>Ga0181419_1000309_pt1 | contig 16889 bp, 17 predicted proteins | sample 42SPOviralmetaG_FD_130144 | JGI IMG/M metagenome (GOLD analysis project Ga0181419, IMG submission 130144) | Marine viral communities from the oligotrophic San Pedro Time Series (SPOT) site, San Pedro Channel, CA, USA - 42 SPOT_SRF_2013-04-24 | ecosystem: Environmental > Aquatic > Marine > Strait...
ACATTCATTTAATTTACAATCTCTTTTTTAGTTATATTTATCTTATTTCCATAATTTAATTTTGATAATAATCTTTTTTCATCTCTTTCAATATTCATTTCTATTGAAATATTTTCCTTTATATTTTGTAAATGTGAAACCACTAATACAGAATTATATAGGTTTAGTAAAGAATTAATAAATACTGGTACCTTTTCTAAATGCTCTTTATCACATGATGTAAAACCTTCATCTATAAATAGTTGTCCGCATCTTAACTTAGATACTCCTAAATTCGATAGAGTTATTTTAATTGCTAACCCCATAATAAACCTTTGAAACCCACTTGCTTTCTCAATACTTGGTTTATTTTTACCATCATTAATTAACCAGTTAAATGTATCACCACTCTTTTTATCACTCCATAATACATCAATTTGTAAATTATTTCTTGATATATTCCCAATAATATCATTTGTATTTGAAATAATAATTGGTAATATTTTATTTTTATATAACCAAGTTCGGAAATTTAAAAATATTTTAGATAAATGCTCTGATATTAATATGTAAATACTAATCGTATTTAATACACTTATTATTTTCTGCATTCTATCATGGTTCTTTTTACATTCTTGATAATCCTTTTTTAATCCTACATATTTTGTAGATAAAATATTTAATTGATTTGATACTCTTTTCTGTTCATCTTTTAATTTATTAATATCACCCCATGCAGGTCTTAAAATTAATGTTTTATTCCAATATTCTTTTTTTTCTTTATTTTTTAAATTTTTATTATATTTATCTATTGTATTATCTAAATCACTCTTTTTTGTATTTAACTTATTGTATTCCTCGTATTTAATATTACTAAACCAGTTATACCAGTTAATATCTTCTTCATTTTTATTTTTTCTCACTACCCACTCATCATATTCATTTTTTAATTTAATTTTATTATCTAAGCTCTCTAATTTAATTTCTAGCTCTTTTAAATTTTTTTCTAATTCTTTTTTAGTTGCTTTATATTCTTTTAATAGAGAACTATTATGAATACTTTCACCTTCGAAACTTTTTATTTCTTTATTTAATGCGTCATAGTTGTCTATTACTTCTATTTGTTTTTTCCAATATTTCTCTTTATTTTTATATTCTTCATAATTTTGTACATACTTTTTAAATTTATCTATATTTTCATTTAATTTAATCTTTTTATCCTCAAACTCTTCACCACTTATATTATTGCTTTCAAATACTTTATTAACATTAATAAGTTCTTCTCTCTTTTTATTTAAATCTCTATTTAGGTTTACCAGCAGTAACTTCCAAGGTTGTTTTTTACAACATTCACAATCTGGATTAAATGGATAATCTTTATCTTCAATATCTTTGATTGATAATTCTAAATCTTTTATATTTTTTGTCAACACTTCATATTCTTTATAATTATTTTCTAATTTTGTTAAAATGGTTTGATTATTTTCTAATAACATTTTCTTTTTATCAATCTTACTTTTCATTCCTTCGTATTTATCTAGGTTTTTCTTACACTGTGATTTTTTTGTATCAATATTATCTAAATCGCGCTGTTTTTTTAGGAGCTTATTTATTTCAGTGTTGTAATAATTTTTTAATGTATTACATTGTTCATTTTTCTTGTTTATACTTTCTATTTCTCCTTTTTTATTTTTAACAATTTCTAGTAATTCATTTTTCTCTTTTGTATAATCTTTATCATCATCCTCAATATTACTAAAATACTCCTTGCAATTAGAATGTTCCTTCTTTATTTCCTTAATAGATTTTAGAACTACTTCGCTCTCCACATATTCCTTTCTATCATTGTCCCTACCATCATTCCTAAAAATAGAATCACTACTATAAACCCGCTTGCCATCTTTATCTAATTTAATCTCAAAATCCTTAAATATTTTTAAAAGATTCTCTAGTTCATTAGATACTTTACCAGACTCCTCATATAATTTATTAATATCAATATCATTCTCATCTACAACAATACTTTCTATTTTATTTTTTATCTGTTCTTCCGATAAATCTATATCTTCCTCTTTAATACCCGCGAATTTTTTATTGTCATCTAGTAGTTTATTTTGTATATTTTCCAGATTCTGCTTTGTCTCAATATATTGTTTTTTGTAATTTTCTACCTCACTCTCAGTTACTTCTTTTGAGTTATTTTTTATATCTAAAAAGATACTCTCTAAATTATCTTTTACATTATTATAAACTAATTTTGTTTGTTTTAATAGTTCTGTAAAACTATTTACAGACTCTAATGATAATGATTTATCCAGTAAATTAATTTGGTCACTATTCTTTAAAGAAAAGAAATCTTGATCATTATTTTGTGTTAACATTGATGATAATAAGAATGAATTAATATTTCCTACATTAACAGAAATCCATTCATTTACAGCCTTGTTTCCTGATTTTAAGCTAACAAATTGATTTTGATTAATGTTAAATATTTCCACATGTTTTGATAGTAGTTTATTTTTATCGATGTTCTGGTATAAAAATGTGCGTGTAATCATATACTTTTCATCATCTAAGGAAAACAGTAATTTAACGATAGATGTTTTACCTTTTTGTTTTTGCTGACAAATAATTGATGATGAAAATTGTTTATTAGTTCTACTTGGTATTCCTTCGCCAAATAGACTAAGGCATATAATTTCTAAAAACGCAGATTTACCTGACCCATTTGGAGCATTTAATAAACTTACATTATTATCCATTGTATCAAAATTAAAATAATTATTTTCTCCATAACATAGAACCCATTGCCATTCTAAATAATTTAATTTTAATAATTTATTATTATCATTATGCTGTATATCCTGTGATGATAAATACTTACCAATATGCTTCATTAGTTTAGTATTTTTCTCTTCTGTTTTCTCTCGTAATGTTTCTGGTATCATATCTAGATTTAATAAAAGGATTTCTGGGTTATTTAACATTTCTTTCCAATCATAATCCCCTACTATATCTTTATCAATATTTTCCTCAATAAATTCATACCAGTTTTCAGGAGAATTATAATTTACTATTTTGATTTCTTCATCATCTTTTTTTGATTCTTTCTGAAATAGATTATTATTATAATAATACGACTTGTATTTGATACCTTTCTCATTAAGTAATAAATGTATTTCGCTTATATGGTCTGTCATATTACTACTGCTTTTAATAAATCTAATTTTCATATTTTTAATATGCTGATTCTCATGTAAGAATCTTTTTAACTTCACTTTTTCATAATCTTTATATGTGTAATGACAATAAGGATTATTAATATCTTTTTTTGCTACTGTCATGTTCTCTAAATTCCATTTTAAATAACCATGGTTTTTTGTATCTTCTCCGAAATTTTGCTGAAGTAATGAACCAGAATATCCCCAAATAGGATTACTTCCATTTATTCTATTTTCATTATTTAAACTATCACCTTCTTTCATATTATTAATTTGTTGTGTATGATTATCACCGAGTAATGCTAAATCATAATCTTTAAACCATGATACATCAATTCCAATATCTTTACTTTTAAAAAATGTGTTATTCTCATCTATTACTATTCCATGATATAAAGCAATCTTTAATTTATCAGTTTTAGGTTTCGGGAATTCTGGTAATTCATCAACTTGTCCTGATGTATCACCTGCTTTTAGTACATCATTAATTGCCATTACACCTAACTCAATATTATCAATTTCATGTGTACCTGTTTTATTTAAATAATGTAAGTTTTCATAATTACAGTTATTAATTAATGCTGATAGTAAATCAACTTCATCCTGATTATGCTGTTGATAATCATGATTACCACGAATTATATATACTTTTGTTAATTTTGTTAGTTTCCTAAATAAAAAATTAAATAAATTAATTCCACTAGATTCTATTTTACTTTTATTATGAACAATATCACCTGTTACTACTATAATGGATTCTTTAATATCTTCCTGAACTTGTAAGTCATCAATTAAATTATTAAACACCGAAAGATATTCATCATAACGGGATTCTTCATAATTACCTGTTCTTATGTGTATATCGCTTATATGGTATACGGATTTTATAACCATACTTCTCTATATATATTACACAATTTAGTTTTAAATGGGTTTGGAGGGTCAGAATAATATTTTTAAAAATTGAATTTATTTTTTGTTGTCTTATTGGAATTGTAAATAAAAGTATGACAACAAAATGTCACTTTATTAGAGTTAAAGATGGAAATAATTTTAAAAATAGTAAATATCCATTTTGGGGTGTTAAAAGAGGTAAAAATGGATGTATTAAGACAATAGTTGATAAGAGAATAAAGAAAGGTGATATATTATGCTTTATTACATCTAAAAAATATGGTGGTAAAGTGATTGGAATCTGTAAATATACTCATTATTATGATAGAAACGATGAACCATTAGTAGCAATAAATACTTTCTCTAACAATGAACAAAATTGGGAAGGAGATGAAGATTGGGATATACAAATACATTATACTAATTTATATATGACTGAAAAACTAAACATGCAGATAGTTATTCAAAATTCTGCAACTATATTGGACTACGAAAAATATAAAAGTAGATTTTCAGGATTAACTATATATGAGCATTATAAAAATTTAAAATATTATGCTGAACCTAAAATATTTTAATAAAAAAATAAAAATTGAAAAAATCTTAAAATATAATAAAAATTAAAAATACTTAGGAATTAACAGAATTTGCCAACTTTAATTAATTTTAAAATTTGATTTAAAAAATAAAAAAATATATAACAATATATAACGAAAATGGTTAAATATTCATGTGAACGATGTGGAAAAGGATTTTCTCAAAAATCTCACTATGATTCTCATAATAGACGAAAAACGCCTTGTGAAAATAATGCTGATAAAATTAAGGCTCTTGTAGATAAAGCAGTTGAAGAAAAATTAAAAGAATTAAATAATAAAAAACAAATTCTAGAAAATGAAAAAACGATTATTGAAAATAAAGAAGTAAATAAAGATATCAAAATCACCAAACACAAAATACAAAAACCATTCTTAAAATGGGTAGGAGGTAAATCACAAATTATTAATGACATTATTTCAAAATTACCAAACGAAATGAATAATTATCATGAATTATTTTTAGGAGGAGGAAGTGTTTTATTGGCTGTTTTATCATTACAAAAACAAAAAAAAATTATAATTAAAAATAAAATTTATGCTTATGATATCAATAGTGTTCTAATTAATGTGTATAAAAACATTCAAAATAACAAAGAAGAATTATATAAATTAATAAATTTATATATTAAAGAATATGATAGCATAAAGGGTTCTATAATTAATAGAAAACCAACTTCTATTGAAGAAGCAAAAACTTCAAAAGAAAGTTATTACTATTGGATAAGGAACAAATATAATAACATAGACAAGAATACAATTGAATGTTCTGCTCTATTTATGTTTATTAACAAAACTTGTTTCAGAGGTATGTATCGTGAAGGACCAAATGGTTATAATGTTCCATACGGTCATTACAAAAAAACACCTACAATAATATCTGAAACAGATTTAAATTATATTAGTGATTTAATAAAAGATGTTGAATTTAAAAATTGCAGTTTTACAGAGTCTATAAAAAATGTTAAAGAAGGTGATTTTGTATATTTAGACCCACCTTATGCTCCAGAAACTTCTAATTCCTTTGTTGGATATGTTGCCGATGGTTTCAACTTAGAAACACACAAATTATTATTTAATGAAATAAAAAAATTAAAAAATATAAAATTTGTTATGAGTAATGCAAAAGTAGATTTAGTTACAGATAATTTTAAAGAATATAATTGTGATAATATTATAGCAAGGAGGGCTATTAATTCTAAGAAACCCGGTTCCTCTACAACAGAAGTTATTATTTATAATTGATAATAAAATTTATTATATCATCTTTATATGTTTCGCTACTACCCCAAAAATAAGGGTAATCATGGGCATCTAAATATTCTAATTCGGCTATACAATTTTTGTTAAACCAATCTGATAGACAATATACATAAATTATATTATAATCAGGAAATGTTCGTGAATAATTCCATAATTTGCAATGTGGTGTTTGAATTTTCTCACATACTGAACCACTATCTTGCTGAAATTTTTTTTCTATAATAAACATGTTTTTTAATTCTTCATCAATATAACATTCATCTGGTTTTTTACACCCATGTGCTTTTGCGATGTCTTTATTCATTTTATCTTCCATATATTTAAATAAATTAGCTTGTTTTGTTTTTGTAAATGATTTTTCATTACCATTAAATTTTATTATTTTTGATGTTTTATTTTCTTTTATTATTGTTGTTTTATCATCTAAGTCAGTAATTTTTTCATATGAAAGTCCATTTTCATTTGTTTTGGATCCTCCAGCACCAGTTCCTTTATTTTTGATGGCTAATTCTTTATTAATTTTTGACATCTGTCCTTTCAGTTACAAATAGTTTTTAACCTTATATAAATTTTCAATTTTTTATAATAGTAAAATCTATTATAATTTTGATTGTATTTCTTTTAATATTATTCTTCATCTAAAATTAAAAATTTACCCTGTCTGAATATATCTTTATATTTTGGATTTTTTAATCTATATGAGTGATTTATATTACAACCTGTTTCATGTGTTCCTTCATAAGTTTGCTCATCAGTTTTATAGTAAATAAATTCTTTATCATAATTAATTTTATTAAGTATTGTATTACCTATTAATATTATATATTCCTTATTAAATGAATTTGAGCAATAGAATATTATAATTCCTTCTTTTAAGTTTGATTCAGATACTCTATCATTAGATAGTGATGTACTACATTTGATACCAATAACATTATCTAGCTGTTGTGTCTTGAATAGCTCTTTAACTAATAACCATTTTTCATCCATATATTTTTTATTGAAAAATAACATCCATTTACCAATATTATTATATTCATTGTTATTCTCTTTTATACAAGATAACCAATATTTATCAAATGTATTTGATGGCAATGAATTAGAACCATAATATCTTTGATTTTTCATTATATTACAATATCAATATTATTAAGTAATTAATATCCACTAATGTTAAATTCAAATTTTAAAATTTAAACTATTATACTGAACCTAAAATATTTTAATAAAAACTCATTTATTCTTTATTAATTCTTTATTAATTCTATATTCAATATATCTTTTTACTTTAGCATTACTAGAATATTTTTGATTATTCCAACAACCATTATTATATAAATATTGTAAATAATCTAATGGTATATCCTGATATATCGTTCCTTTATGTTTCCCAAATTTAATTTCCCATTTTGATACTCTTCTAATATTTTTTTCATTTTCTCTACAATCATCACACATATTTTCATGGTCATTATATTCGCAATAAGTATATTCTTTATTGCAAATTATACAATTGTTCTTTAAGACAAATGGAGTACAATTAAAATCTTTCCATATCTCTGGATAAACAATAGCATCATTTTCTGTTGTATATTTTTCATATTCTAGTTTTATCATTTTTGAAATATAATCTGTTTTATTTTTTTTTACTAATTTAACTTCTATAATTTGTTCTACATAAACACTATGTAAACATTTCATTAAAATAATTAAATTATGTTGTTCGTTTTTTGGTATTTTTTGTAATTCTTTTTCAATAATATTTCTTTTATTTTGTTGATTTTTTATAAACATTAATCTTTCTTCATCAGTAGAACAAGGAGATGATGGTCTATTACCATTTGCAATAGCATAGTCACTAGTAGAAATCCATCCAAGTACCATATTTAAATTTTTATTTACTTAATTACATTAATTTTAAATTCAAATTTTAAAAAAATCATTAAAAACTATTCTATATTAACTAAATTATTTTCATCCACTTTTTTATTAAAATTTATTTCTACTCTCTCAGCGATATTAGAATTGTATCATTATTATGCGAAAAACAATGGAATATTATACAAAAACGCATTAGTATTATCCAAATTACTTAAAAAATAAAATATATTGTATAATAAATGTCTACAATTCGCACAAATAATATAGAGAAACGCAAAAAAATTATCCAATGTGAAAGATGTGGGACAGAATTTAAAAATTTAAGAAATTTAAGAAGTCATTTTGATAGGAAGAATATATGTAAACCACTAATGAAAGAAATATCAATTCTAGTATTGAAAGAAAAATATAAAATTAGAAAAGGAGTATATAAGTGTGAAAATTGCGGTAAAGAATTTAAAACATCATCTGGTAAATGTAAACATAAAAAGAAATGTTTAGTAAATCCTGTTATTATTGAGAAAAAAGAAAATGATAAACTTAAAGAAGAACTTGGCAAAGAAGTATCTAAAAGAAAAGAATTAGAAAAACAAGTTGAGCAATTAATATTAGAAAAAACACAGTTACAAGAAGCTCATGCTAGGGTTATTAATAACGACCATAGTAACACAAATAATATTACTACAATTGGTAGAGACCAAAATATAATTATTGTTAATAATTTTGGTGAAGAGAATATTGAGTATTTATTAAAGGATGAAAACTTCATTAAAAAATGTATTGAAAGTCCAATAAATTCTATACACAAATATTTAGATAATGTTCATTTCAATAAGGAGCATCCAGAGAACAGAAATATTAAAATGACAAACTTATTGGGTCCATATATGGACTATATAAAAGAAGGTAAATGGAATAAAATAGAAAAGAATATATTAATACCAAAAATCATAGATAAAAGCATAGATGTAGTAGATGAAATAGCATATAAAGATTTGGATGCCGATACAGATGAGGAAGATAATACACTAAATGCTTGGGAAAAATATTCAGATATAAAATACGGAGATAATAAGAAACTAAAAGACAAAATAACAAAAAAGGCAACCAGACAAATTTATAATGAAACAAACAAGAATACGGAAGAAATTAAAATATAATTTAAATTTAAATTTAATTAAATTTGAACATGTTGTTAAATATCGAGAGGATTAAAAATAAAATATTTAATGATGATGATTGTATGGAAGAAATTACATTAAATAATGATAATGAGAATGATAAAAAGACATTAAGAAATATTTTATTAATAACTAAGTATAATAGTAGACTTCATTTAATTTCCTATCTATATTTGAAACAATTAAACCAAATTTTACTATTGTTTTTTATTTGTGCTTCTTTTATAACAGGTTTAGTAGAGATAGTAAATTATAAAACCCGATTTAGTGAAGATATTCATTTAGCATTTGGATTAACTGATATTTTTTTATCTTTAATATTAGTTACTTATAAAAATCTAAAAATACCAAATACGGAACAAGACCATTATAATTACCATATTCAATATAAAAATATGATAAATGATATAAATTTAAATATATCTCTGTATAAAAAACCTACTTTTATATATAAAAATTTAGATGTTTATTTAGTAAACTTATTAAATAAATTAAATAGGTTTAATTTAACATCGCCAAAGATACCCAAAAAGGTTTTAGAAAAATATGATAATAAAGAAGTGAAGTGCTGTAATAAAAATGTAAGAAGAGAAGAGATTTATGATAGTACTGATATCGAGTCTATATTAACAAATCATGATGAAAACCTAATAATAGAATCGAATAGTTTTAGCTTAAATGATGTAAAACAATTATCTACAAATGATATAGAAAATTTCAAAGATTTTATTATCAAAATTGATAATATAAATTACGAAAAAAATAAAAATAAAAATTTTATTAAATTTAAAGAAGCCTTGCGTATCAATAAAAATTGAATTTTTATTTTAACTATAAAAACATGAATATAACCAATAATATATTTGAGATTAAAAATGTCAAAAAAAGAAATCAAATTGATATTAACATATCTTTCAGAGAAATATAATATTCCATATAATTCATTACAATTAGAAATTAATAAAATTTTAATGAATGCCTCATGTGAATATAATAAATGTAAATGCCATGCCTATATAATGGTAAATGATAAAAAAGTCCAATGTTCACGTTCAAAGAAACAAGGTGATTTTTGTGCTACACATTATAGACAAAATGAAAAAAATATATTAAAATATGGTAAAATAGATCTAGATAAAATAAGTAATGATAAAATAAGTTGTAAAAAAAGAAATATAAAAAATATTAATAATGATAATGATAATGATAATGATAATGAAAATAGTAAAAATTATAAGAACCCTATTGATGTAGAATATATAAAATTAAATAATACAGATTATCTATTTAATCCAGAAAATAATTATATATATGATTTTGATACTCATAAAAAAATAGGTAAACTTGATAATAATTTAAATATTATAAAAAAGCATAAAAATAAGCACAAAATAAAATCTTAAAAAATTGAATTTATATTAAATTTTTTTTATTACTATTTTGTAATGTAATGGCATCTACTGAATTACCAGTATTTGTTAAATCAATATTCCAAAACGAAATAAATAAAATTAAAATCAATTTAATAAAACAAATAGCAAATGACTATTATTTAGATGAAGAAGAATTAATAAAAGAGTATGCTTGTGATATTAATATAATCAGCAAAAAAATGGAAAATATAGAAATCGTTAAAAAAAATAAGTATAATAATGATATATCAAAAAACCATAGATGTCTTGCAAGGGTATATAATAATGGTAAAGGGGGTCAATGTAAACGCTCTAAAAATATTGATAATTTGTGTACATTACATTATAATCAATTAAAAAAAAATAATAAACTAAAATGTGGTTTAATTACAGAATCAAAACCAGCAGACATTTTTCATAATAAGGACCCAAGACGAGAAAAGTTATACTAACTTTATTTAATATAAATCTTCTTTTTATTCATAATATAATATTTACCACCTCTTTTCCCAACATGTATTTTTCTTTTACCTTTTTTTGTCATAATATATTGTGAGTTTTTACCACCATTCTGTATATTTTTAGCTTTTCTTTTTTTACATGGTAAAGGACAATCTAATTTAGAAATTATTATTTCTTCATATTTTTTATCAATATATTTAATAAAAGAATCAGTATCATAAATTATTGCTTCGTCATCATTTGTATATATTACAGCACCGAATTTTTCCCAATAACTGGATTCATCTTCATTTTTATCTGTATCATCAGATAATGTTATATAAAAGTCTCCAATACGACACTCATTTAAATTTTCAATGAATTGTTTTAGTATAAAATATGAAAGTCCAAGATCTTTATATTTATCTTCAATTTTAATAAAATTTATATGTATTTTTCTTTTTTCTTTTTTTTTCATTACTTCTATAATTTTTTTTTTAATTTCACTGCTAATATTCATTTCATCTTCTTCTATAATTTCTATATCATTATTATCAGCAGGAGGGCATAATGAATAATTTATATGTCCAATTTCTTGATTTTTTCTATTATCGATGAATTTAATAATGGTAGTATTATTTTCTGTTATAATTTCCTTTTCTACACCTGAAAGTAAACTTCCCATAGTTTATTTATTATTATTTATTTAAATTTACATTAACTTTATTTAAATTTAAATTTTTTTCAAATCCACATGCTTTACAATTTCCACATACTTTAAAATCTCCCATTTGTACAGTGTTACAGTAGTTAAGGTGTTTAAAACGGTATTCACACCACATCATAGGTCTTTCAAAATCTACATTTCTAATTTTGCGAGTATTATTAGCAGAACAATTAATACTTTTATTTAATTCTTCACGATTCTTATTCATATAGTAATTATCTAAACATTCTACAGCTTTACAATTCATTGATACGGATTGATTCCATAGTGAATCATTATCTCTATAAAAGGCATTGTCATTCATATTTATATTACTTAAAATAAATAAATATTTAAATTTAATTAAATTTAAATTTAATTATATCTAATTTTAATTATATCTAATTTTAATTAAATTATGAATAAGGAAACAGAAATAAAAATAAAAAATAAAAAAAATGCGGAATTATTTACTGATAGTTTTAATAATGATAATATGGTTTTACTTGTATGGGCGGATTGGTGTTACTATAGTAAAATATATATACCAGAATGGAATAAATTTAAAAAATCTCTAACAAAAAAGGATTTAAATAAATTTAAAATATTTGAGCTTAAAGATAATTACAAAAATAAATTAAATGATAATCCAGTATTTTCAAAAGTTTTCGAAAGTTTAAGAGGGTTTCCAACAACATTTGTTATTGATAAAAATGGCAAAATAACTATATTACCGGGTAATGATATAGATACTTTAAAAAAACTAGTAAAAAAATTTAAATAAATTTAACCACACTTACCACCACCACAAGAATCCGTTATAGTAAAGTTTTTACCAGACCTTCTAGTAATACTCATTGACATAAAACTTTCAGCATTTGTAGGATGTATTCCAATGGTATCATCAAAATCTTTTTTTGTAACACCAAGTTTTAGCGATAAAGCAAAACCTTGTGTGATTTCCCCAGCACTATCTCCAATATAATGAAATCCAATTACTTTTTCATTTTCCGTTTTTAAACAAATTACTTTAGATAAATTCGAACAAGAATCATTTTCTTTTTCGACACAGAACATATTAGAAATGCTTTTTTCTAAAGATGTAAATTCATGTAAATAAACCTCAATATTATCTTCACCATATATCTCAATAGCTTTTTCTTCAGATAATCCAACACATCCATATTCATAAGGAGTAAAAACAGTAGTAGGTATTGTATTATAATTCATATATTTAGTACTGTTGCCATATAATCTTTCAGCTAATAATTCTCCTGCTTTAATAGCAACAGGAGTTAACTCTAATGACCCATTTAAAATATCTCCAATAGCATAAATATTATCAATATTTGTTTTCTCTTGATTACAATCAATTTTGCCATTTTCCAAAACATTTACTCCTATTTCTTTTAGACCAATATTTTCAGTTTGCGGATATCTTCCAGTAGCATATAATACGGTATCATAAACTTCTGTTTCTTTTACTTCACTTGTATTTACATCAACAAATGTAACTACTAACTTATTATCATTATTTTTTTCTATTTTTGATGGAACTAGATATTGCTTAAATTTAGTACCAGATTCTTTCATTTTTTCTACAATTTTTTCAGAACATTGTCTATCAAACCCCCTTAATGGAATTGACCTCATAGAAACTGTTGTATTAAATCCAAGTTCAGTTAAAAACCCAGCACACTCTAAAGAGATATATGATGCTCCTACACATAGAGTTTTTCCAGGTGACTGTTTTAGAAAAAAGATATCATCAGATGTGATAGCATATTCAGTGGCACCAGGCACATTTGTCGGGACATATGGTCTTCCTCCAACTGCTATAATAAATTTATCAGCTGTTAGACTTAAAGTTTCATTTTTATAAGTATATTCTATTTCATTTTTATTCTTAAATTTTGCTAAGGCATTAATATATTTAACTTTTGATGACTTTAAACCACTTTTATACGAAAAGTTTAAGGAACGAATATATGATTTAATATTATTCATTAAAGTATCCCAAGTATGTAATACATCATCTTTAAACTCAAATCCATATTGTTCAGAATCATTATGAATCGTAGAGCTAATTTTACCAGCATAATGATATAATTTTTTTGGAACACATCCAACATTAACACAAGTACCACCTAATCCCCATTTTGTTCCATGGGTAGTTGGAGTTACATAATCAAATAAGGCAACCTTTGCTCCATATTCAGCAGATTTTTTAGCTGCTGCTAAACCACCAGAACCTCCACCAATTACAATTATATCATAATCATAGGTACTCATATAAATATAAATATATTTATATTTATATAAATAGTGTTAATAATATTTAAATAAAAATAATTTAGTAAAATTTTAAATTTATTTAAGAAAAAATTAATGAATAAATAAAATATGTTAAATCAAGAAGCTTTACAATCTTTTGCGTCCGCAAATAATTTAAATGAAAATAATGAACTACAACATCATGCTATGATTGATAATATTGTTGATAATGATATTGCGATTGATGGCACATCACAAGCAATGACAGAAAGTATGAATGAAGCATTACTTGAGGAATTTAAGAGTCATGTAAAAGATTGGTTAGAATTAGATAATCAATTAAAGAGGCTAGCAGCGGCAGCAAAAGAGCGTCGTAAAAAAAAGAATGATATTAATCTTAAGATTTTAGAATTTATGGGGCGTTTTAATATTGAGGATTTAAATACTAAGGAAGGTATAATTAGATATAGGAAAACATATGTAAAAGAACCATTATCACAGAAGACTATTAAAACAAAATTAGAAGAATTATTTAAAGACGATTTAGATACATTTGAGAAAGTCCAAAAGATTTTTACAGAAAGAGAAAAAATAGAAAAAGCTAGTTTAAGAAGGTTAAAACTTTAATTTCGAGAGAATTTATAACGGTTTTTTCTATCAGGATAAGATTTTCTAGGAACCTTGGAAGCTTTATCTAATTTCCCTTTACCCTCTTTAACAGTTTTAAATCCATTAACAAAATCTAATTTAGCATCAATACTTGCTAAAGAATTTGCAATACCATTAAGGGGTCCGGCAAGCTGATTCATATTAATTTTATTTTGAATAACTGGTTTACAAACTCCTCCAACTCCACCGGCTCTAACTCTAAAATTTTCTACACTTTTTTTTAAATTTATTCTATTTATACGCCTTATTAAATAAAATGAAATTATTACTATAAAAGAAATTAATAAAACATTAAATACTGTACATAAGCAAACATTTTTTAATGATTTAACAACATTAGTCATTTTAATAATAAATAATATTTTTAAAAATTGAAATTCATTTTTTAAAAAATAGTTTTATATAAATATGAAGATTGATAATTTAGTAATTGTTGAGTCTCCTGCAAAAGCACAAATTATTAAAAAGTATTTAAATAGTATACCAGAATTAAAGAAGCATGGAAATTTTCATGTTATAGCTTCATATGGTCATATTCGTGATTTAGAAAAAAAAGAAGGAATTGATATTAGTAATGATTTTAAACCAAATTATAAATTAATTGAAAGTTAATATTCTGCTAAAACTTTAAAGAATTTAAAAGATAATATTAAAAACAGTGGTACTGTATGGCTTGCCGCTGATTTAGATAGAGAAGGTGAAGCGATTGCTTGGCATATTAAAGAGCATTTTAATCTTAAAAAATATAAAAGAATAACTTTTAATGAAATTACAAAAGATTCTTTAAAGAATGCTGTATTAAAACCTAGAAAAATTGATATGAATTTAGTAGATGCTCAACAAGCTAGAAGGTTTTTAGATAGAATTGTAGGTTTCGAAATTACTCCATTACTTTGGAATCGTTTTAATACCAATTTAACTCTATCTGCTGGAAGAGTACAATCTGCCACACTAAATATAGTTATAGATAAAGAAAATGAAATTAGAAAACATAAATCGGAATCATACTATACTGCATTAGGAAATTTTAAAGTTGATGATTTTAGTATTAATGAAGCTAAATATGAGATGAAAGATAAAATACATAAATTTAAAAATAATAAGGAAGCTGTTAGTTTTTTAAAGTCATTAAAAACCAAATATTATCTACAAGATATTAAGACTTCTAATAGAACACAAAAACCTCCATTACCATTTATAACATCTACTCTTCAACAAACAGCGTCAGGTGAGTTAAGAATGTCTATTAAACAAGTAATGGGAGTAGCACAAGCTTTATATGAAGCAGGTCTAATTACATATATGAGAACAGATTCATATAACTTATCCAAAGATGTTTTACAAAATATAGAAAAGTATGTAAAAGATAATTATGGTGAAAAATATTACTTAGGAGGTAATAGAACAAAAAAGTCAAAAAATTCTCAAGAAGCACACGAAGCTATTAGACCCTCTAATATTAAAACACTACCAAAAGATATTAATATAACTGGAAAAATTAAAGGAGATCATAAGAAATTATATGACTTAATTTGGAAGAGAACTGTGGCTTCGCAAATGCAGCCTGCAAAATACTATGACATTGGAATATGTATTAAAAATGAAGTATTTAAAGACAACCAATGTTTTGTAGGTAAATTTAAAATATTCCACTTTGACGGATATTTAGTATTATACGGACAAAAAATAGATAATAACTTTAATTTAGAGAAATATGTAAAGAAAATATCAAATATGAAGAAAAATTTAAAGATGCTGACTATTCATGCTAAAAATACTTGGTCCACACCACAGCAAAGATTTTCAGAATCATCAATTGTTAAGGTATTAGAAACAGCTGGTATAGGACGCCCATCAACATATTCATCTATTTTAGGAAAACTATATGAAAAGAATTATATTGAGAAAAAAGATATTTTAGGTGAACAAAAAGAATATATTAATTATACTCTATTACCGAATAAAAATATTAAAGAATTTAAAGTTAAGAAAAATGTAACTGATGAAAAATCTAAATTAGTTCCAACCGATACTGGTTATCAAATAAATGACTATATGCTTGAAAACTTTAAAAACATAGTTGATTCTAATTTCACTTCTTTACTAGAAGAAGATTTAGATAGAATAGCAACGGGGGATAAAACATTAGTAGGCATTATGAACCCATTTTATAAAGATTTCTCAAAAACAGTTACATCTGCTAGAAATAAAAATAAATCAATTAACTCTAAAAAAGAAAATAAAATAAAATTACATACTTACTCGAATGAAATAACTGTTAAAAATGTACTATATACTATTAGAATTGCTAAATATGGACCTGTAATACAATTTAAGAATTCATCAGATGAAAAGAATAAATATATATCTCT
>Ga0181419_1000312_pt1 | contig 16865 bp, 14 predicted proteins | sample 42SPOviralmetaG_FD_130144 | JGI IMG/M metagenome (GOLD analysis project Ga0181419, IMG submission 130144) | Marine viral communities from the oligotrophic San Pedro Time Series (SPOT) site, San Pedro Channel, CA, USA - 42 SPOT_SRF_2013-04-24 | ecosystem: Environmental > Aquatic > Marine > Strait...
AAGAAAAAAAAAAAAAAAAAGAAATAGTTAAAGAAGAAAAAAAAGCAGTAAAAGATATTAAAAAAGAAAAGAAAGAACAGAAGGCTATTAGAAATAGATTATTAAGAGAACAAGCCAGAGAAGAAGAATATTTTAAAGAATTAAAAGCAAGAGAAATAGAAGAATTAAAAAATAATCAATTATCAGAATTTCAACAATTAAGAACACGATATTTATTAAATTGTAAAACTAGTAAAGAATACGCAGAATTAAAAGAACATTTAGATACAATAGACGAGGATATAGTTTTAGATAGAACTAAATTAAGAGGAGCATTATTAAACATGATATCTAAATATACAAAACCTAAACTCGTACATGATAAGAGAGAAAAAATAGAAGAACCTATAAAAGTTGAAGAAGATAATTTAAAAATAGATATAGACGTAAAAGGATTAAAAAAAAATTAAATTTCTTCTTATAATATAAATAATGACTTCCTCAGAAGATTTATCTATATATCCTCTAAAAATAGAAGACGATAAATTAGGAAGAGTAGAAAAAAATATATTACCAGATATTCCATTTTTATTATTACTAGTCGGGCGCGTAAAAACAGGTAAAACAATAATAATAAATAACTTAGCATTATCCCCTCGTTTTTATGGTGAAAACTTTGACGAAATAATAGTAATTAGTCCTACTATATATTCTGATCCTGTTAATAAATATTTAGTAGAAGAAGCTACTTTCGTATTTGAAACATATTCAGACGAATTAATAGAACAATTAATAGAAATAATAGAAAATGACGAAAGCGAAAATAAATTTTTATTAATCTTAGACGATATAGTAGGAAATGTTAAATTTAAAAGAAATACTTCTAAAATAGATAAATTAACAGAATTAGCAACAAAATATAGACATATAGGAAACGGAGAAAAAGAAGGAAAATTATCTATAATAATATCTACTCAGCAATTTAAATTTATAAGTCCTATTATGAGACTTAACGCTAGTGGATATATAATAGGCGGAGTTCAATCTCCAGCAGAATTAAAGGCTATGAGTGAAGAAATGTCAGTTTTTACTAAAGGAGATCCTAAAAAATTTTATAAGTTATGGAATAAAACTAAGAAGAACGATTACGACTTCTTATATTTATCGTTAAAAGATATGAAAGCCAGACGGAACTTTGGCGAGATTTTAAATACTGACACGGAAGACGAAGAGGTGGAGGAGGACGAAACTCCGAAATCCGAGCCGAAAAATGAAAAAAAAAGCTAACTCACAAATCAGTATATATTAAATGTTACATTTTGAATTTATTTTAATATATATTTATTTTTAAGAAAAAAATATTTTAAATAATTAAATAATTAATAATGTCTTATTTCAATCAGATTAACGGATTTATGGATAATATAGAACAAAATCAAAACGCTATAGAAGGTTTTAAAGATAGCGGATTTAATACACAAATAGGAGATTTACAGGATAAATACGCATTTATAAAACAAAAAGCATTAGAAGGAGTTCCAGATATAGCCGGAGACGTTTTAAATTATACTACTCAAGGGGTTCAAGCATTAAGCGGAACTTATTCTACTATAAGAGCATTAAAAAATTCTAAAATGGCAAAAAGTTTAGCAAAGAAAACAGGAGAACCAGAAAAAAGTCAAGAAAATACACCAGAAGACGTAGACGAAAACGGACTACCTAAATTAAGTGATTTAGAACAGAGACTAAATAGATTAAAAGGAAACGCCGAAGATATTTCAGATTTACCCGAAGCAGTTATAGACGAAAATTTAAAAGGTGGAGTATATGAGGATTTAGCAAGATCAGCAGTTCAAGGAAATATAGAGCCTAATTCAGCATATAATCAATTAAGAGCGCAAAGACAAGCAGAAGGAGGCGCACCAGAACCAGAACCTATACCTACACGTAGAGGACCAGCAGAACCACTAGTTCCACGAGAAGTAGATCCAGTTACAGGAGCAGAAGTAAGACCACCTTCTCCACCTAAAACACGAGATTTAACAGACGCAGAAAGAGAGATAGGGGCGGACGGATTTACACCAGACGAAAGACAAGCTATAGAAACTGCTAATAACCCAGCAAAATTAGAAAGAAATTTACAAGAAGAACACGCCTTAGATACAGCACCACAACCTAAAGCACCAGCAGCAGAGGGACCATTTGAAGGTTTATTTCCTAAACCCCCTCAGCAATTGTCAGCAGGAGAAAAAGCAGCTCAATACGCTAAAACAACAGAAGAAGGAGGCGGACCAGGAGGAAGTAGTTTATTAGCAAAAGTAACACAACAAGGAGGAGACGATAAACCTTTAGCAAATCCAGAAAGTAACGGAGTATCTGTAGCTAATGAAGTAGAAGAAAGCGCCTCTACGGCTTCTAAATTAGGAGCGGCAGCAGATATAGCCGAAGGACCACTAGCATTAGCAGGAATGGTAGCAGGAGATATAAAAGGAAAAGGCGCACAGACTACCTCAGAAGCTATAAACGACGCAGTAGGAGTTAAACAAGCATATAATTTAGGAAGAAGAGGAAAAAGATTAATTGATAGAAATACAGGAGAAGCAGACGAAGCCTCTCAAGCACCTCATACCGGACCAGCAGAACCAGCAGCAGAACCAGATTACGCACCATTAGAAGAACCACCTTTAGACGTAGACGCAAGAATAGCACAGATAAGACAAGCAGCACAAGAAGCACAAAGTAAAATAGTAACTGACCCTACCAACCCAGCAGCAGCCCCAAAATTACAAGCACAAGAAACAGCAGAAGAGGAAACTTCTCCTATTAGATCAGCAGACGATACACCAGAAGTAGATAAAGCGAATATAGATCCGGCAGACGTAAAACCTGAACCAGAGGCAGAAGCACCAGAAGCAGATACAGAGGCAGTTTCAGACGCGACAGATAGTATAACTAAAACAGTTACCGAAGATACTACTAAAGGTTTAGGACAAACTATTTTAGATACTTTCGGAGCCGATTCAGCAGGAGAATTAGCTTTAGATAGTCTCGGCCCAATAGGAGAGATAGCGGGTGTATCGTTAATGTTAGGAGGTATCTTCCACGATATCTTCGGAAAGAAAGCACAAGAAAGAAAACAACAACAACAAGAACAACAGGCACAAAATCAAGAAAATTTAGCAGAAACTAATTTAAAATCAGCACAAGCCGCAGGAGGTGTAACTACAGGAGCTATAGATTTAACTTCTTTACATAATATAGCAGGTGCTAACGCTAGTGTAGGTATTATATAAATCATGTACGAGTATCTATTTTTTTTTTTCTATTTTTTCTTTTAAAAAGTTTTATTTTTAAAAAAAAATAAAATTATAATATATATTAAATATGAATATTAATCTATTAAGTCCTACAAAAAATGACAACGGATTTAACTATAATGTTAGATTTAGAGAAAATATAAAATTTAAAAAAAACGCTAAAGTATATCTTAATTACGCCACATTTTCTAGAGAAAGTGAAGTTACCTTTACTGAAGATCAGACTATAACTATTTCAGATTTACAATTATTACCGGAATTAGTTCCACAATCTCCAGCTTTCAGTAATAACGATTTATCTACTAAATCTATTACTATTCCTAGAATAAATCCTTTAACCGGTATAACAGGTTATACTTTTGATAATTTACAACAAGTTATAGAAGAAAGATTACAGGACTTATTATCAGGGCAAAATCAAGGTAAAATATATACAGCATTCGGAGAACATACAGCAGTAGATTTAGCAGAAAGAGACGTAGGTATAGGATTTTATATAGATAAAGACGAATTAGTAACTTTAAAACATTTCGTAGCCGACGTAACAAATAACAGACAAGGAGGACCAGGACCAGACGGAGAAGATTACGTTAAGACTTCCTCTAATGGTTCTAAGGCTAATCCTACCTATACGTACGGGTATGACAATTACGGATTATCAGATACTCATTTTTTTCACCCTTTCGTAGAATGTGGCGACGATCAATCTACTCAGAGTTTAGTATTTATAGAAGTTAATAAAAGTGTAGCCGATTTAACAGGAGCGGTAACTTTTGGATTATATTCCGAAGAATACGCAGCAAACGCAGGAGATAATAACGCCGATAGAACTACAGGTTCAACAGGAGTAACAGGAGCATCAGCAAATCCACAAGTTATAAACGCTAATACTAATTTATCTGTAGGAAATGTTAATTATTTAAAAGGAGCATTAGGAGCATTTTTAACTATAGAAATTACACCTCTTACCTTAAAGACAGACGACGGAGCAGGTAATACAGTAGATAGAGGAAGTAACGCAAATTCTACAATTATAAGAGTAGCTAAATCAGCAGTAGCTAATACTTCTTTAATTAATTCATGGACTACAATAAATACAAATATTAAAGGAATGAGACAATTAAGAAGATATAATAATACGGGTTTAGCTAATGGAGTTACAAGTAATCATATTAAATTATGTTTAAAAACTTATTATAGTAATGACGACGGAAATTTACATACAACAAATAGAAGATTATATTTTCAGTTAATTAATCAAACTAACGGAGGATCTATAAATAATCCTGGTAATATCATGTATGATAGTAAAACTCATGGAGTTCAATTTCCTATGGCATTTTTTAATGGAGCAGCTATAGCAGGGTCTAACGCTAAGAAAACTGATCTAATCAATAGTAGAATACCTTTTAATATTATAGCCTCAGCACAATCACAAAACGAAGGATTTACAAATATACAATATTCAGAATTTGATAAATCAGAAGGAACTTCTGCTAACCCTCTAAGTATTATTATGAATTATAAATTAAATTATTCAGCAGAATTAGCAAGATATATAGGAGCTAATAACTCTCCTAATTTATATCCTAATACGTGTGAAATGAAAGCAGAATATATACATATTCAAAATTTTAAATTAGATTGGTTAAACGATAGTTATTCTATTTTAATTAAGAATTTACCTATTAGAAATTTTAAGAATACAGGAACTGAAAGTAACGGAGGTTTTGGAAAAGCTATAATAGCTAATATTCCTACACCTTTTAAAGATAATGTAGAACAAACATTAGATAATAAAAAAGTATTAACAGGAGTATATCAGCCTTCCTATCCTGTAAATTTAGAGTTAAATAATCCTTCTGAATTTGAATTAAATAATTTTGACATATCTATAGTTAATATTAGAGACGAAACAGAAGTTAAGGATTTAATAAAATCTAATGTTTCATTTACTATAATCTAATCATGTACGAGTTTTATATTTTTTTCTAATAATTACTTATAATATGAATTCTATATTAAGTAATAAAAGAAATGAAAAGAAACTAACTATTAAAGAAACTATGGATTTAAAAAATCCTAAAATGGTAAAAGCACTTTCTAAAATTCTTCCAGAAAGTTTTAAAGAAAAAAAAGATAAAAAAAAAAATAAAGAAAAATATTTTATTAAAAAGTAAAATTAAAATATTTATTATAATTATAAAATAATTATGAATAACTTAATTAATTATGATCCGGTAGATATAGTTTCAAATATGGAAATTAGAACTGAAAAAATTACTCCGATTAGTAGTTCTACAGCTACTAATACATATAAATTTGAAATTCTAAATGTAGGATATTTAGATAGTAATTCTATGCTTACTTTTAAAGCAGTAGATAATACAGGCGGAAACGGATTACGTGCTAATTGTTTTAATGGTGGTTTAGGTGCTATTAAAAGAGTAAGATTTTTAATAGGTGATTTTATGGTATGTGATTTTCAAGAATTAAGCAGACTTTCAACTATGTTAAATATGAATGTCCCTCCTTCTACTAGAAATGGATTTCAAGGACATTTTATAGGAAATAATTTTCATGTAAAGGTAGGAGAGAGCGCTTCTACTGCTAATAATGGTCCAAACGCAGGAGGAACCGGAAGTTTTCATTTAAGCGGAGATAGTGGAATAAGTCAAGGTAATTTAAACGGCGGTAATTACGCAGGGGTGGCTATTAATTCAAGACCTATTTTAAGTGCCGCCGCTTCTGATAAATTCGGAATTCCTTTAGGATATTTAATTCCTGCTTTAGCTAATGGTAGAAAAATACCTCTCTTCTTATTCAAAGATTATAGATTACATATAGAAGTAGAATTTAACGGAGCTAAATCGTGGGTAAATGATATTTCAAGAACAGCAAATAATTTAATTCCTGCTAATGAAAGTGACATTTCTTATAGTGATATAGAATTATTAATAGATTATATTTTACCTCCTGCCGCAGTTATGAACGCAGACGAAGCACAATCCGCTAAAGAGGGCGGGTATAGATTTGAATTCGGTAATCATGTATTAATTAAAAAGGCTCTTCCAGCAGTAGCAAATGCTAGAGAGTTACAAGAAGTAGAACACAGATTAGGATTAAACGGAAGAGAGGTTCATAAAATTTATCAAATGAAACAATACGCAGCCGAAGACAGCTCAAGATTTATTTTATTAAATCAAAAAATAGACGGAGTAAACGACGAAGAATATAATATGGAAATTAACGGAGTAAAATTATATCAAGATTTCAAATTCAATAATGCGGATCAGTATAACCAGTTAAATTATGCTTTATCTCTTCCTATGTATCTTCCGAGATCTATGGTATTTTCAGACGATAATACTATATTTAGTGAGTTATCTTCTTTTGAAAGTGGAATACAAGGTAACTTTAAACCTTTAGCCGTAGATTTATCTAATGGTAATCCAGGTGTCGTCGGAGGTGGAACTCTAGTTAATAATCACCCTATAGTATTTCAATATAGAAGAAGACCATGTAGTAATGCCGCTACAAATCCAGATTATAGAAGAGCTATGGACGTATCTTATTATGCCACTCTTTCTAGATTTGTAAACGTTGTCTCTACTCCTAATGGAACTAATGTAAATGTTTCATATTAAATACGTACATGATTGTATTTTTTCTTTTTTTCTTTTAATAATATAAATATATAATGAATACTTATTATATAGATTGTAATAAAGCTAATTCTTCAGATAAAGATAATTTAGATAATTCACAATATACAACAGACCTAAAGGAAAGTTTAAAATTAACTAAAGGTTCGCAGGTATCTATTCAATCATCATTTATTAACCAGCAAGGAATTACCGGAGATAGTATAGAAATAGACGAAGATATAATAGAAAATTTTAAATTTATGTTTTATAAAACTGACACTTCAGATAATATACCCGATCGTCCTACAAGTTATACAGACCCTATATATTTTAATTGTAGTATTAGTTCTACTACTCACCCTCCGGTAAATCCTAACGAAGATACAAGAAATAGACTTTTAGATTTATCTATTAATAATGCTCCTAATACATTATCTCAAGGTGAAATTAATAAAGTATCATTAGTAGGAGCAACAGAACAACCTCTAATTTTATTAGATTACGTACATAGTGGAGGAATTAGTTTAGCCGATATAGCAATAGGAGAAGCAACTATAGAAATTAAAAAGGGTGTATATGGTATTTCTCAATTAGCGGATTTAGTAACAGATCAGATTAACGGAAGAAAAAGTTTAAGTAATAGAGTAGTTAATCCGATTCAGGATAGAATAGTAGAAGGAAATTTTACAACTCAGAATATTAATTCTAATACATTAAAGAAAGTGACTATACCTGCTACTACATTTCCAGGAAACTTACCAGACGTTAGTAACCCTCCTAATGAAAAATATATGTTTGTAGACGTTCATTCAGCAGAAAGTTTAAGACAAGAAAGAATACGACTTAATGACGGAACAGGAATGTTATTTAATAATGGAGCAGGAGTAGGAATAGGAGCTACTTCTGCTATGTGTCAGATTTTCAGTAGACGAGTAGATCCTGCTTCAGATACAGAATATAGACCTTTATTTAATCAGCACTACGTAGGAACTAGTAATTTTTCATTAGATTATAACTCTGATAGTTCCGCTTTTGAACTTAGCGGATTACATACTCCGTATATATTTCCTTCTCACGATCAACATTTTAACCCTATGGACTTAGCCGGAAAACCAGGAGTTTTTTTCAGAAGAGCTACACAATTTGTAGAAACTAATTTAACAGGAGGTATAGTAAATCAAAGTTCAAAAGATTTATTACTAAGTTCTATAAGTAATCCTATGTCTAGATTTGGAGGAATTATAATTCATAATTTCGCTTTTACTACAGCAGTTAAATATATGACAAAAAAAAATATAGGAGATGTAGAAGTAGTAAGAAATAAATATAGATTTAAAGATTTTTTTAACGAGGAAAAAGAAGCTAAAGAAGCATGGAAAAAAACTATTTGGAGCAGAATTGGTTTTACATACGAACAATTAAACGATACTTCTAATTTTGAAAGAATAAGATATTATAATAATTCTACTGAAACAATATTACCAGGATTTACTACAAATACGTACATGGATAGTAGTATTATACAGCAGATATCCTCTCTAGTATGTGACGGAAATTTCCCTAAACCTCCCGCCACAATTCCAGCACCAGGAGGCGGACCGAAAGATACTATACCTAATCCAGTAACGAATATGTTACAGAGTGGAACTTTAAGAACATTTAATCTAGCAGACGCTAATAATATTAAAGGATTATTGAATATAGAAAATGCCGGATTGTTTACAGGTTCTATATATGCTAATTCCTTAATGATACCTATTCAAGCAGCCGGACAAGCTATAACCGCTCTTAACTTACCTGTATTAAGTAAGATAGGATATTACTTAATTACTTCTGATATATTAGACGGATATAACGATAAAGTAAAAAATGGAGATCCTATAAGTTTATTAGGAGTAGTAGCTAAATCTTCTTTATCAAATCAAGATTTTATTTATTCTACTCAAGATATAATTAATACTATTACTAATCCTAAAGTATTAAATAGTATAAGAATAAGAATTCTAAAACCTGATCTAACTACACCAGATTTAGAAAGTAATTCTTCTGTAATATTAAGAATAGATATTCCTCAAGAAGAAACTCAAGGACAATTGATAATAGAACAAGAAGAACAAAAACTACAAAAAAAATAATTTAAATATTTTATTTTATACATGATATTTTTAATAATCTTATATAATACTATTAAATAATGATATTATATAAGATTAGAAGTTCTTTAAGTCATAAAATACTATATATAACTATATATTTACTATATATTACTATTTAAGGGGTTATATATAAATTTATATATAACCCCTTAAATAGTAATATAACCTTTTTTATTAATAATATATACTAATATATACTTAAATAAACTAGATTTTAACTATATATAAGACTATAATATTAAATAATAATAGTTTTATATAAGATTAGTAATTAAATATTAAAAAAAAAATAAAAATTAAATCTCGTACATGATTAGAAAAATTTACATGGTCTTTACTAATGATGACATATTAATTTGGCTTAGGTGATTTACGTAAGTCTGTAATACTTCGTTTTTATCATTTCTAGAAGCAGGTAAATTACCATTAGAAGTTTTAACTCCTGATTCAGTATTTAGGTTATAATCTGATCCGCTGAACTGCTGGAAATTTCCTACCCCGTACGAGTAGTCGGCGGCTAATCCTAAAACGTCTGGAAAGCCTTGACTTCCTACTCCTGTAGTATTAGCAGTAGCTCCTCTAACTGCGTAATCTTCATTAAGATTATTATTAGTTAAATCTACGTTTCCGCTTGAGTGTCTGCTTTCATATCCTCCGTTCATTGCTTTATTAAAAAGCATTCTAACCTCTGCGTCACCATGAATAAAATATTTCTGGTTAAGACTAGCTATAGTAATACTGGTTACTCCTGGTGAAGGATTATCTAAAGGACTTTCAAAATTTGGAACCATAGGCACTTGGTAATCATAAGGAAATCTTAAACTATCTTTACTCTGTGTATTCTGTTTAAGACCTACAGGTAATCTAAAATTATTTTGTTCTAAAACTATATTATTTTGCTGGTCTTCGTCTAATGAAACATTAACAAAAGACGAAACCATATTAAGATTAGGAGAGTAATTATTGCTGTCGTTATCTGATTGAATATCATTAATTAAATTTAATCTATCTTTCATTGTCATAATAGGATTATAAGCCTTTAATTCTTGAGGAAGAGGAACTATATATCTACCTTCCATTTTAAGATTTTTAAGAATATAAGTAACATTAGAAATATCGGCGTCGGTTTGACCTCCTACACTTGTTACCATATCTCGGAACGCTTGAGAGAAACAGGCGGCGCTAGTATTTAAATGAATAGTAAGCATAAGACCATTAGCGAAATTTTGTCCTAAATGAATATCTCCACTATTTAAAAATGGTGTTTCTAATTTAATACTGAAATGTTGTCCTACATTTTTATTATTTGCTCCGCCGTTTCCTGTAAGATCTAATGAAGCTCCATTAGGAACGATATTAATTCTTCTATTAACAAATCTACCATTAGCACCGGAAGCTAATCCTCTATTAAATGGAACTTGAGTATAATCGTCTGCGTTTGATTGGTGAGCGTGTTTTAAATTGGCGAATAATGAATAGTTAGTCTGGTTACTTAATTCAGTATTACTTTTTTTACTTTGAATAACTACTTTATCTATAACGTTATGTATTCCTCCATAAGGAGAAAGATTAGCAGTTCCGGCTACTGAAAGATTACCTCCGTTAACATCGTTAATAGCTGTTTTATCTATATTACCTGCTCCTGTTTTATTATCATTTACTACTATAAACTGACCTGTTAATCTTAAAGCATTTACTTCTAATAATCTTTCAGAACTAGGAATACTAAATTTTATAGTAGGGTTACCTTGAAATCTAAATCCGTTAGAATATGTATCTATACCCGCCGCAGAACTTGCGGAAACTGGAATATTATTTATTGGTGCTATACTAAAATATTGTTTAGAAACTGGCATATTATTTATAATTTAATAATATATTTTTTTTTTAAAAATTAAATAAAGAAAATAAAAAAGATTTATTACGTACATGATATTTATAATATTACGCTTAATCCGTCATTAGCTACATTTACTACCTTTTCAGAAAATACATAAGTAAAAACTCTACTATTAAAAGTTCTTACTCCGTCGTATTTAGTTCTTAATTCTGCTTCTGATCCTTTAAGAGGATATACCATATTTTCTCTTGCTAATTCTCTAGCTACTAAAAATGTATTAGTATAATCCGCCATATTAGACCCTTTACTATCTCCTAAATTTCTACATGGTTTATTAATAGAAGACCACGCTTTAATAACTTCGTTATGAGCTTGAACTTTATCCGCTGTTCTTTGTGGATTATATTCCTTAAGAGGATATAATTTATTATCTATAAAATATTGAATACTATTCATTCTCATACTTCTATCGTCGGCTACATTATTAGGAACTAATCCATTATAATATCCTTTTTCTGAATTATCAGTTTCTTTAGAAGTATTACTAAATAATGAAAAAATAGCTTTTGCTCTATTAGCTACTGAAGTAATTTCGGTCTGGTGTGATAAACTAGAAGTAGGTAAAGTATCTAAAAATAAATCATAACTTAAATAAGAAACTTGACTTTCTTTAGCTGTTTGTTTAAGCATTTGCTGAGTAGGTAATACCTGTAATAATTTTAATTCTGCTTTCTTAATAGTATATGATTTATTACTATCTGTTAATGACATATAAATCGTTCCTGCTACTGCTGTAATATTACCTGCTCCTGATACACTACCTAAAGTAATTGATAATCTATTAGCGTTTGGAGCTGCTCCTACTGCTAAAGCTGTAATAGTTGCTGTTCTTGTAGTGACTGCTCCTGCTCCGTTAAAATCTGCTTTAACTACTACTTTATTACCTACAACAAATCCGCTTTGCTCTACTTTTTCTAATGTATCAAAATTAAGAGTATTAGAAAATAAAACAGGGTTGGCACCTCCTCCTACGGCGGCATCTACTTTTAATACAAAACTTTCAGTAGTAACGTCGTTTAATCCTGTTCCGTCTACCCCTAAAACATTATTACATACTTTATTATTATCTGCGAGAGTGATTTCTATTCTAAGACCAGAATATAAAACTATAGGAGTAAGTTTTTCCTCTAAAGACCACCAGTTAAAAATACCACTTCTTAAAGGTAAAATATATCTCTTAGCCATATAAACGGCGTTACCGCTTTCTACTGGTGATAATAACATATCACCTAATTTATTTGCTTGAGGTGAATTTGCGGCGTGAGTTGTTACTCCTGTTCCTGCGTTTTGTGTCACTTTATAGGCGTAACACTCTCCGGAAGTTCCTTCTTTTGCTACTAATGGTTCTTTTACATCGTATGAATACTGATTTTCTAAGGCGGACCACTGATTAATATTCTGTAAACTCTCTAATAAAGTTCCGTTATTTAATGAATAAATATCTATTCTATCTAACATAGAATTTGCTCCGGCAGTAGGAGGAAAAGCTATAATTTCATTATTAGCAGAAGAGTTAAAAACATCAAAAGCTAAATAACAATCTTTACCCTTAACAAATCCTATATTAGGATTAATTTCAAAAATTATTTTATTACCTGCTGTAAAATTTCCGGTTCCGTTTTGTGGTGCTAAACTGAAATACTGGCTATTATTATTAATTTCAGAATTCATAATATTATTTTATAATTATTAATAATATTTTATTTTAAAATAATATTCTTTATTTTTTATTAAAATAATTATATTGAAATATTAAAAAAGTTAAAATTTAAATATAAATATATACTAAATATTTAATAATGAATTTAAGTCAAGCTAGTAATATATCTTTTAGAAATTTACCTTTAGTTAATGGAGTATCTAATACAACTGGAGAACAATGTCTCGGATTTTCTATATTAAATGTTTCTTTACTTCCTTCTATAGATTGTATCTGCGAAATTCAGTTCGGACCATTATCCTTAGGAACTTTTACTACTTTTTATAAATTAGAATTAAATTCTAATACTGAAAAATATAACGCCTGTTCCGTACGAGGTAGATATGTTAGATTTAAATTTACTAATTCTACAGGATCAGACGGAACTATTACGAGTAATTGTATTTTAACTATGGATAGTGGAGGAACTAATATTCATAATTCTAATATTGTAAAATCTGATTATTCTTCAGTTTTAACTAGAGAACATTCTGATTTAATGTCAGATATGATAAATAGAGAATACGAAGGAATATTAGTTAAAGATTTAAACGGAATAGTTAGCGGAGTTACTAATACTAATAAGCGTAATTTTTGGAATTTAGATAATAAAGAAGATCCGGTATTATCTACTAATAATACTTTATTTGTAGTATCTGATAGTAATGACGATAGAAGCGGACAAATAGGAGCCAGAACAATAACTTTTGAATATGTATATTTAGATGCTGACGGAAATTTAGCACGAGGTTTAGCTTCTGGTTTAGTTAATGGAACAACCCCTCAGACTTTAAACGTTTCCGGAATTGCTATAACTCATGTAGAAGTTACCTCTACCGGAAGTAATGGAAGTAACGTAGGTAATTTAACTTTTTCAGGGCGTATAGGTGTAGCTCCTCCTAGTTATCAAGCTTTAAATTATATGCCTATAGATTTAAATATGTCAAAATTTTTTATAGGTGTTCCTATTAAAAATGAAAATTTAATTATAAAAGAAATAAATTACGGAGGGACTAGTCAAATTATAGGTAAAATTAGAATTACTAAAGTTACTAGAAGTAGTAATATTAGAAAAGTATTATTAGAAGAAGTAGTAGACGGAAATAACCATTATTCTAAAGTAGAATGTAGTATAAGAATAGAAGGAGAAATAGAATATTTAATAGGTGAGTTTTTATCTACTACTACTCCTCCTGGAGGATCGGTAAATCATTTTCACTTAACCGCTAGAGGTATATTTAAAGATATGAGTAATTCTACTTAAACTCGTACATGATTAAATATCTTCTATTTTAGGTTCTTCTTTATTTTTACTTTTTCTTATATATTTTTCCATTTGATTCGGCTTATATTTTTGTCCTATTAAATCTCCTATTCTTATTTTTTCATTTATACTCGGGTTTTGTTCTTGAAAATATGTTAAAAAAATATGTCTAAATAAATTATTACTTAATGATTTTCCTAATAATTTTTTACTTATTGATCTCTGACTATTAGTAATATTTTCCTGTGACATTTCAGAACCATTTACATTTACTAAAAAATTTACTTTTTTTTTATCGTTATTATAATCATTAAAATATTTATCTAATAATTTATTTAAATCTTCATTTTCTATTTTATGAATAACTTTACCAGAAGTTTTACTAGTTTTATACTGATTAAATACGAAAGTATGAGTTCCGTCTCCATTAATAATAATATAATTTTTTCTACTAGGTAATGATTTAGGCTCTACTTTCATATTATCTTTATATCTTTTTACCATATTAGAATAATGACTTATTCTAGCAGGGGGTATTAAAGTAAATAAAGCTAGTAATAAAAAATTTCTAAAATTACTAAAACTTTTTTTATTTTCTAAATATTCTGGAACTAAATCCTCTACTTTCTTTTTTAATTCTGGATACTCTATCCAGTTTTCGGCTTCGTTATTTCTGAAATCCTGCGAGTTTTGCTCTTGATTTCTTTCTACTACTAATTCGTTTAATACTTCTCTGTAATCTTCTATTATCTGACTTTCATAATTATTTAATGTAAAAAATTTAATTATTCCTAAAATAGTTTGAATAGCAGAATTTAAATTATATTTTTCAGTAATTAAATCTACTATTTTATTTACATTTTTAAAATCAGATATTTTAAAATCTTCTACTTTTTTTCCTATTAATTTTTCAATTCTTAAAATATTTTGTTTCATAGTTTCTATAGTTTTTCTACTTTTTGTATTATTAGATTTCTGATATTTATCTAAGAATTCTTCCATTTTTAGTATATATTAATAAAATATAAAATATATATTAATTATAAATTTAATGAAAAAAGAAATAATAGAAATATATTTAAATAAAAATACTTTTAAGGATTTAAATCACGCAGAAAAAATAGCTAAAAAATGGAATTTTAATACTACATTTAGAAAAAAAAGAGGATCATGTACGGAAAATGAATATATTTTTAAACAAAAAGATAAATCTCGTTATATGGATAAACATAAAGTTAAAATTAATGATAACTTATCTTATTTAATTGGATATAAAATTAAAAAATAATTTTAAAATTAAATTCTAATATTAGATTATAAAATATGTCATCTACCGGTATTAGTATTCTTGGAAAAAATGGTTCAGTCTTAGAAGCGATTAATTCTTCTTCAAACGCTTTAAGTGTTTCTGATAGTTCCGCTCAGGCTTCTCTCTCTACTATTGCTAGTGAAATTACTTCAGTAGATAATAAATTACCTTCTATAGGACAGAACGCTAAATCTGCTTCTGTATCTGTAACTATAGCCTCAGATCAGGGAACTATAGCAGTTTCGGATACTATCTCTCAAAGTTCTCTCTCTACTATTGCTTCAGAAGTAACCTCAGTAGATAATAAATTACCTGTATTAGGTCAAACTAATAAAGCGGGTTCAGTTTCAGTATCTTTAGCTTCGGATCAGGGGACATTAGCAGTTTCTGATAGTGCTTCTCAATCTACCTTAAGTGCTATTGCTAGTAGTGCTTCTTCTATGGATAGTAAAGCGCCTTCTTTAGGTCAGTCCTCTAAAAGTGGTTCTATTCCTGTAGTTATTGCTTCAGATCAGGGTAATTTAAGTGTTACTTCTGGTTCTTTATCTGCTAATTCTACTTCTGCTTTTTCCGGTCAGTCTGTCTCTAATTCTTCTACTGCTACTAGTAGTGCTGTAGATTTACAGGCGGTAAGAGAGGTTTCAGTTATAGGAAATGTCACAGAAACAGGCGCAGAAATAGAAATATTAGTTTCTGCTGACGATACTAATTATTATAAAAGAACTGATTTAAGTCTATTTTCTGATTATAATTCTGGAGATTTTGCTAAAGCATTTGTAGTAAATAGTAGATATTTAAAAGTTAAATATGTTAATGATAGTGGATCTACTAAAACTTTATCTGCTGTAGTAGTTCATAAAGCCTAAACTCGTACATGATTTAATTAATAATTAGTTCCGTAATATGGAGCATTTATTTTATTTAATCTTTCTATTTTTTCTAATCGTTTTATTGATTGTTCTAAAATCTCTAATTCTCTTATTCTTTGTTCTATTTTCTTTTCTTGTTCTTGTATTAATTTCTTATTACAACAGATACAACATTTACAATTTAAAAAAGAACCTAAACAAAGACACATTTTAGGATTACTTCGTTTAATAACTATTTACCTTTTTTTTTTAAAATTTCTCTAGATTTCTTTATTAAATCCTTATCTTGGTTCTGAGGTTCTTTAGGGTTTAAAGTTTTCATTATAAAAGCATATACTCTTGCTATAGCCCATTGTTCTTTACTTAATTTTTTTGATAAAGGCGCTTTTACATTTTTTTTAAAAGTTCCTTTCATTCTTACACTCTGAGGATTACCTTTATAAGCACCTACTCCTCTATCGTATACGTCGTCTAATATACTTTTAGGTATTCCTGTTAATTTTGACATTTTAGATTTTGAATTAGAAGTATCTTTTTCTTGTTTAAATTTTTTATTAAATTTTTCTTTATATGTAGACATTTATTATATATTTATAAATTATAATGTATAATAATTCAAATAAAAAAGATAAAAAAAAAATTGTAAAAAAAAATAAAAAAAATGAGATATCAGAAGCTAATATGAAAAAATTAAAAGAACATTCTAAATTACATAATGGAATGTC
>Ga0181419_1000313_pt1 | contig 16857 bp, 36 predicted proteins | sample 42SPOviralmetaG_FD_130144 | JGI IMG/M metagenome (GOLD analysis project Ga0181419, IMG submission 130144) | Marine viral communities from the oligotrophic San Pedro Time Series (SPOT) site, San Pedro Channel, CA, USA - 42 SPOT_SRF_2013-04-24 | ecosystem: Environmental > Aquatic > Marine > Strait...
AGTTCTTTTGCTAATCCCATTGCAATTTCTCCTGTTGTAGTGGGGTTATGCTGTTGCTTCTGTTACTGCTCCGTTTACCTGAACAGCAAAGCTAGCTTCAACCATGCCATCAAAAGATGCAGTGATTGACTTGCTAGTTACTAATCCAGTAGCAGTGTAATACTTCTCGCCAGTGCCTGTGCCAGTAGGATAGATTTCAACATCGAGAGAGCTACGCGCATCAATAACTAGCTGCTGTGCATCGCTGTCATCCCAGTAGCACTCAAGAGAAATAGTGCTTGTCTCTAGACCTGACTTGTAAGTGCGGGCAACATCGCCCATAGAGCTATCTTCGATTGTATCAGCAGAGCTTTCGATTGTGTAAGAGCGAACTTCACCAATAACGGCAACAGAAGTTCCTGCAACCTGTAGTTTAACAACGCCGCTAGAGCCTGTATTTGTAGCCATTTTAAATCACCTTTAGTTAAGTTGTGCCGCGAGTGTATTCATATACAACGCGAACAGTTAGAATCACACCGCCGACCGGCTCAATAGAACCCTCGTCGACTTCAATGTTTATTAGCTGGGTATCCAGCGCGTAACCGCCTCTAGTGCGGTCTAGTTCTAAGCCTTCTTCGATGGCTTCGATTATGTTGTTTCTTGCTTGGTCAATTATACCTGACTTAACAAAGCAGACCATCTCGTAATTAATGCTTGCCATACGGCTACCCATAGAGCCGCCAATAGAGCTATCTTCTCTATCCTCTCCAGCAGTCCTAACCAGTACGGCTGGAAACTGCGCGTTAGATAGCTTCTGGAAATCAAAAGGCTCCCTAGTTGCCATCTTAATGCGGGTCGGCTGGATAACGCTATCTCTTAGCGTATCGACTATATTGTTTGCAATGCTTTCTCTAACGCTCATTTCATCGCCCTTTCAAATACCCTAGCAAGTCGCCCTTCTTCTTCTCGGCTAAAGCCTAAGAAAGGTCTAATCTTATCATTGTGTGCTGCTTTCGCTGACTCAGTTGAGCCTCTAAAAAATATCTCTGCTTGCCTGCTATTGGCCTTGCTGGTCATAGCTGCAAGCATCTTGCCAGTAACAGTAAGATTAGGGGTTAGCGTTCTGCCCTGCTCTGCTCTAGCTTCTGCGTAGCTTTTACTATAGGGCTTAAACGCGCCCTTGTATCCAATACCTTGCGCAGTTCTATCTTGAACCACGTTGATTCCAACCTGTGCAACTCGGAACAAGGCTGACTTTACTTTTGCCAACTCCTCTTGCTGAAGCTCTTTCGACAGCTTCCCTAGGTTCTTTGGCTGGGTTTGTAATACTACTTGCATTAGCGAACTAACCTGCCTGAGTTGATAGGCTCTTTCTCTTTATCCGTTACAGTGCCATCACCATCAGCGTCATAGTCAACGCCATCGCGGAACACTGCTTCTATTTCCTCGCCGTAGCGAGACTTGTAGAAATCAATCATGCCAAGGAATCGGTCATTATCTACCCAGTTGGTCAGCTTAGGCAGAGCGTACTTCCAGAGTACAAGGTAAACACTGCATCGAGTCCACTGGCTGTCTGTTAGCTTGCTAGGTACTAGCTCACCACTATAGCCGCGCTTGTCCCACCAATCGGCGCGTATCTTGCGCTCTATGTCGGCCTGCGCTCTTGCGTGTTCTTCGCTAAAGGAATCAATGCCAAGATTAAGAATATCTGGAACCATCTCCATCAGGTCTGCGTCTGTACTAAATGCCATTACCACTTCACCTTATCTGCCCAGTATGCCGCCGATGCGGTTTTGTCTTTGCGACCTTTCTCAATGTCTTTAGCGAATCGCGCTTTAAATGACCTGCGCTTTGCCTTATCAGCTTCGCTCTCGTTCTTTCTTGGTGGCTTATTATCTGCGCCCTGCTGCCCGAACCTAATCAGCTTAACCTTGTCGCCTTCTTTTGCGAGTACGGCATGGCTCTTGGTTGGGTGCTTACTGGTGCGCTTGGGTTTATTGTACCCTTCAAAGCGTTCGCCTCGGTATGTAATAGCCATCATATCTCCTAAATAAAACCCCACCCCCGATAAAGGGGGCAGGGATTATCAACACTCTTAAAGAGCAGCGTCAGCAGTGATTTTAACACCAAAGCTATCATCAAGCTCTGCAACACCATAAGCGGCAGTTGCGTTCAGCTCGAAGGCTCGTAGAGATGCGTCACGCTGCGATTCAATACCGAAGTCGCGCTTCATAGCGATAGCGAGAGCTTCAGGGGCGAATACAGCGGCAACAGCGTCATCATTGCCGTCAACAGCAACGTTAGCTGACTCATAAATGTCGATGCCAGCGATAGTGCCAACATAGCCGTTAATCATAGCAGCGTTCTGTGCGTCACCACCGTTCGGGTTAACGAAGGTGTTAGTCAGACCAGCTTTGATTTGGTAGGCTTGGAATGGGTGCAGTACAGCAGCCAAGTTACCAGTTACCTTGTTAGCTCGCAGAGTAGCCTGTGCCTTAAACAGATCAGCAACAGTAATTTCTGCGCCAGCAGCACCCAGACCAGAACTAAAGCCAGAGAACAGAGCCAAAAGGTCTTTGTCCATCTTAGTAGCGATAGCGTTACCAAGTACAGTGCCAAGCTCAACAGCAGGGTTGCCCGCGCCGAATGCAGCCATGTCAGTCAGAACAACCTGTGCGCCCACTTCGCCAACAGTTACAGAAACTGAGCTAGTAGATACAGTGGTTGAACTCATGTCTGTGCCTTCGGTCAGGTCAGCAGCAGCAATTGCAGGGTACTTAGGAATCTGGACAGTCTTGCCAGCTTCGTTAGCGATGTTGTACTGAGTGACCAAGCCCATCATTAGGGATTGCTCTTCAGCAGTGAAACGTGCCTGCGCGATAATATTCGCAAACAGGTCGTCAAGTGTGGAGCTAGTAGTAGCAGCCATTTGTAATACCTCAATAGGTTAGATTAAAAAATTATTTTTTAGCCTTCATCAGAGCGCGGTAAGCCTCGCGGCCACCTTCGTTCCAGTTATCGACCATATCATTAACCGTTGATTGAGGCTTCAACGTAGAGCCACCAGCGTTGCCTTGCGAACCTGTCCCGCCTTTACTGGCTCGAACAAAGTGTGGGTTAGCTGTAAGAAATTCGCCTACCATCTCATTGACGGAAAGCAAGTCACCGCTGTCATTGTAACGCGGTGTGCCGTTGTTGTCTAACACCTCTACAGTTCCATCTTCACCCAGTCGGGTTTGCGCTTTAAGCAGCGATGAAACTTGCTCTGGGCTAACTGCATTGTTGTTGCTTGCTGCTCCCAGAATAGCCCCATCAACTAGGGTCTGCTGTAGCTTAGTCTTATAGGCGTTAATCTCGCTGTCTTTCTTCTCGACAGTCTGCTTGAGTATTGTTTCGAACTCGCCGCGCTCTTTCATCTTGTCCTGCTCTACCTGTTCTTTCTGGGTCAGCAGTTGGCGGGCTTCATCTAGGTCAATCCCAGATAGTTTCTTATCGAACTTGCGCTGCTCTCTTGCTACTCGGTCAGCCACAATCTTGTCGATTTCTTCTTGCGTAAATGTTTTCTCTGCTGGGGTTTCTACAACTGTTTCTTCTGTTTGGTTATCCACGATTTCTTCGCTCATGTAACGATGCCTCAAATTGAGTTTGGTGAACCACGATTTTAGCATATAAACATTTCTGCACAAATATCATCTAAAGTGTTGACATTAATGTAAACAACAGGCAAGATGCTCCTACATTCAAAAAACAAAGGGTTACAACAATGCTTACTTTAACTAAATACTTCATCTCGCATTACACTATGACTCACTATGACGAGACTGATACTGCTGTTTTCAACTGGAAACAAGACCGCGAAGCCTATGACACTAAAGAAGAAGCTCTCCAGTGGATGCACCGCGAAGAAAGAAGCTGGACAGACTACATCAAGTCAGAGCTTGCCAAAGCGGATAATGCGGATTGCATTCGTCACCTTAACAAACTTCTTAAAAATTCAGGTTACAGAGTAGTTGCCAAGACCTATAACTACACGCACGTTTCAGAGTATATGTATTCAGATGTGAAGGCTTACGAAATCGTCAAGGTTATCAGCGACAAGACTATTGAGATTCGCCCGATGGTAGCTCAGCACGACATCAGCCACCTCAAGCAAGTATCTGGCGGCTTCTCTGGTCACGTTGTAGAGCAGGGCAATCAGAAGGTAACTTACGAAAGCGACGAAACTGCCCCTACCTTTCGCATTCGCAAAAAGAAAAACGGCGACGATTGGACGTACAAGGGTGCTAGATTCGGGCTGCAAGAAAAGCCATACGCATTTTACGACTTTAACTTTTAATTTAACCGCCCCCGAAAGGGGGCAACCCTCGGAGGGGATTATGAATACTTTAAAACCAGCACCGCAGACGCTAGACGAAGCCAGAGGCTTGATTATATTTGAGGGCGATTATGTAACGCTGACAGGCGAACCAGAATGGCTCGAAGTTGTAGAGATTGTTATTGTGGACGGCAACCGCGCCAACAATATGTTAAAGCTCTCAGATGGCTATGTAGTGCCAGCACCAGTTGAGCGTTATGTTGACGAAGTGATTTCTAAGAAAGAGTTTATAGCCCTATCCTAATTGCAGCAGTGTAACCCTTTAGCCCAGCTTATTTAGTGGGCTTTTTTTTCTTCTTCTTTTTACCGTATGCCATGTTATTCCTCGTCGAATACTGGTCGCCAGTGGTGTCGGCAGTTGTAACCGCCGCGTACAATCAGTGGGTCGCCAGATGATTTGCCTTTCCAGCTACCCGCCCAAGTGTCTGCAATTTCTTCTTCAGTAAATACCTGCCCAGCGTGTTTGCGGCAGAATGGTCTACTGTCCCTGATAACATCTCCATAATACTTCCACTTGGTCGCACCGCTTTGGATACCGATAGCAGTGTTGATAGATGCGTCGAACTGCATCAGGCTGTCTTGTGCCATTTGTGTAGCGTAACGTCTTAGGTTGTTACCTGCCCTGTCTCTGGCGAACTTGGTGCGTAATAGCTCTGCCGCATCTTTAGACTGTGCCGCTGTGCCGTTATTAACCAAGTCAACAAGCCGCTGGGCTTCTACATCGTCGCTCTGGATATACACGCCGTTAATTGTCTGGCGTAGATTCTTAACTGTGTCGTTAAAGCTACGGCCTGTCAGGGTTGACTGGTAGACCTCTGTGGCTAGGGTGTCCAGATACTCGTTGGCAACAGCCTCAAAGCCTTGGAAAGATAACCGCTGCAACTGGTTAATGGTTGCAGAATCAATCTTAGTAAAGTCGCCATAGGTTGACAGCATATCTTGTGCATCGGCTGCGACAGAGCCGTACCCTCTAACAATGTCATCAACCTGCGAAAGATAAGCATCGTCCATTGCTTCTTTAAGGGCTGGCCTTGCATTGATAGCCCACTCAGTATCAAAGAGCTTGCCACCCTGTAGCGGAGCGTCAGCCATAACATCAACTACGCGCTCCTCTAAGGTCACTAGGGCATCGGCTAGGCGTTGCTGATGGGTATCAGCCAGCTTATCCAATATCTCGTCATACTGGTTATCTGTAGGCATTATTCAGCCTCGTCGTTGAACTGCCCTATAACTTGTGTGCCTTGGTCTATCTCAAGGTGCGACTTTGCCAGCTTCTCATCGTCCAACACTAGGTCGGCAATCTGCTTATCTATTTCTTGCGATAGGGTTACAGACTTCACGCCAGTAGCTCGCATCTGCTGCAAGAAGATTAGCTCTTTGTCCATATCGCGAATGTCAAAGCTATCAGGGTAAAAGATTTCAACGTCAGGGGTTATCTCTTGGTAATCACACCAAAGGTTCCAGATCTGCTCCTCAGCAAGCTCCAAGATGTCAGCCTTCTCAGCCAGCTTTGCGTTCAGCATTTGGAACTCTGTCTGCATTGCTACACCAGACTGCGTGATAGCCTCTGTGCCGCGTACTGCGCCCATGTGTGACATACGATTGATATATTCAATCTTGTCGTTAATAGACGCTCTAACGCTGTCCAGATTAGAACCGCTAGGCTGTAACATATACGGCTTCATCTGCGCGTCCATATCATCAGGCATATTGATAACCGAACCAGCACCAGCACTTGCATCAGTCTCGTATGACTTAACAAGGGTAGGGTGGTTACTGATACGGATAAGCTGCTCTACTTCTGAAAGCTCTTGATAGATAGCCCGCTGCATATAGGCAACGTCTGCAAGGTCGCTAATACCAATGCCGCGCACTACTGAGCGTTGCGCAGGTAGGAACACCGCAGGGATTCTGCCCAGCACGTTTTCTTCTGTGCTTATGTGCGTATCTTGCTCGTTGATGCTCTTATAAAGCTCTACCTTATCCTTGTGCCAGCAACGGTAATAAACAACCTTCTCGGTGTCGCTAATCTCTTCGATAGACTCGCGCACTTTCAAATAGCAAAGCTCGTAGCGGCCTGATGGCATTCTCTCATATTCCCAGTCAAATACATTCTCTGGGGTGAACATGGTTACATAAGGTCTAATATCTTGCCCTAGCTCCTCAGCCTTAGTGCGGGCATTAGAAGCTGGCTTGTCTACCAATATCCAGACGTTGCCGTAAACACTAGCCCAGATGTTAGCCTCTCGCATAAACGCATTGAAGCTGCGACCATCTAGGTCGGCATCTTTCATAAAAGGCTCAATCGCATAGTTACCAGCAGCAGAGTTAAAGCTGCGAACTGGTGGCTGTCGCCATAGGAAACTGCTGTAGATGTGGACAATGTTCTTACTGTGATTGTCCATCGGGGTCAGGTCAAGGCGGCGATTGTATTCGTCCTTGTCTTCATTGATGTAGCGCGTCAGGTATGCGCCATCGCGGTAATCTTCGCCACCCATGTAGCTGCGTAAATAGAACTCCCAGCGATACTTGTTGTTATCATATTGCGGGTGCGTGTATTCTAAATCTTTGCTGTAAGCCATTAACTCCACCGTCTAGGTTGTTCAACTATTCGCTCTGTGCGTACTGGGAATAGGTATTCTACCAGATAGCCGAGAGCATCATTCATGTGGTCAAATCCGTCCTTATTAGGAACGCTTGTACCTTCTTTGTAGGTCTGGCGTTCTAAGGATTCGATTGTCTGTTTACACTTGGGGTCTATCAACAACTTCCGCTGACCATCGCTTGATAGTAGTCTGGAGTTGACCGCATTTATTCTGTCTCGAACCAGTGCGTGTCTGGTCTTAGCCTTAACCTCAAAACCTGCGTTTTGAAGAATGCTTAAATCTGTCCGCCCACCTGCGCTCGTCTTTCTCTGGCGTGAAGCTGGGTCGGGGTAGATGATAACACGTTTGTCAGGGTAGCGCGTTCGCAATTCCTGCGCCATCTCATCAGTGTTGCTGCCCCACATAACAACCTCGTCAATCGCCAGCAGCGTGTCGTGGTGTCGGACACAAACAACCGCACTCATTGGGTCAAGGTTAAAGTCCATTCCAACGTGCAGCGTATGGTGGTCTGCCTCTATCTTGCCAACCGATTCTTCTCGACTAAAGCCGTAGTAGATAATGCCGCTGTAGTTTACAAACTGCGCGTTATATTCCTGATTAAAGGTGCGCTCGTCTAGGTCTTGCTGGGCTTGCTCTATCTCTGTCTGCGGTACGTTGCCGCCTTGGATAGTGGTGTACTGAAAGCTCTGCCAATCATCTGCTCCATCCAATCCCTTGGCGTACAGGTCATAGAAATGGTTGCGACCTTTAGGCGTACCGATAAACAGAGCAGAGCCTAGCCTGTCAGATAGGGATGGCCTGATAACCTCATACCAAGCCTCTGGGCGCATATCTGCAAACTCGTCAAGGACAACAAAGTCCAAAGCTCGTCCGCGCAGGTTGTTAGGCTTCTCTGCTCCCTTAAGGCTAATAGTGCTGCCGTTAATCAAACGCATCGTCAGGCTGCTTTCGTTTGTCTTGGTTAGGTACTCAGGGGGAATGGTCTGGATAAGCATATCCCAAGCAATCTCCTTAGCAGAGCCGTAGGTCGGTGCTACATACCAACAGTTCTTATCCTTACCAGATATGGCTGCTCGCAGTATCTCCCCAGTGCTAAGGAATGTCTTGCCGAATCGTCGCCCAGCAACAACAGCGCGGAAACGGCTATCACTACAGAAGATTTCACTCTGCGGCAGGGTCAGTTGCACGACTGTCCACCACGATATTGATAGGGGGTATTTCCTGCACTTCTGCCTCTACTTCTCTCCAGCCACCTTGTGTCTTTAGGTAAAAGATATTCGCCGTTACATTGCCATCCTGAGCCAATTGGACAAGGTTGCTGCCCATGTTTGCAATCTGTTTGCATCTGCCCTTTTTATAAGCGGTAGAAACTTCAGGCTGTCGCTTCTCTACTTCTCGCAATGTCTTTTCGCTTATGTCGAAATAGTCAGCTATCTGGCCTTTTGTTAAGACAGCAGCCAACGCCTGAATCTCAATTACTTGGTCAGGGGTAAAGACTACAGGGGGTCTGCCACCACCCTCGCCTTGGTTTCCATTTTTCATCTAGGGAGTTATACCTCAGTGCCAAAGGCAGCGCGTATATTCATTATGGGGTTATGTAACATAACATCTTGCTCATCAGGCGGTAAACCATTAACTCTGCAATCAACGGCATCGCACCAAAAGCGCAGGGCAGTGATAACAGGTTGGGCTGCTGATGGGTTGTCGATAAGGCTCTGGGTAATGCTATCGACCTTAGACAGTAAATCGTGCCATCCGTTTTCTTCGCATTCAATAATACGGCTAACAATATTCAACTGGTGCATATTAACCTCTAGGCTAACAGTTTGGTTGTGCCGTTATTGTAAACGCTGTCTACTTTTTGTGCAATCTAAGGTCTTGGATAGCCACTAGAATAAGGGCTGAGAGGATAAAGCCTATCATATACAACATCACGCGAGTCTCTGGTTGGTAAATTCCCGGGCATTGTAAAGGCTATCAGATATGATTAGAAATGATGTTTTAGCATGGGTGGTATATCACTAAAGATATAGTGCCGCGTTGTGACTACAGGGGCGGCAAACCTGCTTCAAGGGGTAGGAGGGGGAACCCTAGTCGATAATAATTATAGTCAGGGCTAGTAATATGGCAAGCCCATTGCTTACAGGTACACCACAAAGCCAGTCGCGTATTCTCTCATAAGGCTCGTCACCTAACAGCTGATACAACCTCTCCTCAACAGCCCACTCAATTCTTTTGCCAAGGCTTTTCTTTTTACCAAGGCTTTTGTCTGCTGTTGCGTTAGCGTCTGCAATCATGGCTTCAACTTCTTCTTTGCTTACTGGCATCGTGTAGTCCCCCATGAATCAGTCTTGCAGCTTGTGCCATCACTATAGCGGGTAGTTCCCCAAGCGTCTGTCTTAGACGTTGTGCCATCGTTAAATCGGGTAGTTCCCCAGCTATCGGTTTTCCAGCTAGAACCATCAGAGCCGCGCGTAGTACCCCACGAGTCTGTCTTGTAGGTTGTGCCAGTGCGTGAGTCTCTAATAGTACCCCAGCTATCTTTTGTAAGCGTTCCGCTAGTGCCGCCGCAGTTGTAGCGCGTGTTGCCCCAGCTATCGGTTTTAGATGTGCAAGTAGCGTTTGCTCCCGCAGATAGTGCGCTTACAGTCAGCGCGATTAGTGCGTACTTTTTCATCTTTTCCACTCCTTCAGTTAGTTTATGCGTCTATTAATCCAATATATTTTTCGTTTAGGTCATACCCTGCATCTTCCAGAAACTCTTGGAAAGTTGATATGGCTTCTTCTAAGCTCACGCGGTCTTGGTTAATCTCAACAGTAACGCCGCGTTCACCATCAGTAAAAGTTAATTTAGTCATTATTTCACCTTTTTAATCTGCGCTTTTCTAGCTTTACGCTTGCGCCACTCTTCATTTTCTTTGTAGGTGTGCTTTACTCCAGCAAACACCAGCCCGATAATACCCGCAGTTATGCAAGCAGTAATTAAATATTCCATTAGCACACCCCTTGTAAGCAATCATTGTAGCTCATAGTTGAAGCGATGCAGTACAGCACAAACAATGCTAAACCACACACCATGAATTGACGACTTTGTGCGCGGCGTTCCTTTGCCACGCGGTCTCTTGCATACTTGTAATCATAGTTAATCATTATTCGCCTCTCCCATATCCCGCAAATGGTTCTGCTTCCATGTGTTCCTCACAAAACAGGTCTGCAACTCTTTCCCTCAAAGAGCATTCCAGCTCTAGGTAAATCGCACCCTTTAGTAACTGACTAGCCTCATCAGTGCCTTTGGCGTAAAGCAGGTCGAGAAACTCAATCTGCGATTTGATGCCAATTATACAGACAGGCAAGTAGTCATCCATCCAGCTGGGGTAAGCCAACAACCACTCGTAACAAAGCAAATCTTTATGCTCATCTGATAGGTCGATTATGTCGCCATCCCAGTTTTTGTATTCTTCATTAAAATCTTCAATTAGAGATAATATTTCTTGTTTCATTTGCTACCCCTCCAAGGGATGCCCCCGAAGGGGCGTTTAGATTAGCGTGACAGTGCAACTGTGCAGTTGTAGCTGCTTCCGATTTCAAACATTACTTCGTTTGACTCGGCTGGGCTGTCTGCGTACAAATCGACCAGAATCTTTAAGCCGTAGTAATCGACTGAGCCGTCTTTTTCCATCATAGAATTAGCGCGTTTTGTAGCATAAGTGAGTAGTGAATTGTTCATCTGTGTAACCCTTTGTTTTTTGAATGTGTGTGTATAGTGCCTGACGTTTACGAAAGTGTCAACACTTTATTTCACCAATGCGCCATTCTTCTACTTTTATCTGTTCTTTAAGGTCGCGTGCAAACTGTATGACCTCCTCGCGGTCAAACTTTGGCGAAGCTCTCCATGCCATGCGCTCCATCGCTTTAACCCTGCGCTCACCATGCTGGTCAACCATCCACTGCCTGTAGCGCAAAACGTAGTGCGCCTGTTTCATGCCCCATAGGTTGCAGCTGGGACACTGCACATTCAGGTTTGGTTTATATAGCTTGAATATGGTTCTGCCTCTAGGGATAAAGTGACCGCCTTGCATATTCTTGTAGTGGTCTACCTTGCCGCAGGTAACGCATTGGCAATAGCCATGCTCGTCTGCTGCCTCTAACCTTACAAGCCGCTGCAAGAGCTTGGCTGCCTTCTCCATCTCCTGCGCGACTGTGGTTTTCTTTCTACCTTTCTTCGCCATATTCCAACTCTAGTAATAGCTCGCAATAGTGAATCGCTTTCCTAATATCCTCAGCACCGTTTTTACTACCATGCCTTGTGATGTATTTAACCACGTTGCCCTCGCAGTAGTCTAAGCTGTTTTTGTAGATGTACTCGATGGGCTGAATAGCCAGCTGGTAATGGCTGCCACCAGTCTGTTTACTTAGTGCGCTCAATGTTCCGTCTCCTCAGTAGATAAATCAATTTCATCAGGTATGTTAAGGTCGCAGCTAGGACATAAACCATAAGCAGAATCATCATCGCCAAGCCAATAAGTAAGAGGCTGTTCACATTCCTCGCAATAGACTCTAACCAGTTTAATAGACCTCTTAGGAAAATTAACAACTTTACTCACCCCTCCACCTTTATTTTTACCCGCGAATCTTCACCGCTGTCTTTGTGGTAAACCACTGCTGTCATGGAACGCTCTGCACCGTAGCCTGAGTCACTATGCCATTGGTCGGTAGCAGTAAGGCTGCCCCAGTGTTCAAAGTGCATTGAACCCACCTCTCTAGCTGTGTGGTGATGTATGTGTCCAAGGTGGCAATAGCGGTTCTTTGACTCTGCCCATTCGTCATCAAGGTTCTTAATCACTGTCTGTAGAATCTGCTCATGCTTTATGCGGTCGCCATGGTGGAACACGAATAGATTATTGTGCCACTGGTAGGATATAAACTTGCTGTAGTTCTGGACAATCTCAACCCTTGGCTCTTTGCTGTATAGCAGCTCTAGGCAGCTCGACAAGTGGCAAGCCATATCGTAGTCGTGGTTGCCCCTAACATTAACCACAACTACTTTCTCATGGGTCTGTAGCATCTTGTCTATCAGGATGTTAAATAGCCTGCCTGCCAGCTTAAAGGTCTTGCCAATGCGTGTGTCTACGTCTACTGGCGTTCCTTTGGTTGTCGTGTTAAAACTACTATCAGCGTGAAAGAAATCACCCACGTTAAGCAATCCGCCTGTTTTGGCATTACCTACGCGGTTGGCTAGTCGGTCGGTGGCATCAATCAGAATCTCAGTGGCAATTTTTATATCCCAGTCGTCATCATCAACTTTAGATTCGCTGTCAGCCAGCATCCCAAAGTGGTGGTCGCCAATCATATACATGGCAAGGTAATCATCAGACACTTCTACAGGTGCAGGTGCTGGGTCTTTAAAGCCATCTAAATCTTCTTTTACGCCCTCAATCATTAGGTCTAGGCGTTCTTTAAGGCTTTGCTTTTGCGGCTCTTGAATCACCCATTGCAGAGCTACAGAGCCATCTTCTTTATATGCTGTGGATACGCGCTTGGCATCAAAGCCTTCGGCGGTTTGGTGTACTAGGTCGCGGTGCGGTGCGACTCCTTTGGCTGCGGCATATCCCTCAACTCGCTTTACAGTTTTATCCAACCCACGCCTGTTAATCCCCAGCGCCTCGGCTGCTTTAGTGTTAGAGCCATGCTCAATAACTGCATTCAAAACTCTGGTCTGTGATTCGCTTCTTGCAAACTCTAATAAACTGCGGGGGTCAATCCTGTCCATTATTTCACCTGTTGTAGTTGTAGTTTCCTGTATTCGCTTTCTGGGTCAATCTGTAAAGTGTAACCAACATCAAAAGCCCAGCTATGCACCTCGGTTAAAAAGTGGTGCATCTCGCCAGTGTCCAGATTGCTAGTGTGCCGCAACTGGTTCTCTATGACGGTCTTGCCAACCTTAATTGATTCTGTGCCTAGAAACTTCTGCTTTAATAGTAGTTTAACATTTTCGGGGGTGTAAGTAGGGTCGCGCTTAATAACCCATGCGGATAGCTCTCTGCACCAAGCATGGAACATAGCGTTTTGCGATGTTGTTCGGGGGTTGCGGTAAGGCTTTAAGGTGATAGCGCAGGGCTTCGAGTAGTCCCAAACCTTCAGGCGGTCAGCAATGTATCCAAGCCGAACTTCTATCTCCTCGGCTCGGAACACCTTTACTGTATCGCCTTGGCTCAAACTAAAGCCCTAGCAAGCCATTGTTGGCTCATTATGGTTTCTGCTGATTCTAGCCTTGTCTCAAACGGCTTATCTGCATCGTTGTTATAAGCTGCCTTAGCAACTCGCAGGTCATAGTCAGTGATAATCTTGCAAGCCTTTGCGCGTAGTCTGCTGTGCAAGGTCTTTGAGTTAATACCTGCTACCTGTGCCATGTGCGGCAGTGTGTATTTCTCGCCATTTTTTAGCCCGCCTTTCTTGCCAGCGAACAAATATTTCTTTGGCGTTTTTCCTGCATCTCTGCGTCTGTCGTTATGCATACTTTAGCTCTCCTGTTCCATCGTAATAATAACCATGGCTTGCAAGATAATGCTGCTTCTGGGCTTCACGCTCTGCACCTTGTAGCCAGCTAATGTCGGTTATGCCCATCATAATAGACCTGCCCCTGATGGTTTGATTTTTCAACTGTTCGCTTGATTGGTTTGCGTGTATCTGAGCATAAGGCGATACACCGCCTGTCTTCTTGGTTCTAGATAACCAGCTATTAATGAACTTAGGCATTCCAACTTTTGTCTTGCGCTTTGACTTGTTTGCAAATAGCCACATACGCATCGCTTCTAGCTCGTCCCTAACCATTTCATCGCCGTAGCTTTTAATCAGCTCGTCATACAGGTCATCAGGTAAAGCGTATTCTTCGCCAGTTTTTAAGAGCATGGCAGACTCCAGCGGGCAATAGTACATTCCTCGTCAAACCTGTTTTTAACAGTGACGTTTTCTTTTATCAGGTGATGACCATCGCGCTTTAGGTTATAAACTACAGCGGATATTCTGGTAATGCCTAGCTCATGGAAAGCGTCTAGGCTTGTAATGGTGTTACCACTTCTCAGGTAATCGAGTACACGTTGCTTCTGGTTCATCTTCTTAACTCCTTTGGTTTCCGCTAAAGCGCAAACACGTTTCTTTGAATGGATTGATTTTTAACTTTATTTTCTTTGAGATACTTTAACCCTTTTTACTTGTCACCAAGTAAATTTTTAAGATAAGAGGGCTAAAGCAACTCCTCGGTAAATTCGTTATCGTATCGAATATTTAATCTATCCTTTAGCCAGTACCGACTGGCTTTAGGGGCTATATCAAGAGGGTCAACTTGGTCTTTGGGGTTTAATTTAAAATGGTTCCCCAACCTCTAGCCCGATAACTTTTTTCAGTATTATCTATATCAACCTGTTTGTAAACACAAAACAGGAACTATTTTCCTAGCGTTAAAAAATCCGCTATCTCTACACCCAGCACGTTGCAGATGTTTTGCATGGTGTGCAGCTTCATGTTTGGCTGCGCTCTCCAGCGTATAACCTGCTGTGGGCTTGTCTTAGCGATTCTGGATAACTCTGCGTTAGATATACCTGCGTTAGCTTGCGCGGCTCTAACGGCCTTTCCTGCGTCTATAAGTTGCATATTATAATTCCACCTGTGGTATATTGTTATTGACCGACTAGCGTTGGTCTTTCTCCTGTTGGTTGCCCCCCTCGCGGGGGGCATTTAACTCTTAAAACGGTATATCTTCATCGAACTCAGCAGTATTAGACTGCACTGCTTTCTGTGCTTGCGCCATGCCTTGCTGCTGGGCTTCATCTTTTGCGCTGAACTTCAGGCTCATATACTTGGTGCCTGTCTTGCTGGTATTAACCCAGCCGCTAACCCAGTATTCTTTGCCGTCAATTAGTGCGCTACCTTTGCGGTCAGGGTGTGTCTCCGACTCTTTCTTGTCGTTCACAAACATCGCGCCGCTGTTATCTTTCTGCTCGTATGTACTCATTTTATTCTCCAGTTATTGTGCTGTTCTAAATTCGGGGGTCTTCATTGTGGCGCGTTCTTGGGTAGTAAATACGCCGCCTTTGCTTGGTGCTTTCCAGAGTAGCTGTTTCTCTGTGTCGCTTAACTCTTTCCATGCTTCGTTAGCTGTGGACAGGTCGCCAGTTGCCAGACCGTCTTTGATTGCCTTAACGCTTGGCATCAGGTCGATAATGGAATCTTCGTAGCTTTCCTGCTCGGCCTGCTTAACTGCCTTGTCGCTTCTCAGCATTGCCGCTTCTGCGTCATCATCTACCTGTGGAATACCTGCCATAGCCGCTAGGCCGTAACGTCTTGCGTAGGTAATACAAGAGCCGCCAGCTTGCGGGTCGCGCTTAACCATTGGCAGTAGAAACTCTTGCTCTAACCATTGCCCAGATGTGTGCATCAGTCTGGTTGCTACGCCCACACTGTTCTCGGTACTAACTGGAAACTGCACATAGCTCAGGCCATTAGATGCAAACGGCTCTTTGACCACCTGCATAACGTCTGACAGGTTCGCATATTTGGATTTAAAGAAAGGGTTGCCAGTGCCTTTAACGGCACCCCCCATGACGGCCTGCGCTTTGCATAAAGCTGTAGCCAGTTCGTTAATTGATTCGCTTGAAAACATACTATCTCCTATTGTTGGATGGTGATTATACTAAAAAGTTAATTGTGCGGTAACACTTTTGTCAGGGTCTGCGCAGTTAGCAGACTCGCATTCCCCCTGAGCGTAAAGTGCGGCATATGCGTGGTAGTATTCTTCTGGCATATCTTCGCGGCATGGATTGTGCATGGCGTAGTCTTTCTCTGCCAGCTCGTAAAAGTAATTATTAAAATCTGCGGTAAACATAAAGCCTCCTATTGCTCTGTTCGCTTAACAAACAACTCAACAGCATCTTCAATCTTCATGCCGTTGGTGGTTATCTCTTTGACTTCATCGCCTGACATATCGGCCTTTGGAAATACGATTCTCCATCGCTCTAGCATCCCTCGGCGCAAATACCCTGCGGTCTTTTTGTTTAGAACTGACACAACCGCGCCTGAGCCTACTCGCTCAATCTTGAAGGTGTCGCCCTTGCTGTTTTTCTTGGTGTGCATACTGCCTCCTGAATGCCCCCGAAGGGGCGTTTGAATTAAGCCTGCTTAACAAGTGTGTCGCGTAAAATGTTCAGCTCGATGATGGCAAACTCGCAACCTTTGATTCGGTCTTCGTCTTGGCGCTCTATGTTGCGCTGCAATGCTTCTTGCAAGTCAGTGATTTGAGCGTTGATTACTTCAGCGATATTTTCGATTTTCATGTTTTTGCCCTGCGTTGTTTTTTGAATGTGTGGCTATACTGCCTGACGTTTACATTTATGTCAACACTTTAGGCAATAAAAAGCCCAAATAAATGGGCTTCCGGACAATTTGTTGTGATTTTGTCCGTTAATATGACCAGATAGCAGGGCAGGTGAAGCCATCTTCTTCAGTGCAGCCATCAAGGTGAATAAATCTAGTGCGTCCCTTTTGCTTAACGCCAATCCGTTGTATGCCATGCTTCTGAGCCACCCTTATCACTTCTAATGCTTGTTCTCCAGAAACAAGTATATCGACCGCCTTACCAGTTGAATGCGCTCCTGCCTTCTCTTTGCGCTGTTCTATGGGGTGTTGTGGGCTGCGGTATGCGCTGCTGATTGGAAAGCCAAAGCCGCACTCTTTCCGTATCTTAATTAGCAGCTTAACAAAGTCTGCGTCCATACCGTTCTCGCCGCTGTGCTTGCAGGCCAGTTCCTTATCTGTGAAATAAACTACTTTCTTTTTAGCTGTCATTTCTTAATCCTCTCAAATGTTCTTAGACCGCCTAAGCCTAGCATACCCATCAGAACC
>Ga0181419_1000314_pt1 | contig 16848 bp, 18 predicted proteins | sample 42SPOviralmetaG_FD_130144 | JGI IMG/M metagenome (GOLD analysis project Ga0181419, IMG submission 130144) | Marine viral communities from the oligotrophic San Pedro Time Series (SPOT) site, San Pedro Channel, CA, USA - 42 SPOT_SRF_2013-04-24 | ecosystem: Environmental > Aquatic > Marine > Strait...
ATGTTATTATCATTACTGCAAACAATCCAATAACAGGTCAGTATTATGCAAAAGGTAGAAGAAGTCCAGAAAAAAATTACGCATCATATGTAGGGATTGAAACAAAAAATCCAGAAGATATGGACAAAGTAGTAAAATTATTCAAACAAAACACATCTTATCGTAAAGGTGAATCAAAAGGAAGAAGGGATTTTGTGTAATGATTAAGTTAAAAGACATTTTAAATGAAAACCAAATTTTAATAACTGAAAAGTTCGCATCAGGTAAACTTAGTGCATTAACAAACCATTGGCAAGGATTAGAAGCTCAATTCTTTATGTGGGGAGCAAAACTCGGTGTTGAGTGGGACAAAATCACAGATGAAGAAATTGAAACCAATGCAAAACCAAAGAAAAAAGGTATTGAGATTGCATATGTTGATAAGAAAGTTACAGTTCCGACCAAAGGTAAAAAAGGATATTGGTCAAGTGACGCATTTGAATTAAAAAAGTTTACAGCAGTATTAGTATTGAAAGACGGAAAACCTATGTGGTGGACAAACGACTATGCACCAGCAAACAGAGTTCAAACCGTAACAGGTAAAAAATTAACATCAGGTGGGTATACTAAAGGTAAAGTTGCAACCGTAGATGTCGGAACAAGAGACTTACCTTATCCGAGAAGAGATAAAACTTTCGGTATCAATCAATTAGGATATCAATCATTAGCATCAGTAATGAAAATACCAGGAATTAAGTTTCATCACATCAATTTAGATGAAGACCAACCTTATATGGGTGCTGGTGTCAAACGACAAATGAGACAAGCAGCACAATTTGGTGCAAGTAAGTTCACAACTAATGATGAATTTAAAAGAATTAATCAATCTTACTTTGATGAGTTGTTAAAGAAAAGATTAAACGACCCTAAAAAATTAGCAGCAAAAGTTAAGAAAGCAGCAAACTTTTGTCAACAGGTTATTGATGGAGCACTTGGTGGTGTTAAAGTAACGGGTAAAATTAAAAAAATTATTGATTCATATCAATCCAATAGAACATCAAGTACACAAGAAGCAGATGCATATGCATTAGCATCAGCAGTAGGTGATGACCTAAGTCAATTATATAGATATTACGGATATTACTTAGGTGCATTAGAACAGGAAAAGAAAGATAAAATTAAATACGGAACAGCAGATTTTTCAAGAAGTGATGTTGAAGGATACGCAAAAGATGTTCAAAGATATTCAATTCAAATCCAATCAGGTAAATTTAGATAATGGTTAAACTAAAAGACATATTAGAAACATTAGACGAAAAAGATTTTCCAGGTATTACAGACGCAGGACTTGGGTATTCCAATAAAGAAGCACAAAAATTTTCAATAGATGCGGTAAACAAAGCATCAAAAGAAATAGGAAAAGCTCAAAACAGAGCAGTATCTATTTTCACATCAGATATGAAAAACAACAAATATGATAAGTTTGATTTAGTTAGAAGTATCAAAGATGGAAACATCAAAGATTCAAGTTTTTCTAAACGAGGTGTATTGAAACAATTATTCTATGATGTGAAAGATAGATTTAACAAATATGGTAGACGAAAAAAGAATTAACTTATATTTATTAACAAGGAGAATATAAAATGGCAAAGTTAAAAAAATTAGTAAAAGAGAACTTCTCATTAGTGGGTGGGGTAGTTACAACACCAGCGATTAATACTGGATATAGTTCTTTATCTAAAATAGTTAAAGAAAAATATGGTGAATCATCTGAAACAAAGAAGGTATCATCAGACCAAGTTAAAGAAGCTTTACAAAACTATAACAAGTTAGGTGAAACTCTTTACCAACAACAATCATTAAAAGAAACTGCAAAGTCTCTATCACAGGTAGCAGAAATGGCAGCATCACACACATTACAAGAAACTGAAAATTGGTTTGATAAAGTTACGGTAAGTCGTAATATGAAAGAATTAACAAATCATTCAAAAGCATTTTCAAAAATATCAGAAGAAGCATCATCAGTTCAACAAAGATTAGCAGGACTGTATGAGGATATGGGTATGATTTTAAATCGTTACTATGATATACCAGAAAGTGAAGAAAAAGATAAAGAAGAATACGGAAGTAATACTATTGAAGAAGGTGATTACGAAGAATTCTTCCAAAAAGCAATGAAGAAATTTGGAATTTCCGCACCAGACGAATTAGGTTCTGATGAAAAGAAAAAGAAATTCTTCAACTATGTAGACAAAAACTACAAAGCAAAAGCTGAAGGTAAAAGATAATGAAACTTAAATCATTGTTAAAAGAATCAAAAGTGTGGGAAAGAAAGTTTGGTGAGCCATTACCAACAATTGAAGACACCGCAAAAAGATTCAAGATGAAACAAGAACAAGAAATAAACGAAAGACCAGACCAAGATACAGCAAAGGTATCAAAAATACTCGGTAAGTCAATCAATGATGTTCACAAATTTGTAATGAAGCATGGTCTTGACGCAGATGATTTGTTAGATGTCATTGAAGCCGGAGATAGAAGAAGAAGTTCATTAATGATTATCGCAGCTATGAATGGTAGAAGTAAAGCATTAAGACAATTAGACGATTTATTAGGATTTTTATAAACAAGAAGAAAGAGAGTAAAGGTTGTTAAAAGTAAATATTCGTAAAGGACAATCAGTAGAAAAAGCACTAAAAATATTCAAACGTAAAGTAAAGGACTCAGGTATTATGTTTGAATTGAAAGAGCGTTCCTTTTACAAAAAACCATCAGCGTTAAAAAGAGAACAGAAAAACAAAGCTAAACTACGAACCAAATACGAAAAATTAAAAAATCAAGAAGATTAAAATAAATACACACTTTGTGTGATATTTTTTCAGTTTGTTATATTTATATATACGAAACTAAATACACTATGAACACTCGTTCAATCATATAGTGTAAATCAATAAAACTATATTATAGTTCCAAATAACTATATTGAATCCAAACGGAGATTATAAAATGGATGATTTATTAAGAGAGGCTATCGCAGATGCAAAGGCAGTTAGAGAAACAGCATTAGCAAACGCAAAGATAGCACTTGAAGAAGCATTCACACCACGCTTGCAATCTATGTTGTCAAAGAAAATCGCATCAGAAGTAGAAGATTCTGATGAGGAAATGGACACAGAAGAAGAAATGGAAGATTCAGAAGAAATGAGAATGGACACTGAAGAAGAAATGGAAGACTCTGAAGAAATGAGAGACGCAGAAGAAATGGAAGACGCAGAAGAAATGAGAGATGCGGAAGAAATGGAAGATGCCGAGGAAGAAATGAGAGACGCTGAAGAAGATGAGGAAATGGACGAATCTGAAGATAAAGAAGAAACTGAAGACTCAGAAGAAATGAGAGAAGAAGAAGACGCTGAAGAAGATGAGGAAATAGACGAAATGGAAGATAAGGAAGAGGACGAACTTGACCTTGAATCCGTATTAGCAGAACTTGAAAAAGACCTTGACGACGAGGACCAAGTTGACGAAATGGAAGATAAAGATGAAGAAGATAAAGTAGACGAAGTCGAAGATAAAGAAGAAGACGACAAAGTAGACGAAAATGATGTATCATCTGATATCGGAAAATCAGACAACAAGGTTAATCCAAAAGCAAATGATTCAACAGGTGCAGGACAAGGACCAGAAGGTGAAGGTTCAGACAAAAAAGCAGGAACCGAACTTGGCGACCACACAATCGTTAAAGAAGAGGAAGACGCTGAAGAATCTGACCTTGACTTAGATGAAGTCTTAAAAGCACTTACTGAAGAAGAAGATGCCGAGGAAGCAGACACAAAAGTGGATGAACTTCAAAAAGAAATAAAAGAGTATCGTAAAGTAGTAAACTTTATGAGAAAAAACTTAAACGAAGTTAATCTCTTGAATGCAAAACTATTGTTCTCAAACAAATTGTTTAGAGCATTTGGACTAAACAACAACCAGAAATTAAAAGTTGTTGAAACATTTGACAGAACTAAGAACTTAAGGGAAGTTAAATTGGTTTATGCTACATTAGCAGAATCATTTAAAAGACCAGGTAAACTAAGTGAGTCAGTGAAAAAAGGTTCAAGTTCTAAACCAACTCGTTCTACAAAACCAGCGAAAGCACAGGTATTGTCAGAAGGACAGGAACTAAAAGCAAGATTCAAGAAATTAGCAAATATACTTTAATAGTTAGGAGACTAAAAAATGAGTAAATTAAATTCAATCGAAAAGTTGATGGATGGATATAATCCACAACGTCAATTGCTTGAACAAACTCGTCAATTAGTTAAGAAATGGGAACCAACAGGCCTTTTAGAAGGTCTTGAGGACGAAAATAAAAGACACGGAATGGCAGTCCTACTTGAAAATCAAGCAGGTCAGTTAATCCAAGAAGCATCAGTTACTGGTGGACAAAACGCAGAAGAGTGGAGCGGTGTAGCTTTACCATTAGTTCGTAGAATTTTTGGTGAAATCGCAGCACAGGATTTTGTATCAGTTCAACCAATGAACTTACCTTCAGGTCTTATATTCTATCTTGACTTCAAATACGGTACAGACCAAACAGCTAATCATACAGAAAACTCAGATGTATATGGTAATACATCAGGTTCTGGTGACGCTAGTGGTGGTTTGTATGGTGCAGGTAAATTCGGATATTCAATAAATGACCAAACTAAAACCGGTTTAACAATCGGTGCAAGTGCTAATGGTTCAAACTTTAGCACAGGTTCAGTAGATTGGGAAGACGTTGATTATGAAGGAGACCTATCAGCATCACAAGCAATTGCAGACACTGCAGACGACGCACTTCTTAAAGTGAATGTCGCAGACGCAGCACTTTCAGGACTAGACAAAGATGGAGTGAGAGCATTCACAATATCAGGTTCTGGTTTTGATGAGTTTTTCCCTGCATACACAAAACATAGTGCAACTTCAGCAGAAACTACATTTATTGTAAGAAAAGCTGGAACAGGTGCACCGATTAATGCAGTGGTTAAATTCCACAAACAACCAGCAACAGACTATTCAAGAACTGACTTCGAGGCAACAGCAGCTAACATTGATGCTAACCCAGAAGACAGTATCGACATTCCTGAACTAGATATTGCATTAAAGAGTATTCCGATAATCGCGAAAACTCGTAAGTTAAAAGCAGTCTGGACTCCAGAACTTGCTCAAGACTTAAACGCATATCATTCAGTTGACGCTGAAGCAGAACTAACATCACTATTAAGTGAATATATTTCAATGGAAATTGATTTAGAAATACTTGATATGTTGATGAGTGGTGCTTCCGCTAAAACCGAATATTGGTCAGCAAGAGTTGGTTTCGAGCATGACGCCGTAAACAACACTTTCACCCAATCATCAGGTGAGTCAAATGCATATGTAAAAGGAACTTGGTTCCAAACACTTGGAAACAAGATACAAGCAGTATCTAACGCTATCCACCAGAAAACTCTAAGAGGAGGTGCAAACTTCTTAGTTGTTTCACCAGAAACAGCAACAATCATAGAGTCAATTCCTGGATACGCAGCAGACACAACAGGTGAGGCTACATCAAATCAGTTCGCAATGGGCGTTCAGAAAGTTGGAGCACTTAATAACAGATTCACAGTGTATAAAAACCCATATATGTTAGAAAATAGCATACTTGTCGGTTTCAGAGGAAGTAATTTCTTAGAAACTGGAGCGGTTTATTCACCATATGTTCCGTTAATTATGACACCACTTGTCTACGACCCTAAAAACTTCACACCAAGAAAAGGTGTGATGACAAGATACGCCAAGAAGATGGTTCGTCCAGAATTCTATGGTAAAGTCGTAGTCGCTGATGTAAATTATGTTTAATGATTAATTAATTAATTATTATTACTAATTGACTAATAAGAAAAACCCCCATTAATTTGGGGGTTTTTTCGTTATGTTATATTTATTATTGTATATACAATAGACTATTAATAGGAGAATTTTAATGGCTCAAGAAGCAATATGGCCAGGTAGTGGTTCTGCAATCCACCAGGATAGTGGCTCTACACCATTTGGGTTATATGACACCGACACAGAATTTCAAACTGAAGGACCACAAGTAGCAAAATGGTGTGCTCAACGACTTGGATATCCAATTATGGATGTTGAACTTCAAGACTCACAATTTTATGCTTGTTTAGAGGAATCAGTTTCAGAATATAGTGCACAAGTAAATCAATTTAACATTCGTGATAACTTATTACACTTAAAAGGTCAATCTACAAGTTCAAACTTTACTCATACGAGAGTAAAAGCAGGTTTATCTGAAAATGTTTTTATTTCAGAAGAATATGGACAAGAAGCACAAGTTGGTGGTAATGTAGAGTTTAAAAGAACTGCAGTTTCAGTTAATTCAGGAAGTCAAGTTTATGACTTAAATGCATTAGTTAGTGATGTAAGTGAGTCTGGAAAGTCCATTGAGGTCAAAAGAGTTCATTATGAGTCAAGACCAGCAGTAACAAGATACTTTGACCCATACGCGTCAACAGGATTCGGAACATACAATATGTTGGACGGAATGGGGTTTGGTAGTTATTCACCAGCAATTACTTTCGTATTACAACCAATCTATGCAGATTTGTTAAGAGTTCAGGCAATTGAGTTTAACGACCAGATAAGAAAATCAGCATATTCATTTGATATTAAGAACAACCAAATGAGAATATTTCCTATTCCAACAACATCAAGTTCAGTTTGGATTGACTATATATTAACGGAAGATAGAGATAATCCGTTAAAAACTCGTTATAGTGGTTCAAGTGATGATACAGTAGTTTCGGATTACTCAAATGTTAATTATGATTTTATGACTTATTCAAACATCAATGATGTGGGTAAACAATGGATTAGAAAATACACATTAGCATTATCAAAAGAGTTATTAGGTATTGTTCGTTCTAAATACGGAACCATTCCTATTCCAAATTCAGAAGTTTCACTAGATGGGGACACATTGAGGTCGGAAGCTGCAGCAGAAAAAGAACAATTAGTAGAACAATTGAGAGAAAACTTAGAACAAACAAGTCGTAAGGCACTATTTGAAGCTCAAAGGGATGAGAGTGATGCTCAACAAGAAACACTTCGTAAAGTTCCTTACCCAGTTTACATAGGATAACAAAATGGCACAGAGATATTATGGAGCAAAAGATTTAGCAACCTTTGAAAAGTTCAATAGAGAACTCATAGGTGAACCAAATATTGATGATTGCGGAATAATAGACCAGTTCATAATTCTTTATAGAACTTCAGTATATGATACAGAAACAAATATGTATGGTGAAGCATCAGAAGGTAAAGTCTATAAGCAAGGGGTAAAACTTCCGTGTATTGTTGATGCTGAAGACTTTGAGTTTGATATTAGTGAGTTTGGTGCCGACAATAGACAAAATGTTTCATTTGCATTTCAAAGAGCATATCTAGTTGAAGTAAACTTAAAACCGGATATCGGAGATATCATAAAATGGAATGATGGTTATTTCGAAGTAAACACCTATAATGAAAATCAATTAATTGGGGGACAACCAGATAATAGTCATTCAATAATAGTTCAAGCACACTTGACAAGAATGCCAACAACAAACTTAGAAGAATATAGAGGTTTCTAATGAATAGAGCAAAACCCGTTCCAAGAAACCAAAGGATTGATTTCAATCGTGGAACAAAGATAAGTCGTAATTCACCAGGAGTAACCGATGATGTAAAAAATGTATCAGTAGGTTTAATGGATATGGATAGTGCAGTTATGTATTACTTTAATGATGTTATTAAACCAAGTGTCACAGTAAATAATGAGAAAGTAAAAGTTCCTTGTATTTATGGTTCTCCTGAAAAATGGAATCAAGTTTCCAAACACGGATATTTAAGGGATAAAAAGAGACAAATAATAAGTCCATTGATTGTATTTAGAAGAACTGGTATGGAAAGAAATAATAATCTACCAACTGATAAATTAGATGCTAATGACCCTAAATTGTTTTATAGTTTTGAAAAGAAAAATACAAAACATAATAGATTTGATAATAATAACTTAAAACAAATGATTCCTGGTAGAGAATACTATAATGTAGTTATGCCTGACTATATGACACTAACATATGAATTTATAGTTTGGACTTCTTATATAGACCAAATGAACAAACTATTAGAATCTATTAATTATTCAGACGGGGCATATTGGGGTGAACCTAGTAAAATGAGATTTAGAACTCAAATAAATGGATTTCAAGACAGTACTGAAATTGATAATGAAAAAATAATAAAAACAACATTTGATATGACTTTAAATGGATATATGTTACCAGAAACATTTGACAATTATACTACAACACAAAAATATTTTACACCAAAAAAGATTACAATTAGAGAAGAAACTAACAAAAAAATAGAGGATATAGTTAACACATAATAATGGAAAGAAAAAAACCAATACCAAGAAGTCAAAGAAACGAATTTAATCGAGGAAATAAACTTAGTCGTAATACAGATGATGTAAAGAATTTATCAGTTGGTATTATGGATATGGATAGTGCAATTATGTACTATTTTAACGAAGTAATAAAACCATCAGTAGAAATAAATGATGAAAAAGTTAAAGTTCCTTGTATTTACGCATCACCAGAAAGGTGGACACAAGTATCTAAACAAGGTTTTTTGAGGGACAAAAAAAGACAAATTATCACACCGTTAATTGTATTCAAACGAACAGGTATGGAACGAAATGATAACATACCAGTTGATAAATTAGATGCTAATGACCCTAAATTGTTTTATACTTTCCAAAAAAAATACTCACAACAGAATCGTTTTGATAAATTTTCAGTTCAAAAAAATTTAGAACCTAACCGTGAATATTATAATGTGGCAATGCCAGATTATATGACATTGACATATGAATTTATAGTTTGGACTTCTTATATTGAACAGATGAATCGTATAGTTGAAAAGGTTAATTATTCGGATGGCGCATACTGGGGTGAACCGGGTAAAATGAGATTTAAAACTCGTATTGAAAACTTCTCTGATTCAAGTCAAGTAGATGGTGAGAGATTAATAAAAACAACTTTTGGAGTTACCTTAGATGGGTATATTTTACCAGAAACATTTAATAATTATACTACAACACAAAAATACTTAACACCTAAAAAATTAGTAATTAGAGAAAATGTAGACACAAATTTAGAGGAACTGGCCATTGAAGATAAGGGTGGAGATAAGGGTGGTTTTGAAGGTGGAGAATTGACAAAAGATATATTTTCAGTATCAATTTCAAATCCCTTTACACTAGAACAAGGTTTGGGTGTTAGTATATCTAACAATGGGATTGGTTTTGATGGTTCAGCACCATTAACCCAAGAAATATCAATAGGGCAAGATGTTTCAACTAACGCAAATGTTCAGTTCAATACATTAACAACCAATGAGTTAAATATTGGAACAGGGACAACTAAATTTACAGACGGGGGTATTAGTGGTAGTGTGGCCTTAACTGGTTCATTCGTAACATCACAAAGTGCAACAATTCTTGGAGATTTGACTGTAACTGGTAGTTTAGTATCAGACTTACTTATTATACAAGTTACAACTCGTTCAGTAGATTTCTCATCAGGTTCAAATGAATTCGGAGATACACTAGACGATAAACACGAGTTTACGGGTTCAGTAGATATTTCAGGTTCATTTATTTTAAATGGATATTCAGTAAATGAAATATCAAATGACTCTACTTTTATTGATGAAAGCCCTACCGCACTCGTAACTGAACAGGCAATAGCAAACTTTAATGTGTCAACTCTAACCACAGATGAAACAACATACTTAAGAAAACAATTTTATAAAACATCATCAGATATAGTTTCTACCAACACTGCAAGTTTTAATGCAATTACAGCATCAGCACCAAGTGGTGTGACAACTACATCAATTAATGACTTTGTATTCTTTATAAATGGTCAATATATGGAACACGATGCAATTGCAATCAGACAAACGGGTTCGGCGTTCCATTTGGAAGTAAATACAACATCAATAGGATATGATTTAGAATCCGATGATGAAATATTAGCAATTGGTAAGTTTGACTCATAGGAAATATAATGTCTGATATTACATTTAAAGTAAATAATCCACTAAAAATTAAATCAGGAACCGGAGTTTCAATATCATCTGATGGAAAGTCTTTTGATGAAAAAGGTTTTGATGGACAACAAAAAGCTGACATTAGGATATCTATTCCACAAGAGGTGGGGACAAACTCAAATGTTGAATTTAATAAAGTATCCTTATCACCAGAAACACTTACAATCGGTACTGGTTCAAGAAAAATAGTTCTTAAAGATGGAATCATATCAGGTAGTTTAAATACTGAAAGTGAATTCATCATTACAGGTAATTATATCCCAGAGGAAGGATTAACTTTTAAAGGTGGATTAAATGCACCAACACAATCATTTGCTGCAACACAAACTACACAATCAAATAATACGGGTTCTACAAAGTTTGGAACCGAAATAGATAGTCATAGACAAAGATTTACAGGTAGTTTAGATTTAACGGGTTCACTTGATTTAAATAGAAATATTCAATATAGGAGAGTATCCAATGATACCACATTATCAGGTTCAAGTGATAAATTTCTAATTACAGAAAAAGTAGCATTTACTAAACTACAATCACTAAAACCAGATAGAGATTATTTAAGAAAATCATTCGTGCATACAGGTAGTTTTATTAATTCAACCACATCAAGTTTTAACGCAATTACAGCGTCAGCACCATCAAATTTATCAACTACAAATGAAAATGATTTTATGTTTTTTATAAATGGTATGTTGGTTGAAAATAATGCATTGACAATTAATCAAAAAACATCAACAAATTTAGAATTACGCCTTGATTCAAGTGAATTAGGATATACATTAGAAGTATCAGATGAGATAATTGGGTTCGGTAAATTTAATAGTTAGATATTTATATATAAGAGACTACTATGGCAAAAACAAAATCAAAACAACTAGCAAATTTATTAACATTTACAACGGCGAGTATTGATGTTGTAAGTGGTTCTTTGATACCCGATGCTGCTAATTTATATAATATCGGTAGTGCTACACTACCATACAATAGTGGTTCATTTCAAAACTTAGATGTAGCATCAACAGGACAGGTAAAAATAACAAATTTATTTGTGTCAGACATAAGTAGATTTACAGGTTCAATCGTATTAGATGAACAAACCACATCACCAACCGCACAAGAGGGTGGATTGATGTATAGTGGTAGTAATTTTTACTTAGGTTTTGATTAAAATTTAGTTTTGTTATATTTATAATTAGAATTAAAATATCGTCATATAGGAGATAAAAAATGGCAAGTTGGAAAAAAGTAATAGTCAGTGGTTCAGCCGCAGAACTATCATCTTTAACATTAGACACTGCTTTACCAGTCGCACAGGGTGGTATAGGAGCAACATCTTTAACAGATAAAGCAGTATTGATTTCACAGGATAGTAGCACAGACGCAGTTGGTGCATTAGCATTAACAACAAACGGAAGTATAATTGTTGGTGGTTCAGGTGGACCAGCAGTAGAAGCAGCAGCAGATGTTGCAGGAACTGGTTTAACCGCAGTTACAGGAGATGGAACATTAGTAATTAATGTTGATGCATCTCAGACGGGAATAACATCAGTCGGTACATTAGGTACCGGTGCCATTTCAAGTGGTTTCGGAAATATTGATAATGGAACATCTACTTTAAACACAGGTAATACAACTGTTGATAACTTTACAAATAATTCAGCAGTAGCATCGTCACACATTACAGGTTCATTTACAGGTTCTTTTGTAGGTGATGGTAGTAACTTAACAGGAACAGCATTAGACATTGACGGACTAGACGCTGGAACTTCATTACATCAAACACAAGACACTTTTGTATTTTCCGACAATGGAACAGAAAAGAAAATTACATTTAGTAATGTAGAAGACGCAATTTTTGGAAATGTTAGTGGAGACGCAACCATAGCAGCAGGTGGTGCATTAACAATCGCAGCAAACTCAGTTGAAGGAACAATGTTAAATACAAATTCAGCAGATACTTCAACATTAGAATTATCAAGTGATACATTATCAGTATTGAAAGTTCCTAACGCTATTACCGTTGATAATGCAACAATCAAATTAGATAGTGGAACAACATACGACGGAAGTGGAGCGAAAACAATATCCATTAAAGACGGGGGTGTTGACGCTGACGCATTAGCAGCCGCAGTAGCAGGAGATGGTTTAACTGGTGGTGGAGGTTCTGCATTAGCAGTTGGAGCAGGAACCGGTATTGATGTTTCTTCGAACGCTATCGCAGTTGATGTATCGGACTTTATGACCAATGGTAGTAATAATAGAGTTTTAACCGCAACCGGAACAGACGGACAGAACGCAGAAGCAAATTTAACTTTTGATGGTTCAACATTAATCGTTAATGGTAATTTAGAAGTAGCAGGAACACAAACAACTGTCAATTCAACAAACTTATTAATTGAAGATAGATTTATTTTATTGAATAGTGGTTCAACCGCATCCGGAGATGGTGGTTTCTTAGTCGGTAGTGGTTCAGCATATAGTGCATCAGCGTTTGTATTTGATGACTCAGAAGATAGATTTGGTGTTCAGATTGATACACAATTAGGTTCTACCGCAGTAGCCTCAGCACCTGAGGCATACACAAGTCTATATGTTCTAAATGCAAACACAGGTTCAGCAACCTATAATGTAAAAGGAAATATTAGAATAGACGATAGCAACGAGGATATTTATATTTATTCATAAAATTAAAAAAGGGTTATTATGGGAATAATGGACAAGTTTGAAGATGACAATAATGGTGTCAATTTAACAAAAGATGAAACAGAATTTCTTTTGTTCTTAATACAGGAAAGTATGATACCAGGAAAAAAACTACTTGAAGCAGTAAAAGTAGTTGAAAAACTTCAAGATAATTATAAAAAATTAAGTAAATAACTTTATTGGCCTTGTGTGGCAACAAGGAAGTGGGCCGAATAGGTAACCAACCATAAGGAGACAAATTAAATGCCAAGTTGGAAAAAAGTAGTAGTATCGGGCTCATCAGCCACTTTAAATGAACTTACCACATCTGGTAATGTAACCGCTGGTGGAACATTAACAATATCAGACGGAACACCAACATTAAATTTCTACGATACTGATGATTCAGCAATTAGAGGATTTATCCAATGGGACGGAACAGCAGGTTCAATTGATTCTGACTCAACACTCACTTTACGAGCAAACAATACAGCTGGTGCAAGAATACAATTAACAAACGCAAATGGTATTACACAATTTTATAATGGTTCTACTGCTTATGCACAACTTGATGGTGGTGGAACAGACTTAGAATTAAAAAGTTTAGTATCCAACGCAACATTTACTCTACGAGGAAACGATGGTGGTAGTGAAATTGATATGTTGTCATTTGATGTAGCAAATGGTGGTAATGCACAATTCTTAAAAAATATATCAGGTTCTCAAATAGAAGCAAGTGGAGATGTTATCGCATTTGGTTCATCAGACGAAAGACTTAAAGACAACATTACACCAATATCAGAACCACTATACAAACTATCAAAAGTTGGTGGTTATACTTTCGATTGGAACGACAAACAAGATACATACAAAGGACACGATGTCGGAGTAATCGCACAAGAAATAGAAGAGGTTTTACCACAAGTAGTCACTACACGAGGTAATGGATACAAAGCAGTTAAATATGAAAAAATCGTTCCATTATTAATCGAATCAGTCAAAGAATTAAAAAGAGAAGTTGATGAAATCAAACAAAAATGTGATTGTTTGAACAAATAACTTTATATTTATTACTAAACCAAACAGGAGTTATAATGACTAAAAAATCAAAACAAATTACCTTAACACAAGAAGAAATCAATTCAATTGTTGAATTACAAAACTCTTATGTTGGTGTAAGAGATAATCTTGGTTCACTGGAAATAGCAAGATTTAAAAGTGAGCAAGAGTTAGAAAGTATTTCTAACCAAAAACTTCGTTTAGAAAACGAATATTCTAAACTAAATTCAACAGAAAAAGAATTAGTTGACAATCTTACCAAGAAATATGGACAGGGAAACCTTGACTTATCCACTGGTATTTTTACACCAACTAAATAAAAAATATAGGTTAGTCAGTATATTTTGAGTTTTGTAAATGATATTTATATTTACGATATAACCTAATTAGGAGAAATAAAATGGCAGAAAGAATCGTAAGTCCTGGTGTTTTTACCAACGAAAAAGATTTATCTTTCTTACCACAGGGGATTTCAGACATTGGAGCAGCATTAATTGGGCCTACACAAGACGGGCCAGCATTTGTTCCAACAGTTATTAGAAATCTTAGTGAGTTTGAAGAAATCTTTGGTAAAGAAGACCAAGACTTTTATGTTCCATTCACAGCGAAGCAATATCTTCGTAGTGCTGGGACAGTAACAATCGTTCGTGTTTTACATATTGGAGGATACCAAAATCAGGAAGTAGTGATTTCGGCAGCAAGTTCTTCAGTAACAGGAAGTGTGAACGACAGAACAGTTTTAGCAGTATTAAAGCCTTCAAAGGGGGCAGACAATGTTGACACGTTCCCATTATCATCATCAAATGGACAATATAATGGTAATGGAACATTCAATAGTTTTTCATTAAGACTACCTACTGACTCATCAGGTACATATAAAAACTACACACTATCCTTTAACACAGGTTCAGCCAATTACATTGGTAAAGTGTTTAGTGAAAATCCACAAGATACAAGTGAGGCAATATATTTAGCAGCTAACTTTGAATTTACCCAAACAAATGGATTCAATCATAGTTCAGCTTCATTACACGTAACAGCATCAAAAGAAGTAGCTATTCAAAGTGATTTCACACACGATTACGCAGTTGCAACAACACCATCTATTACATCACAATTAATTAGTGGAGATAGAACAAACTTATTTAAAGTTAACACTCGTTCACACGGAACAAACCAGAACTCTAAATACAAAATTGGTATTACTGATGTTAAAACACCAGCAAATGTACCAGGTAGTGATTATGGTTCTTTTGGTTTACAAGTGATGATTAATAATCCAGGTGAAACTGACGACGGAACGGTTTTAGAATCATTCCAAAACTTAAATCTTGATGAAGATTCACAGAACTACCTACCAAGAGTAATTGGTGATAGATATGTAACTATTGATTCAAATGGTAAACTTACCTATAATGGTGATTATCCAAATAAATCAAAATACATTTATATTTCTGATTATAGTAATCTTGAAGGTATTTCAGAAGACTTAGTTCCAATGGGATTTGGAAAACTACTTTTACCGTTTGAGGACAAATCAGATGCTTCCGGTTCAGTATCCTTTCCATCAGCTCAATTTAAAGCATTAGATGGAAGTGCTAATTTATCCGGTCAGCAAAATTCAAGAGGTACATTTGACAGAAATGTTTACTATGGATTTGATTTTGCAAATAATGATAATAAGCAATATTTAGCACCAACACCTGCAAATGCTACAACTGGTAGTAATATTACGATGAGTTTAGAAAACTCATTTGGTAATGATGACGCATCAGAGTTAGGAGCAACATACGCAAGTAGTTCACAATTAATCACTTTAACAAACTCAGCTTTCCAACAAAGAAAGTTTGTAGTTCCGTTTCAAGGTGGTTTTGACGGGGTAAACCCAGCGAAAGCAAGAAATACCGGTACTGATATAACAGCGGCAAACACACAAGGATTTGATATAACAAATTCAACTTCAAGTGGTTCAGTTGTTTATAAGAGAGCAATTAATGCAATTTCTAATCCAGATGAATTTGATATTAACTTGTTGTCAACACCAGGTATAGTTCACTCTTTACACTCACAAGTAACAAATCACGCAATAGACAAAATAGAATCAAGAGCAGACGCATTCTACATTATGGATGGTTCACCTTATGGTGCAACTATTCAACAAGCGATAGATAATGTATCTTCACTTGACACAAACTATGTCGGAACATATTATCCTTGGGTTAAAGTCTTGGATAGTGTGAAAAACAAACCTACTTGGGTTCCACCTTCAGTAGTTCTACCAGGTGTTTACGCAAACAATGATAGAATTGGACAAGAATGGTTCGCACCAGCAGGTTTAAATCGTGGTGGTTTAACAGAGGTATTAGAAGCAGAAACAAGACTAACCAACGCCGAAAGAGATGATTTATACGAAAATCGTATTAATCCAATCGCATCTTTCCCAGGTCAAGGTGTAGTAGTGTTTGGTCAGAAAACTCTACAAGGAAAACCAAGTGCATTAGACAGAATTAATGTAAGAAGATTGTTGATTAACTTGAGAAAGTTCATCGCATCTACATCTAATTTCTTAGTATTTGAACAAAATACAGACGCACTAAGAGGTAGATTCCTTAACATAGTAAATCCTTATCTTGAACAAGTTCAAGCAAACTCAGGACTTACAGCGTTTAGAGTAGTAATGGATGAAAGTAATAACACACCAGATGTTATTGATAGAAACCAATTAGTTGGTCAAATCTTTATCCAACCTACAAGAACAGCAGAGTTTATAGTATTAGACTTCGTAGTTCAACCAACAGGAGCAGCATTTCCAGAGTAATAGGAAATAAACTATAAGAAAAACCCCCAAGAAATTGGGGGTTTTTTGTTATGATATGGGAAATAAATCTGCAGATGATTTACACCAAATCACCAAAGGTTGTTTCTAATATCGTGAAACACTAC
>Ga0181419_1000318_pt1 | contig 16728 bp, 23 predicted proteins | sample 42SPOviralmetaG_FD_130144 | JGI IMG/M metagenome (GOLD analysis project Ga0181419, IMG submission 130144) | Marine viral communities from the oligotrophic San Pedro Time Series (SPOT) site, San Pedro Channel, CA, USA - 42 SPOT_SRF_2013-04-24 | ecosystem: Environmental > Aquatic > Marine > Strait...
CACCACTATAGTTGAGATGATTGAAGGTCTAGATTACGATCCTAAAACTGACTTAGAGTGGATCGTAGATAAGACTGAAAAGTTCTGCCAAGACAAGGCAGTCTTTAATGCTGTTCGTGAATCCATTCTTGTGTTAGATGGCAATCACAATGATTTAGATAAGGGTTCTATTCCTGATCTATTAACTAAGGCACTTGGTGTATCTTTTGATCAGAATATCGGTCACGACTTTCTCGAACAACCAGAAGATCGATATGAGTTTTATCATACGAAAGAAGACAAAGTTTCGTTTGACTTAGACTTATTCAATAAGATCACTAAAGGTGGCTTGTCTCGTAAATCTCTGAGTATTGCTCTCGCAGGTACTGGTGTTGGTAAGACATTGTTCATGACTCATTGTGCGGCAGCCAATCTTATGGACGGCAAAAACGTTCTATACATTACTATGGAAATGGCAGAAGAGAAGATTGCTGAACGTATTGATGCTAATCTACTGAACACTACAATTGATGCACTTCAAGAAATACCTAAAGACGTATACATGAAGCGAGTTAATAGAGTGAAAGGCAAGACAACTGGCAAGTTGATCGTCAAAGAGTATCCCACAGCCAGTGCAGGTTCTGCACATTTTAGACACCTTTTGAATGAATTAAAGCTAAAAAAGAACTTTCACCCAGATATCGTCTATATAGATTATCTAAATATATGTACGAGTTCAAGAATGAAAGCAGGTGCAAATGTCAACTCATACACTTTGATTAAGGCAATTGCAGAAGAACTACGGGGTTTAGCTGTAGAGTTTAATGTGCCAATCTTAAGTGCGACACAGACAACTCGTACTGGTTATAGTAGTTCAGACTTAAACTTAGAAGATACTTCTGAGTCTTTTGGTCTACCTGCTACTGCTGACTTTATGTTTGGTCTAATCTCTACTGAAGAGTTAGAGGGTTTAGGACAACTTATGGTAAAGCAATTGAAGAACAGGTGGGGCGACACAAACTATCTGAAACGTTTTGTAATTGGAATTGATCGATCTAAAATGAAGTTATTTGATGCTGAAGAATCAGCGCAAGACTTAGTTGATGATACTCCTGTTGCAGATAAAGGTAACTTTGCTAGTCGCATGAAAGATGAAAAACAAGAGGGTAATAACGATAGTGTTATATCTTACAGAAAACGAGCCGGAGATAAAAAACCAAACTTTGGCGGATTTAAATAAAGGAATTATGATAGGATATTGGAATAGATTTCATTCATTAATGAAAAGTGGTAGATTGCATAGATTAGTAAATAGGTATTTAAGCTAGGAGAGAATTATATGTGGTTGTGGATAGTAAGCAGTGTTGCGGGATCACTATTGGGTGCCGCATCGACTAAATGGTTCAAAGACACAAGAGCTGGAATTTGGTGTTATAACAAATTTGATGACATCGCAGATTGGGCAACGGAAAGGTATGGTATCGATATTCTTGACAAAGAGAATATTGCATGGAAAACCAAGTATCCCAATGTATCTAAAAAGATAGACGCACTAGAAGCCAGAATTGTTGACCTAGAGAAAAATAGCCATCCGTGTAAAGAGTTACATGAGTTTGACGTATGGCCCGAGTTAGATGAAAGAATCAAGAAGCTAGAGAATAAGTGATGCTCTACCTTGTGGATAAGGTTAATAAAGAGTTTCACGTGCTAGAGAAGTCTTCTGGATTGAACGTATTCGTCACGACTAGTGCTAAAGAAGCAGAACGAATGAAAGTGCTGTTAAACTCTGGTAGTGGCTTCGATGGTCACATACCAAATTTCTTCGTTAAAGAATCCACTCAGTAGCTAATAGAGGTGCCGGTGCCTTATGGCATACAGTAAGCAAGTATTAGATCATTATGAGAATCCCAGAAATGTCGGCAAGATGGACGAGAACGATCCTAATGTAGGCACTGGTATGGTTGGAGCACCTGCATGTGGAGACGTTATGCGACTTCAAATTAAGGTAGAAAACAACATTATTACTGATGCCAAGTTTAAGACTTATGGATGCGGTAGTGCTATTGCGTCTTCTAGTCTTCTGACTGAGTGGGTCAAAGGCATGAATCTTGAGGATGCAAGTCAGGTTAAGAATACACAACTAGCCGAAGAACTTGCTCTCCCACCAGTAAAGATTCACTGTTCAGTCCTTGCAGAAGATGCTATAAAGACTGCCGTAAAAGATTATCAGACGAAAGTTAGTAAGGAATCTGCCCAATAAAAAAGGCAACTAAAAGCTGCCTTTTCTAAATAGTTTGCGTGACTGGGAGGAACCCCACCTGCATACGAGATGCTACCCCAGTTATTCCTTCTGTGAGTTGTTTAAAAACGATCACACTTGCCTCTTGTGTTGTTACACATTCACACGCACCCATGCGTCTATTTATACATTTCGAAAACCCGTGTCAATCTTTTTGTAATACTAAATAGCATCACCACGAAACTATATAAGGACTATTATTCATGGTAATGACTCCAACCGAAGGAGTCTTTCTGGACATTGAGGCTATGGAACTTGCTGATGGATGCATTAGTTCAACAGTACCCATATACATAATGGCTCAATACGCAAAGAACGTTGAAAAAGATCCAATATTATCAGAAAGCTACCTTGAAAAATTGTCAAAGAAAATGCTTGACAATTGGACAGAAATAGTGCATAATTATAAACAATTGATCAGTGAACAAGACTTACTGAAAGCCGAGTTCAATGGTGAGTATCCTAAAAATACTCAGATGGGTATAGATCACTTGAGGTATGTATATTATGGCTATAGAAGAAAAAATCATCCAGTCAATTGAGTGTACTCAATGAGTATGCATATAATTAAAGGTGTTTACGCTCCGAGATCGAAGAAGCGCAAAGCGAAGAAGCTCGACATGGTAAAAGCAGAGATTCAGTGGAGACAGTACAATAAAGAGATGAGGCGTAAACATATGCACTCATGTCAATTCGATACACTAGATGAATATGTTGCATATATATCTGGTAAACTAAAACCAAAGAAAAGGAAATTTGTGCCATATGAACCGACGACAACAGTTCCAAAACAGAATAAGATACCAAGCCAGACGAAGAGCCCAGTTCATGGAGTCCCAGAGTCAGGACGAAGAAAAGAGTCTCCAGTCTACACAGGAAACTACATTGTCGGAATCGCCACCATGCATAAATCAAACGCAATACCTATCACAAACCAAGAACAAGCTATAGAAATATCTAGAATGGCTAAATGAGGAAATCTGATATGCAGGATACAGAATTTAAGTTGAGAGTATCACTCACATTCACAATTCTAGGAATAGCACTAGCAATACTTTGCTCATAAATAGTAGAAACAAGAGGAATCTACTGTCACATGAGTATGGAAGTATACGAAAAAATTGGAGAGAACCTGAACTCTATCGTAAAGATAAAGAACTATCAGGTTGCTCCTCTTTATCCAAAAGGCAAACCAGGAACAAACGACAAGTCTGTTCGGGAGTTTAGACTTCAACTTATCAATAAAGATAATGATACTAGCAAGGAATTAATAGATCATCTGAAGATGCAGTTGCGAAAAGATACCAGCCTTGAGAGTGTAGCTTTTAATTCCATATCTCCAAATAGTTCTAAGTTTCCTAGTTACAGTTTTACATTCGATGGGCTGAAGTTTGATATTATTATAGCGAGAGGTGCGAATGCTGGCGAGAAGTTTGAAGTAAGGACTGTCAAGACACTAGACAACTATTTCAAAACTCGCACAGACAATGAAACCTCTGAAGTCGTGACTATGATGAGTGAGTCACACGCTCCCTTTGCTAATGCAGAAATCGTTGGTGCTGTACAAAGAACTGGTGCTACCAAGAAAGAAGGCATACCTATAGACAAGCTTGGTGCTATTATCGGTGATATCATATTGACTGATAATCAAGGAAACCCTTGGTACATATCACTCAAAGATATAAACGGTAATACGTTTAGTTCTTATTCTGGTGCCGCATCTTTATTTGATAGAGAAGGCAATCTTCAGCCAAACTCTGCTGGAGCGACCTTTCTCAAAACATTTGGAGTTGATCTGAATAAAGTACAAGCTGGTTTTGATGAACGAGGAAGTATAAATAAAGTTAGACCGAAACTCGCAGTACCTAGAGCCAACGCAAGAGAAATCGAAAAGATTTTCAACAGAGCGTGGGGTATGAATTACTTTTACGTAAGGCGAATGAGAACTGGGTGGAAAGTCTTCTGGTTAGGTAAAACTAAATTGGATAAGTTATCACAAAACATAAAAATTGATGATATAAGATATCCATCTACAAAGTCTAAGCAGATTACGATATTATGTAGTAACACTGTTGAAGACTATGTAATTGAGTTAAGAAATTCTAAAGCTGGTGAATACCCAAACGATACTAAATTCAAGGTTAAAAAATGACAGTTAGATTTAAAAGTTTCATTACCGAATCAGTCGGTGCAAAAGGACTAGCATACGAAAAAAAGGTCTTCGATGCAATGAAATCTGCTGGTGTGACTGGATTAGATGTAGGCAGTAAGCCAGGTGCAGGATACAGTAATCAAGGTGCAGGTGATATTGAAGCATTATACAACGGTAAAGAATTCAATATCGAAATTAAATTAGACAAGAATGCTCAGATGGGCGGTACGTCTATTAGAATAGACACTCAGAATAAGACCCACACTTTAGTCAAACCCGATGCGGTAGACGATGACGCTATTCCATTTTTCATAGAAGCGGCAAAGAAACAAGATAAAGCACTAAAAGATTGGGTTAATTTTATTCGTAAGCAAGAGCCCGTAGCATTCCACAAAAAAACACCATATACGATACCTTTCGGTTCAGTCACTAAAGACGCATGGTCAGCGGCACAGAAAGCCGGCTATTTAACTAAGATGAATGCGGTACAATCTTTTGACTCAGCGAAAACAATCGCTAAAGCATATAACCGAAAGAACGTATATTACATTCAGATTGGTAAAGCAGGTCTATTTTATTTAGGAAGTAATCCACTCAAGTTAGATATTCCTGAGTACAAAGGATCTGTTAATATTGAATTTAGATTAGGACCATCTGGAAGTAAAGCACGAAAATTTGAAGGCGAAGACTATCGTGTTGTCGGTGCTGGATATCGCTGTCAAGGCAGACTGAAGACTAATATCAAGTCTACTTATAGCCTCGATAATCCTGAAGACGTAAAGAAATTATTTGGAGCATAGAATGCAACGCCTTTCATCATTTTTGACTGAAGACAAAAACACACATATGGAGCACCTCGAAGACAACTTGCTAAATGCAGGTGTAGATGGTGCTAGAGAGTCGATAAACTATCTACGTGCTTTGCGTGATATGCTATCTGGTAAGTCTGGCTCACCAGTCAACGTGACTGTTAAGTGGGACGGTGCACCAGCAGTATTTGCGGGTATCGATCCTTCTGATGGTAAGTTTTTTGTTGCTAAGAAAGGCATCTTCAACAAGAACCCTAAGGTCTATAAGACTAAAGCAGATGTTGATGCAGACACTAAAGGTGATTTGAATATAAAAATGAATTTGGCATTGAAGCATTTGCCATCTATGAATATTAAAGGAGTGATACAAGGTGATTTCCTCTATGCGAAGAAAGATATTAAGAAAATACAGATTGATGGTGAATCGTATATTACTTTTCATCCTAATACGATTGTTTACGCTATACCAGCGAAAAGCAGGCTTGCTTCTGAAATCCTCAGATCCGAGATCGGTGTGGTTTGGCACACTAACTACAGAGGAAAATCTTTTGAATCAATGCAAGCGTCTTTTGGAGAGAAGATCGCAAGCACTCTCAAAGCGTCAAGATCAGTCTGGTCAGTAGACGCAGTATATAAAGATGTAAGTGGTAATGCCACAATGACAAAAACAGAGACAGATGCAATTACTCTACTATTGTCTGCCGCTGGTAAACAGTTTAATAAAGTAAACAAAGCAACGTTTGATGGCATAACAGAAAACGAAGAACTGCTTACAAGAGTTAAAACATATCTAAACGTAAAAGTACGTGCAGGCGAAAAGATTACAGATCCCTCCAAGTTTGTCACGGATATGGTTGACTGGATATATGAGTATTACCAAAAAGAAATTGACAAGTTGAAGTCAGAGAAGGGTAAAGCCGGCAGGACTGAAAGAAGAAAAGAAGTAATGTCATATTTTTCTAACGTTGATAAGTCGCAGATCGTGGCACTTTTTGAGTTATACAATATGATCGTAGAAGCAAAACTTAAGATTATAACTCAGCTGGACAAAGCGAAGTCTGTAGGAACATTCCTTAAGACTAGAGATGGATACAAAGTCACTGAGCAAGAAGGATTTGTCGCTATTGATCGCATAGGCAGAAATGCTGTAAAATTAGTTGACAGACTAGAATTCAGCAAAGCAAATTTTTCTCCAGAATACATCAAGGGCTGGCAGAAGTAAGTCATTTACCGCATCACGGGTATTCGGATTTAGCATCACAAAAAATCACTTTTAGCGTATAAATATTTGCGTCAACAAGATTGACATAAAACACAACATACACATAAGGAGATGAATGTGACGCAAATGGTACTTACTGCCGCAAGCTTTCTCAATCTATCATTCATCGTAGACATTTACATGAACGTAATGAAGCGATGGTCTGATCGAAGAGAAATTAAAAAAACAATCAAAGAATTAAACAAACTTACTGACAAGGATCTTGCAGATATCGGGATATGTCGTGGAGAAATTTATTCTGTAGCCACTGGAGCATGGAAAAGAGATTATCATGCACTCGACACAAATAAAAATTTACGGGGGTGGGTCTAATGACAGCTTTAGTAAGCAACTATGTATTTTCACCTTTATCGGGATTGTGGTCTTCACTAGATCGGTATTATCAGACGGTGGGTTATTCACGGGCAGCGGCGGAACTCGCAAGGCAGGGTTATCACGAGGAATCGAAACAGTGTATGATGCACCTCAAAAAACTCACAGATAATGATTGATTAGTAATATTTTAAAAGACTAAATAGACTATAGAAGTCTAAAAGCAGGCTTTGTGCCTGCTTTGTATTTTAAAGGAGAAAATTATGAATTGGTTAAAAAACAGATTAATGGAACGCACATCTTGGGATGGTGGAGTTCTTATCGCAGTTGGCGTAGTTGCACTTATGTTTCAAGGTCTAGTCGGTTGGGCAGCATATGGCGCAATTGCTTATGGCATCTTTACGTTAGTTAAATCAGAGGACTAATTATGAATTTTGAAGAAATGTCAAAAGACGAACTTGAAAAGTTTGGTCGCACAGTGGGTATAGAATTAGATAGAAGACTTACTAAATCCGTCTTAATCGAACAGCTTATTGAACACATTGGAAATGTTGAATCTAATGATCCTGTGTATACTGATGCAGAGCTGGAAGAAGAAGATTTTCCGATAACTGGTGAAGGTCATCCTCTCATGCCTGAAGAAATGCCAGTTATCGAAAATGAACCTGTAGATCCTATGATTGTGATTCAAGAAGAAGCTGACGCAAGACGCCATATGTTGAATACCAAAGAAACGGTTATTCAGGCACAACAAGTGTACGATATTCATAAGCAAAGACGTATAGAATGTGAAGTAATTGAAGTTGAAAGTGCAGAAGCACTTGATGTTGCAAAAGATATGGCTGTTAAAGCAGAGATGGATTGGAAAAAGTTAGCTGAAAAGCTATAATTTATAAATAGTACATAACAAATCGTTGTAGTAAGACTACGGTAAACCTACGATAGAGGAATAAAAATGCAAGATGATTCTATGGATAATCCAGAGGCAAACTCTGGTGAAGAAACGACTTCTAAAAAGAAGACGGATAAGACAGAGAAGTCAAAGAAGGCTTCGAAGAAAGTAAAAGACGAACTTCTCGTAAAGAATTCGATTGATATCAATCCTAAACTTGAAGAAGCTCCCAACAAGACAGTCGTTCTCGGTTGGGGTAGAATGAATCCAATCACGGTTGGTCATGAAAAACTAGTCAACAAAATTAAATCAGTTGCAAAGCAAGAAGGAGCAACTCCTTTAGTCTATGTCTCTCATAGTCAAGATGCTAAAAAGAATCCTCTAGATTACGATGACAAAATTATGCTTGCCAAGAAAGCATTTGGTAACATAATCGTAAAATCTAACTCACGTACTATCATTCAGATCATGCAGGAATTACAGAAAAGTTTTTCTAAAGTAGTTCTAGTTGTTGGTCAAGATCGAATCAAACAATTCGATGAACTCTTAAATAAGTATAACGGCAAAGACTACAGATTCGATAGTATTAAAATCGTATCTGCTGGAGATCGTGACCCAGATTCCGAAGGTGTTTCTGGTATGTCTGCATCTAAGATGAGAGCCGCAGCCTCTCAGGGCGATTTCAAAAAATTCAAAACTGGTTTGCCTCGCAGACTTCAAGGTGACGCACAAGACGTATACGATATGGTACGTGGCGGCATGAAGATTGCAGAGATGGCAGAACAGCTTGACGAAGCGTTGACTATTCAGCAAAGACGCATGAGAGCAATAACCATGCGTAAGTTCAAGTCTAAGATCGCTCAAGGTCGTAGACGTATGGCAAAGAAAGCCGCTACTATGGACAAACTTAAAGTTCGTGCTAGAAAGGCTGCCATCAAAATAATTCGTAAAAAAGTTGCAGGCAAGAAGGGTGAGAAATATGCTTCACTATCTCCTTCCGAGAAGATGCTTATCGATAAGCGTGTCGCAAAGAAAAAATCAGCTATTGATAGAATCGCTAAGAAGCTACTACCTTCGGTTAGAAAGGCAGACCTAGCTAAATTATCTGGCAAGAAGGTCAATGAAGAGTTTGAGTCTTATATCATCAATGAAGAATTCTCTAACTTGTTTGAGGAGCCTACTGTAGGTCAAGACAAAGATATTGCTGATCGTAAAGGCACACAGCCAGCAGTATATCATAAAGGTCTTGCTAAGTCTACTAAAGTAAAACGTGATGCACATTTCAAGAAGGGCGCTAAGATGGATGATGATAATCCAGATGCGTACAAACCAGCACCTGGTGATGCAGAAGCAAAAACAAAAACATCTACACACACTAAACGATATCATCAGATGTTTAATAAAGAAGGTCAAATAAAACTAGACCGCCGTTTTCGTGCATTCAGACAACGTAAAGAAGAAGTCGAAATAGCTGAAATAACTATCAATACAGATGCAGAGAAGCGACTTAAAAGACAACACAAAGACGAAAGACAAAACTTATCTAGAGAGCATGAGCGTGAGATGGATGGATTGCTTACTAGAGAGTTACGTAAGAAGATCACTCAAGTTAACAAAGAAGAGTTTCACTCTGATAAAGATTTAATTGCATTCATCGAAGAGACTACAAACGACATTGTTGATCAGGTAACATTAGATGAAGCAAAAGGCGATGAAGGATTAAAGAAGAAAGCAGAGAAGTCTGGAATGCCACTTGGTATTTTACGTCAAGTTTATAACAGAGGTATTGCCGCTTGGAGAACTGGACATAGACCAGGTACTACTCCACAGCAATGGGGCTTTGCACGTGTCAATTCTTTCATCACTAAGTCATCAGGCACATGGGGTAAAGCAGACGCAGACCTAGCCGCTAAAGTTCGTGGTAGTTCTAAGAAAGAAGAGATTGAAGAGAAGTTAAAAGTATCCGATGGACTTGGAGCTTGGATTGATGACTTCAAAAACTCAGATGCTCCTCAGTTTGCAGGTAAGTCTGATAAGAAGAAACAACAAATGGCTGTTGCCGCATTCGTAGATGCTGGTGGCAAGTTAGAAGAGGGCGCAGTTTCAGCCGCACAACGTGCCGCAATTGCTATCTCTAAGAAAGAGAAAGCTGGTAAACCTGGTTACGATAGCGAAGGTAAGTCTTTGAAAGAAGATGATCCATGCTGGGACTCTCACGAACAAAGAGGCATGAAAAAGAAAAACGGTAAGCTAGTGCCTAACTGTGTGCCTAAGAATGAAGGCGCAGAAGTCTATGTAGTTAAGAAAGGACCTTACCAACGCAAAGTCGATGGAGCTACTGCTGATAGAATGAAGAAGCAAGGCTGGAGAATTGTAGCAAGGGAGGCATTTGAAGAATCTAGTACTGAAGACCTCATGTTTGAAGAGTTTATCTCTGAGAAAAGAAGCACACAAGACCTTATCAAGTCTAAGCTAGGCTCTATTACTAACAGAAAGAACTATCAACAAGCAACGAAAACTTTGATAACTCTACTCGATAGAAAAAAGAAAGAATCGAAGGGTAAGATTAGACATGGCGTAGGATACTATGCCGCACAGATCGCAAAAAGTTACGCAGGCGTTGACGGCAGAACATTAGCAGATATGGTGCCTAGTGATTATGTATTCGAACAAGGCGGTGCTGGTGATAGAGGTACTGAAAAAGTTACTAAGCGTTACAAGAAAGATACTCCTGGCGAGACTGTCACTGAGTCAGTAGATGATCTATTTGAAGCACACTTCGAAGAAGAAGTTACTCAGAAGCAGTTGAATGACTTAGAAAGGTTTGCAGATAGATTACTCGACAAGTTTGGCATTGACGTAGAATTCACTAAGCATTTTGCAGACAGAATGAACGATGATCGCAATAAGCCTGCTATCACTATTGCAGAACTTCAGCGAGTATTCAAAAAGATTGCAAAGAACAAAGCAAAGAACATTCGTCAAAATCCTGACATCGAAGCAGTGCTTAAGGACATTCAAGCAGATTTGAACTTACCTATCGTCATTAACTATGATAGCGAAAAGGATGAATACGAAGTAGTCAACAAGACTATCATGCGTAAGAAGAACTTTGGCACATCTAGTAAAGTGATCAAGGTATGAAGAAGTTTAGGAACTTTGTGTCAGAACTTAAGGTCTATGAACCTAAGTCCACAGATACTCTAGGTTTTACAAGAGACAAGATGCCTCAAGTAAGATCGAAAGATTATGATGGACTTATCAAGCATCTGAAGAAGAACAACGTTGCTGTGAAAAAGACTAAGGTTCCTGCTAAGAGTTTAAAGCCTATTCAGAAAGAATTTAACAAAGATAAGATTGTAGGGGCAATCGCTAAGATCAAGACTCTTGGTCAAGCAAAACCTCTGATTGTGAGTAAAGATAACTATATCATTGACGGACATCATCGATGGTTAGCCGCTCGAAACGTAGGTGGAAATATAGATATCATGCAAGCAGATGTGAAAGTTCATGAATTATTAAAACACGTGTACAGCTACCCAAAGACTTTCACAAAAAAGATACACGAAGGGAATGAAAATGTTTTGGAGAAAAAATAAGATGAGTAAATTTGAATTAACAAAAGAGATGCTGGCAGCAATGATTCCTGGCAACTCAAAAGTAGATATGTGGTACGATGCGATTGTAGAAATCTTTCCTAAGTACGACATCAACACGCCTGAAAGAATGGCTGGATTTATTGCACAATGTGCCCACGAAAGTAATAACTTTAAGTCATTAGAAGAGAACTTGAATTATAGCGAAAGCGCATTGAACAGAGTATTTGGACGTTACTTTGGTAAAGCACCAAAGCGTGACGCAAAAGAGTATGCCCGTAACCCCGAAAAGATTGCTAACTACGTATATATGGATGAGTTTCGTAAGTACAAGATGGGCAACGTTAAAGAGGGAGACGGCTGGTTATTTAGAGGTCGTGGACTGAAGCAACTTACTGGTCGTGAGAACTATACTAAGTTCGGTAAGACTGTAGGTATGACTGCTGAACAAGCCGCTGAGTACGTAGCAACTGAAAAGGGTGCTATCGAAAGCGCATGTTGGTTCTGGAAAACTGCTAAATTAAACGCTATCGCAGATAAATGTGATATCGTTAAAATGACTAAAAAGATTAATGGCGGTGATATTGGACTCGCTGATAGAACGAAGCGTTACAATTCCGCTATTGAAATCATGGGAGGAAAGATTCCTGCCCCTAAGAAATCATCTAAAAAATCTAAAGTTGAATACGTAACAGTAACAACTGGCGATAGTGGCGATACAGTAGTCGCAGTGCAGAAAGCACTCGGTATTGGCGCTGATGGTATTTTTGGACCTGGTACTAAGCGTACATTAAGAGCGTGGCAAGCCGCAAATGGTTTGACTGCTGATGGAGTAGCTGGTCCTGCAACTCTAAAGAAACTATTAGGATAGTACAATGATTAAAAAGTTCAGCGATTTTAGGACAGAAGCTAAAGACCCGAAAGAGTATGACAACGAAGGTGGTATGGCTAAGACTCAGCTACGTGGTATATTGGCTGACGCAGATCATATGGTTAAGATGTTTGAAGACGAAGATAATCTGCCAGAGTGGGTACAGAACAAGATCACTAAGGCTGCCGATTACTTGAACTCTGCTCATCGATACATGATGAACAAAGACGGAGAAGAGTAATGGCTTGGGTTACAGTCACTAATAACACTGCTTGGCAATACGATAATCAGGCAACAGCATCGGATACATATTCGGATAGTCCAGGCACTATAAGTGGCGGTATTAGAACGTTTACATTACCTGGCGGTAATGCTAGAAAGACCTACATTAAATGCAGAAAAACTAGTAGTCCACCTGCAACTGGCGAACTAGACAAGACATATTGGGATGCACAATAATGAAAAATTTTAAAAAGTTTAATGAAGACGCTATTGATGCCGTATGTGAAGAATGCGATATCTATGCGGATTTAGTTTTAGAAGAATCTGAGTATCAAGGAAGAAAGGTCACGCTGAACGATCCTTTCAGACTACCCAGTGGATCTAAAAGAAAGTTTGGCGTATACGCTAAGAATGAAAAGGGAAATGTGGTGAAAGTTCAATTTGGTGATCCGAACATGGAAATCAAACGAGATGATCCTGCAAGAAGGAAAAGTTTTAGAGCAAGGCATGGATGTGATAATCCTGGTCCTAAATGGAAAGCAAAGTATTGGTCGTGTTACCAATGGCGAGCAAGCTCAAAAGTCGATAACTGATAAATAGTAACATAAAATAATTAAAGGAGAATACCATGTTTAAGAAAGCCGAAGACATTCAACCACTGCCAGCAGGTATGGTTGATGCATTCACTGCTAAAGTTGCTTCTCAGGGATATAAAATGCCTGAGCCTGTTGCTGAAGAACCAGTAGTAGAAGTTGAAGCACAGCCAGAAGAAGTAACAGAAGCAACAGGCTCACGTGGATCAGATAAAACTGCACCAGGTGATGGAGATACTAAGACACCTAAAGTCGCTGATGTGACTCCAGAAATTGGCATGATCTCATCGAAAGATAAGGCAGCCAAGTCTGTAGAAACTGCTGTAAAAGCCGCTTCAAAATCTCAACACGAAGAAATTGAACTTGTTCAAGACGGTGGTAAAGTAGAACTTGAAGACGTAATGTACGAAGCTACTATTACTGTAAAGTCGTTCACTGGTAAAGCACCAGCCGGTATCAAGATGAAAAAGATCGGCTCATCTTCGTTTGGTGGAGATGATGTTGAAATGACTGGTCCAGACGCTAAACTTATTGCTTACGCTAAGAAAAGTCTTGGATGTGATAAATCATGTAAGACTATCGCAGATGTTCAAAAGAGTTTGGAAGAATCATACATGGACGAGAAGTCTTGCGTAGGCGAAATGAAAAAACTACACGCTTCCTCATGCTCAAAGCATGAAATGTATAAGAAAGTGAGTGAGAAGTATGGTTGTTCGGAAGCGAAGTTCGAAGAACTATATGCTCAGTATTGTAAAGAGACTTACGAAGGAGTTCAAGAAGATAACTCTAACGACAAGTCAGACGATGGTGAAGGCATGGACAAAGTTCAACCTAAAGCTGTTAAAAAGAAGTTTGATGATCGTAAAGACAAAGACATCGACAACGATGGCGATGAAGACGAATCAGATGAATACTTACACAAGCGCCGTAAAGCAATCTCTAAAGCTTTGGAGGACTAAATGACTGACGAACTAAACGAAAAATTTAGTCCTATGCATGTCAAGCAAGCGATTGGTATTGCGTCTGATAAACGCTATGCCGGTGGCAATATGACTGGTGCAGTCAAAGCTATTGAGAAGATGAAAAAAGGATTGTCTGATCATCCACAAGTTAGGGCGGTACTTAAGCGTCAAAACGAAGATGTGAATGAAAAGTTCGATCCTGCTGACCTCGACTTAGTTGCAACTGACAAAGATAAGGCTAGTGCCAAGATGAATATCATCATGCAGTTGCGTAAAGCGGCTGACGTGAGAGGCAATATTCCTATTCAATTTGCTGATGGTAAGAAAGCTAAGTTGCCTCCAAAAGTTATTGAACTTGCACTTAAGAAGTTTGCTTCTTTCCGTAAGCCAGATAATAAAGAGAAACTTCAAACTGCAATGAGCAAATCATACAAAGATATGGTACATGCTCTGAAGACTATGCGTGAAGAAGTTGAACTAGATGAAGGCGTAGACAAGGCTAAGATTCAAAAGCAGATTGATCAAGCAGAGAAGTATCTCAAGACTTTCTTTGGTAACACATCTTCTGTTAAGATGAAGAAAGTTGCTATTCAGAGAAAAATTGATAAGTTGAAAAAGCAACTCAATGAAGCTGAAGAAGACAGTGAAGAAGATTACTGTGACTGTGGTTGCGAGTGTGGTAAAGAAATATGCGAGTCATGCGGTAAGCCACATAAGCCAGAAAACATCGAAGAGTCTAAGATGGCTGGATGGGTAGCAATTTATAACGGTAAGAAAGTAGAGATCAAAAAGAGCGAAGCAAAGGATCTATACGGAGCCAAAATGAAGGCTGCCAAGATGCTAAAAGTGCCTAAGTCTAAGATGGGTCTTCTAGCTATCAAGCCTGGTTATAATGAAGAGGTTGTTAATGAAGAAGTCCAACAAGACCTTCAAGAAGCGCCCAACTACAAACTATATCATAACACTTTTAGTGGTGCAGTGCAAGAAGCAATTGCAGTTGCTAAGAAAAAAGGATTTGATATTGATGAAGACGATTGGCATGATAAAGTTGCTACTGGTCCTAAAAAGCCTAGCAAAGATAAGACCAACTCTTACTCGATCAAGTTGATGAAAAAAGGCAAGCCCGTTCGTCAAATGCTTCAGATTCAAGTGTATAATATGGGCGCAAAATACGAACTGAACTGTTACGTACAATAAATATATTAAAGAACCATTAATAAAGGAGAAATAAAATGGCACTATGGGGAACAGTTGATACTTTGGCGGCAGCGCCTAAGTGGGAAGCAACTACTACAATTTTTGATGCAACCAGCGCCTCAGTCGTTGTACTAGCATCAAATACAATTAAAATTCCAGCACACGGATTCACAACCGGTGATGCTGTACAATACAATGACGCAGGTGGAACTGTTATCACTGGATTGACTGATGCGGCTACCGTATTCGTTAATGTTGTTGATGCTGATACTATCAAACTATACGGCACTAAAGCACAAGCTGTTGCCGGTCACGCAACTACAGGTCTTAAATCACTTACTGGTTTAGGTGTAGGCGCAGGGCATAACTTAGTTAAAGTACCTGATGATATCTACTTTGTAGATACTACAGAAGCAGGAATTGCCGCTAACCGTGCTAAGGGTCTTCAGACTCCTGGTTGGGTTGAGTACAATACTAAGACAGTACCCGCTACTGCTGTAACAATCGATGCAACACAAGCAAGTGTAGTTGACATTGCTACTGATGTTATTCATCTAGGTGGTGGAAGCGAAGCAACATTTGCAACTGGCGAAGAAGTGACTTATGCCGATAACGGTGGAACAGCAATTGCTGGTTTGACTGACGGCGATGACTACTTCGTAAGTAATGTTGGTACAGGCATGATTCAGCTTTACACTTCTGCGGCAAACGCAAAAGCAAAAGGCGCAACAGGTCTGAAAAACTTGACTGCTGTTGGTGTAGGTACTGCTCACACTCTTACCGCAAAGTCTGGCGCAGTAACTCGCAATGTTGTAGAAGTTATTGTACCGATGAAAGTAGCCGCAGGTACTGCAGGTGACGTTGGTGTTGATGGCGCAGATGACGCTGTAGTCGCTGATAGTTAATCCATCGATAGTTATAAATATATTGGAGAGCAATGAAGCTCTCCAGTATAATAACTAAAGGTGAATAAATTATGAAACTTGACGAAGACAGTTTCCTACTGTATGCCGCTAAATATTACGATATTAGAATGGCAGCCAGTTCGGAAGAATTTTATGACGATCTTAAACGATTTCAACATTTAAAAAGATTGTTTAAGCGATACGATGATGACGATGATTTGAAGGTAAGACTAATATTAAATCATCTAACTGTATTGTACAACTGTTTTGGTCATCCTGCAACTACTATGTTATTTTATAAACTAGAAGATTATCATCAGTTTTTAAAACCTTTTGTAGTCTTTTTAGCCTTTATGCCTGACGTAATAGAATACAGTGATAAGAAAATTATATCATCTGAAATACCTTTAGACCTTAGAATTATAAAAGAGTTAAGAGAATTATGATAGTCGATCTTTTTTTAGTATATCAATTTATCCGTAGATTGGCTACGCCTTTTAATGAATGGAAGGCGTATGAGTTAGGCATCATCGACGGCAAAGGTAAGCAACTAAAGAAACGTAAAGACCTTACTACACGTGAAGAGAAAGATTCCTATGGAGTCTTTGATATTATGATCACAAAACTAAAGAGGCTAATTGAAAAAGTACCTGGAGG
>Ga0181419_1000321_pt1 | contig 16685 bp, 27 predicted proteins | sample 42SPOviralmetaG_FD_130144 | JGI IMG/M metagenome (GOLD analysis project Ga0181419, IMG submission 130144) | Marine viral communities from the oligotrophic San Pedro Time Series (SPOT) site, San Pedro Channel, CA, USA - 42 SPOT_SRF_2013-04-24 | ecosystem: Environmental > Aquatic > Marine > Strait...
CAGTTGATTTTATTATTGGCGATCTTAACTCTACAAACTCTACTATTATCGAAGGCGTAACAGAACCTGATGATTGGTTTGGTTGTAAATATACCTGTGCAGCAGACGGTACTTTTACTGCCATAGAAGGTTGGGTTGATCCTAGAGAAGCAGAGTAGATGAATGATAGAAATTGGACTAGCACTAGCAGCAGCAAGCAAGGCTTTTGAGCTTATTAAGCAAGGTGTCGAGGCAGGGCAAGATGCTACTGATCTTATTGGAAAAATTGGCTCGTTTTACGATGCTAAAGAAAAAGTACAAGAAGCAAAGGAAGAAGTAGATCGTCAAAAAGCCAAAGGCATATATGCGTCAGGATCAGTCGAAAACTACGCACTCAAAGTAATTGAATCTGAGATGAAGATAGCAAAAATGGAAGAGGCGGTTCGGCGGATTTTTGTTGATAAAGGAAAGACTCCGCAGTACAAACGCATGATGCGCTTACGCGAGGAAGAAAGATATCGTCGCAATCAACAACAAATAAAAGATAATCGTTTAAAGCGAGAAAAACTTAGGAAAGAACAAGATTTTAAAAACTTAATGTTTGCTATTTTAGCCGCTACTTTTTGTGTAGGCGGTTTGGGTTGGATAATCACTTTTATTGGGTCACTGTAGATGGAGTATCAAGTGCTTTTTAATGTCGCTGTAGGCGTGTCGGGATTTATTGGAGGCTGGCTAGTTAATAGGGTCTTTGTCTTGTTAGATAGAATAGATGCCGACATGAAAGCTATTGCTGTGCAGTATGTTACCAAAGAAGATTATCGTGAAGACATCCGAGAGGTCAAAGAACTGCTTGGCGCAATTTTTAAAAGACTAGAAACTAAGGCTGACAAATGAAATTAGACCCGGTACTACTAACAATGGCTTGTAGTTGGTCTATGAAGGCTTACAAAGACAACGAATATGTTAATACCACAAAGATTGAAAACAAGTGGACCTCTACCACTGCTTATTTTGTCAGGCGTAAGTCAGTAGATATAATAGTCTTTAGAGGCACACAGCAGGCCGCTGACTGGATTTGGAACGCCAGTGCCATTCCTGTACCCTATGCAGGTCGCTTCTGTCATGGTGGCTTTTCGACGGCTCATGCGTCTGTCTGGGGTCAAATTAAGAAGCTTATTGACTATAAGAAACGTACTCTAGTGTGTGGTCATAGTCTTGGTGGTGCGCTTGCAGAGCTAACAGCCGCTAAGTTAAACAAGAAGCACCCTAACCTAAGCCTGATTACCTTTGGTAAACCTAATACATTCTTCAAGGGCTTCAAGCGTCCTATGGAACTGGACGATCAAATCTCTTGTGTGATGGGCAGCGACATCGTGGCTAAGATACCTCGGTTTTGCTATGGCCCTTCTAAATCACAGACCATGCTATACTTTGCAAATTCTGGTAAAAACTTTATAAACCCGGCTAAGAAAGATAAGGACGGTGGCGTATCTGACGCTATTTCTGATCACTTTATGGACGGGTATAAGACACGTTTAAAAGAATTTATAGAGGAGCAAAAAAATGAGACTACTGATACTTAGTGCAATTGTAATTCTGTCAAGCTGTACGTCTGTGCAGCAGGTTATAGACAACCAAGAAGTATATTGCAGTTCTTTTTACAAAGGAGTACGTGCTGTCGGTCGTAGTGCGTTAAGCGCAACCACTGGAGTTGTTGTACCTGATGTGTGCGATACCATCGAAGATATAGTAGCCGAGCAAGTAACTCCATCAGATGAGGTTGGCGCGTGAAGTTAGGAAGCTTGCTTAAATCGCTTTCTCCTCATATTGCTAGTGCGGCAGGAGGGCCACTTGCTGGAATGGCTGTAAAGATAGCTGCCTCCAAACTAGGGATGCCTAGTACAGCAACTGCAAACGAGATTGAAGATTTAATCGAACGAGAGCCTGACAAAGCTGTTCTTCTGAAACAGGCTGATTCTGAGTTTAAAAACCGTCTTAAGGAGATGGAGATTGATTTAGAATCTTTTAAAACACAGGTTGAAGATACGCAAGACGCAAGGAAAAAAAACAGAGAAGCAAATGATTGGACACCTCGCATATTTATTATCTTATGTCTCTTATTATATGGAGTCTTTATACTTATGATAACAATCATGCCTCACGATCAAAATGATGAAACCATCATATCACTCGTGCTCGGCCAGCTAAGTGCCCTCCTTGGGACCGGAGGCGCGTATTATTTTGGCTCCCATCAAAATAGTAAAAAGTAGAGAATGAGTAAAATGATAAAATTATTAGAACAACTTAAAAGGCATGAAGGATTTGAGACCCATGTTTATGACGATACTGGTAAAGACATAGAAAACAGTGGGCGGCTAACAATAGGAATCGGACGCAATGTCGATCCAAGAGGCGGCTTAGGTATTACCGAAGAAGAGGCTATGTATCTCCTTGAAGCGGATGTCCTGCGTTGCATTAAAGAAATTAGCGCAGAGTATCCGTGGTTCGGACAGCTTGATGAGGTCAGGCAAGAAGCTATCATAAACATCTTCTTTAATCTTGGATCTACAAAATTTAGGCTTTTTAAAAACGCTATACAATGCCTAGAAGGTGGAGATACAAAAGGAGCTGCAATAGAGTTTCTCGATTCTAAGTGGAGCCGACAGGTAGGCAATAGAAGCTTTGAGCTCGCAGAGCAATTAACTACTGGACGATATGCTGATGACATATGAATATAAAGCCGAATTAAGGAGAGTTGTCGATGGAGACACTATTGATGTTGATATTGATCTTGGTTTCAACCACTGGATTCGTGGGGAGCGTATACGCTTACTTGGAGTGGACTGCCCCGAATCGAGAACTTCTAATAAGGTTGAAAAGCGATTTGGGCTTCTCGCAAAAGCGTTCGTTCAAAAATTTCTTGAAGGGAAGCAAATAATTTTAAAAACTAGCGAGAAAGGCAAGTACGGCAGATACTTGGGAGACTTTAAGGTTGGCACCAAGTGGCTCACTAAAGAGCTACTAAAGAATTATCACGCTGTCGAATACACCGGGCAGAACAAAAAGCTTGTAAAAGCTGCTCATCTAAAGAATCGTCAGTGCATATCTGGTTGATAAGCCTTAATTTCCTTCATATAAGCAAAAAAATCTTTAGAACGAATCTTATCGTTAAAGATAAAATCTTCCATATACCTTAATGATAAAGCCATAGAAGCTACATGATTAAAGTCAGTGCCTTTCATTTTCTGATCTAAAGTTTCTAGCCATTTATCCGTATCTTCTGGGTTCTGCATCGTAAATGTAATTTCGCTCATTTTGTCTCCAACTAATTAAAAATTTTAATAGCTTTTGTTAATAACGGCAGATCATAAATACTTGTTAAATGTTTAAATTTCATGCGTCTAGCATCTTCTTTAATTGCTTTTACAGATACATACTCGCCTTTCTTATAGTCCTTAGCGGCACTGGTTTCCCAGAACCATGATTTAGCACAACAACCCATAATATACACAGCATTTTCTGGATAGTTAATAGCGCAAAAAATATACGCCTCGCATTTTTGGTTGCGTAGGTAATCGGTCAGCATTACATGGTGATCTTCATTAATCTTACCCGATATAAAATTAGTCGTTTTAACGTCCGTTTTTACGCCCTCAACCATAAAATCATAGTCATAAGTATCTTCATAGGTATGATCTATGCCTAGACTCGCTAGTGCCTCAGATACAGCCAATTCGCCCAAAATACCAGTAATATATGAGTTTTTATTAACTGACCTGTTGTTAAGTTGATCCGGGCTATCCTCGGATATATCGTGCCATATCGGATGTATTTCAAGAATTGCCGTCATGCACAGGCCACGGAATAGTGATGTTTAGGTTCTCAGCTAGGTATCGATTAAGAATCTCATAGACTTTTACATAATCGATTTTATGAGCCTTAGCTGTCGATTTTTCATCAATCTGAGACTCTTGAACTGGTTTCCATATGTGTTCCTTAACGAGTTGCTGGGTCCACGGAATATCTGCTTTGTGTGCCAAAACAACACGCATATCCTGTCCGGAGTCGTTAAGTGCGTCAGAAACTTGTTGGCACCAGACGTGAAGAGCAGAATTTTGCTTTAAGCTGCGTTGCTTTCCGGTTTTCCACTGGAGCATAATGTATTTATCTTTTTCATAGAGTTCATCGACGTGCTTCTTGAAGAGTTTTAAAGTGTGATCTGAGTTAACTATCCAGAATTTACCTGTCATAACAACCTTTTCTCCTGTTCTTTAATTTCAGCCTTAAACTCTTTTATCATTGCGTCATAATCGGCTTTGTAGAGCTTATGGACTGTGTTTTTTGAAGCTATCATGTCTGCAACAAAATCTGCTCCATATTGTTCTTGCATATATATAGTATATCTTTGTGCGGAAGTGCCGTGTTTCATGCCAAAGCCGTTACAGCCTTTACACTGGACATGGACGTTGCGCTCATCAAGGGACCAAAAACTTGATGCTCCCTTGGGAATGAAGTGACCACCGTCTGCGTCTTTCCAATGGATCCTTTTATCGCAACTGACACAAGTAACCATCCCATCATCATCAGCAGCTTTCATCCGTACTAGCTTTTGAAGCAAACGTAAGGCTTTGGCTCTCGGAGTCTCTTTCATTTTTTGACCTTAGCGATTATAAAACCTTCATCAATTGTGCGACTTGTAGCCTTATAATCATGATTAGCGGATCGCAAATATGAAGTTATAGACCATAAGGCAGACCGCATTTCATCATAATCGTCAAAAGCTAAAGCCTGATCATCGTCAAGCTCTAGCCATTTCCGAACACTGCGATTTTTTGGCTCTTTTGCCTTACCCGGTGTGTAAGTAATAATTTTCAAAACGGAATATCTCCGAAATTTTCAGATGACTGCTGTTGAGTAGGCTCTGGCTGATCGACAGGCTCAGACCATTTAACCGAGAGATATGGCTTACCACCATCGTCAGGTACATTTTTCCAGCCTTTTAAAGTAATTTTACCGCTGCCATCTAGCGTCACTTTACCGCTGTCAAAGTCAGACAGTAGCGATTTTAAGCGGTCTACGTCTAGTTTAGCGTAGTATCCATCATCAAATTTACTTGGCGATAGATTTAAAAGTAAAGAATATTTGTTGCTCATTGAGGATCTCCGTTTGGGATTTTACATAAGTGTCGGCTTCTATCAGGATTGGCAAAGCCTTTTCAAGAAATTCATGATCTTTTTTTACTTCGATAATAAACGGTTTTAAATCAGGGTGGTAACTAGCAAAAAACATGGACGGAAGTTCCATAATGTGCATCTGCATCTGCACTTGCTGAATGTATTCTGTCGGCAATTTTTTGTTCTTCATGTACCTGACATGGGTGCTTGCGCGAGGACATTTGATCTCTATGGCACAGTCTTTTCCGTCAAAGGTAAAAACGCCATCAGGACTACAGCCTATATCGTGGTCATCTAGTAAGTAAAAACCAACTTCTTTAATATCGACATCAAGAATCGTCGCAAAGAAATCACGAGCCTCTGACTCTCGCTCTGTCCCACGCAACATATCGTCATTTCTAAACGTGTCTACCGGCTTACCAGACATCTTCTCAGCAATAACTGAGTTAAGATAAGTATCTCTAGTAGTTGAGGTGGTTTTTTCGCCTTTGGTCGTCACAAGAGCTTTAAGAGCACTTGCAGTAATACAACCTGCTCGATGCTCTAGCCACTCTGAGCTGCCCTGCTGGCAGTAAGTAACTTTCAAGATTTGTTCCTGCGAACGTCAATCTTTCCTTGCAGGATTTTAATTTGCTTAGGGGTCAGACTCCAATCCTTAGCTTTTACGCTTTTCAGAGCTTCTTCTTCGTTCACATTGACTTCTGCTAGTTGTTTTTTAAGATTATCAATGATTTTAGAATCAATAGGTCGCTGTGCGTTTTTAGTTTGTTGCGTTCGATCACCATGCGTAGCAAATTCACCATCATCATCAAGCTTAGGGTCTGAAATGAGCAAAAGACTGGCTAGAAGGTATCTTTTGGCATACGTATAACAACCGCCTGTCGCTTGAGCACCGAGCTTTTCTTTATCAACAAGGCAAGTTTGGCTGTGATGCTGATTACTTGCTAAATGTCTAAGATGGATACGGACACCTGCATCACGTTCGTTGTTGATATCCTCAAAATAAAATAAAATGCCGTTATCCGAAAAAGCTTTCATCGCTGGCGGCAACAATGTTTCTAACTTGTGATATTGGTTTTTTATGTGCGTGTTGATGCCGTCTTTTTCAGGCGTAATGAAACGTCTTTGGGCATCACTAAAAGCCTGCCAAAATAATTGATTATCCATAATAGATTCCCGTCAAGGTTAAAAGAAATGATAAGATAACAGCGTGGATGTGTGGTGTCAAGTGGTGGGAATGCGACTGTTCCGGGAGAGGCTTGCTGACGGGTACAAGATGTGGTGTGTGAAGTCACATAACAGCCGCATATGCTGTATATTTTACATTATTAAAATTGTTATGTACACTGATCGTCCGGTGTTGATTTTGCTTGACCGGGAAAACTCAAGAAAAATGGCTATGGGTAGCCTGAAACGCCCAGATAGCGTGATTTGACAGGATTGATGGGACTGAGCTCTAAAGCAAATATGGAGCTACAAACCGGGTTAATCGGACACATAAGGTGGGGTATGACGAGCCTCCTGTTGGGAAATCGTTCCGGCAAATTCCAAATTACGGACCATGCTCTAAATCTGTCTATAGGTGTCCATAACCATCTAAATGATTACTATTTTCGTTGCTGTGTCAAAATGTGTTGACATTGGTAGTGTAGCTGATATCATGGCTACATATTAAAAAAAGGAGAGCGGAATGATCTGGGAAAAAGTAATAGTCGATTGGTGTGATGAGTACAAATGTTGGACTGTTGGCACATACGATAATGATGGTAATCGTGAGCACTTTTCTGAACAGCACAGACGAGAATGGGCTATTGATGACGCTAAGATTTTAGCTTTCGAGAACCAAGTTGGTGAGCAAAGAGCTCCAAAAGTTGAAATATTTACAAAAACTAACAAGCTTTTTAAAACATTAACGGATTGGAACTAAAAAACCGCCCTCTCCGGAGGGCATCATTAAATGACGGAGTATCAAATATGAATGCTTTAACTACAGATGAAATGATTGACATTATAGAAAACAAAAAAATTAACCAATGCTCACCTGAGCATAAGGCACAAGTGATGGAATTTGCTTTTGGTAAAGATTTTATTGAAAGCGATTGCAAGGGTGATATTAAAAATTATTAAGGAGCAATGTATGTATAACGAAATGGCGGTTTCAGAAGCAATAGACGATCATTTAGAGGATCTTATTGATTCTAAGGAAAATGTTGTTAATGGTTATCCATCAATAGCATCAAGCAATGCTTTAGTCTCAGCTAACGCAGAGGCTTATGGAGATACGGTCAATGTCATGTTCGACAGTTATGATGAGTATAACTTTTTTGAGCGTGACATGATGCTTGCTTTTTCTGGCAAATTATCCCATGACGATTTTTTTCTAAAGTATCGAAAAAATTACGAAAAGGCGCGACAAATGGTTGTTAATTCTTTATCGGATCGAATTTGGATGCGCTACGAAAGTTTTCTCGCCGATCAAGAGGATTACGCTAATGAAATTTAAAAACATATTAGTTTTGATATTTATTCTAGGTTGTTACGGATTTGTGTCGGAGATGGACTATCAGGACGCTTTGAGAGCGGAGGAAATCAGAACCAATGGTAACCCTTAGACCGCACCAAGAAGATGCGGTAGAGGCTCTGAGAGACAGTTTTAGAAGGGGAAATCTTAGACCAGTTCTGGGAGCTCCTTGTTCTATGGGTAAAACTCACATAGCTATACACGTAATGATGAAGGCGGCAGAGCAAGGTAGGACTGCCGTCTTTTTTTGTGATCGGTTAAAGTTATTACAGCAGACCTGCGATGCCTTTGATGCGATGGGTGCGGATTATTCGGTCTTACAAGCCGAAGATCCGAGATATGATCCCAATAAAAAGATTCAGATTGCCTCAATTCAAACTGCTTTAAAGCGCAAAAACTTTTGGTTTAATTTTGCTGTCGTTGATGAGTGTCACACGCTCTACAAAGGCATGATGGAGCTTATGCGTAGATATACGGCTGTTCCTTTCTTGGGACTCAGTGCAACTCCTTTCAGCCGTGGAATGGCCTGTGAGGGCTTATATGATGACCTGATCGTTACGACCACTCCAAGAGATTTAATTGCTAAAGGATATTTATGCCCAACCGATTACTATATTGGTCGGTCCGTAAGCTCTGAAGGCATTAAAACTAAAGCTTTAAGGACCGGATCCAGTGATTATGATGGGGATTCATTAGGTAAAAAAATGCTAGAGGACGATACTTTAGCAGGTGATATTGTAAAAAATTACTTAGACCATAGTGACAATCTGCAAAAGAGGGCTGTCTGTTACGCACCATCCATAGCCTACTCAAAGACGCTTGTTGATAGGTTTAATGCTGAGATCGGGCGAGAGGTAGCGTGTCATATTGATGGTTACATGGACCCGGTCGAAAGAGAGCTTATTCACCAAGATTTTCAGAATGGTGTGTATAAGATTTTGGTCAATAGTAAGCTTCTTAACACTGGCTGGGATGATCCGGGAGTAGAAATCCTTTGTGACTGCTACAAAACCAAGTCAAGGATTGCGTGGATCCAGCGCATTGGAAGGGTTTGGCGTACATCACCGGGAAAAGAAAGGGCAATAGTATTAGATCATGCAGGTAATCTTGAGTATTTTTCAGTATTCCCAGAGGATGTTGTGCCATATAAGTTAGATGATAAAGAAAAGACTTATAGCGAACAGGATCAAGTTAAGAAAGAAGAAAAAGAGCTTATTGTAAGGCAGTGTCCTCAGTGTAGTGCTGCTTTTTCTGGAAGAGTCTGTGGTGCTTGCGGATATGTGCTACCGCCTGAAGCCAAGATTATTAAGGATGATGGCACCAAGCTTAAATTAGCGAAAAACCTTTCAAGCTCCGAAAGACGCAGGACCGAGCTCACAAAAGAGGATAAGCAGAAGTGGTACGGCTCTTTATTATGGTATGGCAATCAGCATGGCTATAAGAAAGGATGGGCTTATCATAAGTATATCGAGGCTATGAGTTGTGCTCCAAATGGGCTAAAGCAGTCTATGTGCAACCCTACCTCTGAGGTTCTTAGCTGGATTACAAGTAAAAATATTAGATATTCAAAGATTAAATGGAGTAAATGATGGAGTGGTATGATTCTGTTTTAGATAGGTTGGATAAGGTAAAGTCTCAAGGAACCGATAGATGGGTTGCTTGTTGCCCGGTCCATGATGACAAAAACCCGAGCATGAGCATTAGTGTAAAAACTAATAGAGGTGTTGAAGGTGGAGAAGTGTTATTATTTCATTGTCATAGTTGCGGTGCTAAAGGTGATAGTGTGGTAAAATCTTTAGGGCTGTCAGCTAGTTCTTTATTTCAGAACCGTCAAAAATTTGACGCAGACGATAATTGGTTGTTAAAAAAGACCAAAGAAGAGGACGATATGTACATTGCTATCTATGACTCAGCAGTCAATCGAGGTGAAAAACCTAGATATAGCGATTACAAGGCGTATAAGGTATCTAAAGCTAGAGATGAGTTAAGAAAAGGGTTGAATTTGTGAATTATTATAATGAATTCGATCCTTTCGCTGCAAAGTGGTTAAAGCAACTAATTTCAGATAAATTGATACCTTATGGAGATGTAGATGAGCGATCAATCGTGGATGTTGATGCAAGAGAACTTAGTGATTACGCGCAATGCCATTTCTTTGCAGGAATCGGTGGGTGGTCAAGAGCACTTGAGCTCGCAGGGTGGGACTCAAGCAGACCTGTTTGGACCGGAAGTCCTCCATGCCAAAGCTTCTCAGTCGCTGGAAAAGGTAAAGGAAAAGACGATAGCCGACACCTCTGGCCTGTCTTCTTTAATCTCATCCGAGAGTGCAATCCTCCAGCAGTCTTTGGTGAACAAGTTGCAGCAGCTATTAGACATGGGTGGCTTGACGATTTACAAAGCGACTTTGAAACAGAAGGCTACGCCTCAGCAGCGTGTGTACTGCCATCTGGGGCTGTCGGGTCACCGCACAAAAGGGACAGACTCTTCTTCACAGCAAAGCGCGTGGGCAACGCCAGTGGCTCAACCAGCGAACGGCAGTTGGGAGCAGTTTTTGGAGCGCAAGAGAAAGTCGGTGGAGAGAGGACACAGCTTGGGGATTTCTCTAACGGACACTCAAATGCAAGCCAAGTCGATAGATGTAAGCGCGTGGCCGACACCGATATTATCGGACATGAAAGATCGTGGAAAATGGGACGATCAAGCTGTACAAAGAAGGATAAGGATAGGGAAACAAGTGCCTCTGTCAAGTCTTGTGCAAACGACCTCTCCGTGGCCGACTCCAACACATCACAACGCGAAAGAGGGAGGTTATGCCGGGGAGATAAAACGGAACACGATTCCATTAGGCGCGATGAAGCACATTGTGGCATGGCCGACTCCTCAAGCGATGGATTCAGCAAGGGGTCCGATTCGGAGTCTTCAAAACGGCCAGAGGATCGACAAGAAGGGTCAGAGGTTCGGTCTTTCGCTAGTGACAGCTGCGACATTAGCTTCTGGTCAGATTCCACAGTCATCTACTGTCGAGACGGAAAGCACCGTCCCATCCCAGTTGAATCCGCGCTTTTCCCTCTGGCTAATGGGATACCCAATAGAGTGGGCTTACTCCGGGGAGCAGGTAACGCGATTGTCCCACAAGCGGCAGCAGAAATAATTAAGGCGGTAATGTGAATGGGTAGACCAGAGAGAGTCTTATCTGAAGAGGAAATCAAGGAGCTTGAAAAAATAGCACCCTCATTAACTCACGAGCAAATAGCAGCGTATTTTGGTATAGATGACAATACCTTACGTGCAATTTTAAAAAGGGATAAAAACGTTTTTCAGGTCTATAACCGTAGTAAGACTAGAGCAGGTATCGCTATGGTTGAAAAGCTGTATGATAAGGCTATGGAAGGAGACCATCCAAGCATGAAGCTTTGGCTATCTCAAAGGATGGGATGGACAGAAAAGAGCCGTACTGAGCACGTTGGAGATGGTGGTGGTCCCATTGAGGTTGACACTCACTGGACTTGGGAAATCATGGGAGAAGATGATGCCGATGAAGAAGGGAAGCAGTAAGGCTGCAATCAGCCAGAACATCAGGACCGAGATGGCAGCAGGTAAGCCTCAAAAGACAGCTATTGCTATAGCTATGTCGCAAGCTAAGAAGAAAAAGAAAAACAAAATTAAGTATGAGTAGCTATTACAGAACTTCTGACAATACGCTCATTAGTTTGAGCGGAGGTAGAACTTCAGGCTTTCTACTCTATAAAACACTTCAAGAATACGGTGGTCAGTTACCCGATCACATTAAAGTTATTTTTGCCAATACAGGCAAAGAACTGCCTGAGACCTTAGATTTCGTAAGAGACATAGAAACGAACTGGGGAGTTCCGGTTACTTGGGTAGAGTATGGCGGTCGGACCCCAATAGAAGATTCTAAAAATTACGATTACAAAGTAAATGTTGTTGATTATAAGACCGCTTCAAGAAATGGAGAGCCATTTAGTCAGCTTTTAAGTGATGTTAAAGGTCTACCAAACCCTATGTCCCGATATTGTTCTGGGCAGTTAAAAATAAGAACAATGACACGGTATTTGAAAAGTATCGGCTGGGAAAAAGGATGGAATTGTTTTATTGGTATTAGGGCAGATGAACCAAGAAGGGCTGCAAAACTACATAACAAGATTAGCGAAGGTCAAGATTGTTTCTGTCCACTTTATTTAGACAAGGTAACAAAAGAGGACGTTGGCAATTTCTGGGCAGATAACAGTTTTGATTTAAATCTTCCCAATAATAACGGCACAACGGATTGGGGCAACTGTGATCTTTGTTTTTTAAAAGCAAGAAATAAACGTTTATCAATTATCAAAGAAAGACCAGATTTAGCGCAGTGGTGGATTGAAGTAGAAGAAAAAAAGAAAGATCAGTTTGATCGGAACGGCTGGAAATATTCACAAATGAAAGTAATAGCGTCAAGTCAAAGCAGTTTGTTTGATTATGGCAATGAATCAATTCCTTGCTTTTGTGGAGATTAATATGCCTGTAGCTAAGATGCCAAGAAAGCTAAAGCGTTTTGTCAAACCAAAGCGATACAAGATAGCTATCGGTGGTCGAGGCTCAGGTAAGAGCATGACTATAGCTGATATGTGCCTATGGGCTGCTCAAGCAGAAGGGATCAAGACTCTTTGCTGCCGGGAGTTCCAAAGCAGTATCTTGGATAGTAGCCACGCACTGCTCAAGGCTGAGATCGAACGGCTTAATCTCACTGGCTTTGAAGTTAATCAGCAAGAAATACTCTATCAAGGCATTAGTGTTTTTAAGTTCAAGGGTCTAGCCCGGAACCCAGAAAGCGTTAAGTCATTCCACGATTTCAATCGAGTCTTTCTGGATGAAGGACAGACTATATCAGCCGAATCGCTCAAGGCGTTGACTCCTACCTTGAGAACAGCAGGATCAGAGCTCTGGATGGCTGCTAACCCTAGAAGCGTAGCTGACCCATTTTCACAAAGATTTATAGTTCCGTTTGAGAAAGAGCTTAGGCGTGATGGTTACTTTGAAGATGACCTGCATACTATTGTATGGATCAACTGGTCTGACAATCCGGGATTCCCTGATGTATTAGAGCAAGAACGCTTGCATGACAAAAAAAAGATGCCTCCTGCCTTGTATCGGCATATCTGGGAGGGAGAGTATTATGATGAGCATGAGGACTCTATTATCCCGGTAGAGTGGTTTAACGCTGCAATCGATGCTCATATAAAGCTAAACTGGAAGCCGCAGGGAGCGATCATTGCATCACATGACCCATCAGATACTGGTGGTGACAGTAAAGGATACGCCCTACGACACGCTAATCTGGTGCTAGATGTCTGCGAAAAAGTAACTGGTGAAGCTGCTGAGGGCATGGATTGGGCTTTAGATAAAGCGGTAGCAGACAATGCGGATTGGTTTGTTTGGGACTGCGACGGTCTTGGTGTATCTCTCAAGCGTCAGGTAGATCAAGCACTAGAGCATAAGAACGGTATTGAGTATTTTATGTTTAAGGGCTCCGAAGCGGTAGAAGAACCAGATATGCAGTATATCTCTGGAGGTAGCGTAAGAGGTAAGACCAACAAGGATACGTTCTTCAATAAGCGTAGCCAGTATTGGTGGAGACTTAGAGACAGATTTGAAGCCACATATCGAGCAGTAAGTAAAGGAGAATATGTAGACCCGGAGGATCAAATTAGTTTATCCTCTGGCATTAAAGCTTTAGATCAATTGAGATCGGAGGTTTGTCGTATTCCGATTAAGCGAAACAACAGCGGAAGGTTACAGGTTATGTCTAAGATTGACATGGCTAAGAAGCCGTACCAAATACCTTCACCAAACATGGGCGATAGTTTAATGATGGCAATGTATAAGCCGTCAGCAATGAAGAAAAAAGCCTTAGAAATTAATTTTACTGGTTGGGCAAATAATGGCTAAATACGAAGATGGCGTAGAGGATCGGGGTAGTGCGGAAAGCGACCTAAGTTATAAGGCTGATTACAGTAACCATGAGTCAGTGATTAACCTACTGTCAGACTGTCAGGGTGCAGATTGTGATAACCGGGATATGCTTCGGGAGGCTATGCTCTTTATCAACAAACGTGACGGCATGTGGGAGCCCTACTGGATCACACAGAATAAGGAGTCTCAAAAGCCAAGATATACTTTCGACATGGTAAATCCGATAGTGGATCAGGTGGCAAGCGAGATAGAGCAATCTGACTTTGACGTGCGTATAAGTCCTGCTGGCGGCGATGCCACAAAAGACATAGCCAATACCTATGATGGGATTATTCGTAACATCGAGGCTATGAGCAATGCTAGTACGGTCTACTCTCAAGCGGCTAGAGGTATGATAGTCGGTGGTATGGATGGCTGGCGCGTTGTACAGAAGTTCACAGATGACAACTCATTCGACCAAGACCTTGCTATCGAAAAGATTGGTAACTTTGTAGACCGGGTATGGTTTGATCCCTCAGCAGAGCTCCAAGACAAGTCAGACAGTCGATATGCCTTTTGCTTGCACCCAATGGCGGTAGATGAGTATGAGGCAAGATGGCCTAACGGTAGCAAAGAAAGCGTATCAGATGACCGTGATGGCGAGGCTTATTACGATAAGGCTGAGGTCGTTGTTGTTGGTGAGTTCCTCTATGTGGAGTCTCAGGAAAGAGAATTAGTCTTGATGTCCAATGGTCAGACGCATGAGGTTGACGATGACTACGATAAGGTAATGGATGACCTAGCGCAGATTGGTGTTACTGAGGTTAGACGCAGGACGCGCAAGAAGCATTATGTGTGTAGTCGCTACTTTGATGCCAAAGATTTCCTTGAGGAAAAGAAAGAGACTGTATTCTGCCGAATTCCCATAGTCCCAGCCTACGCTAACTACAAGATCATTGAGAACAAGACAATATACTGGGGCGTAGTTGAGAAACTATTAGACCCTCAAAGAGTGATGAATTACTCAGTCAGCCGTGAGATTGAGGAAGGGGCTCTGGCACCACGCGCTAAGTATTGGATGACCACTACTCAAGCAGCAGGTCACGAGAAACAATTACAAACCTTAAACACTAACTCGGACCCGGTACAGTTCTATAACATTGACCCAGAGTCACCTGCACCTCCGCAGCAGCAAGGTGGAGCACAGATCAATCCGGGTCTAAGAACAATATCCGAAGCGATGAGGGCCATGATCGGTCAGACCGCTGGTATGTTTGCCGCAAGCATGGGAGACAACCCTAACGCACAGTCCGGTATAGCCATTAAGGAGCTCCAAGACCGGGGTAGTAACTCTACGTTTAAGTACACAAAGAGCCTAGAGATTGCCATAGCCGCCACAGGACGGATTTTAAAAGACGCTATACCAATGGTATACGATACCCAGAGAACGGTCCGTATACTGCGTGAGGATGAGTCTTATGACATGGTTGACCTGCATCAAAAGATTATAGATCAGGAGACCGGGGACGTTATTACGCTAAACGATCTAAACGTGGGTACTTATGACGTTGTGTGTCGTGCTGGACCTAGCTTCCGAAACAGACAGCAAGAGACTTTGGAATCGATTACTGCGCTGGCTCAGGTAGATCCAAGCCTAATGCAGATCGCTGGAGACCTGTTGTTACAGAATATCAGTACACCTGCCGCCTCACAGATTGCAGAACGTAAGCGCGTACAGATGATAGCTCAGGGCTTAATACCGCAGAGTCAGATGACCGATGAAGAGCTCCAGCAGATGCAAGCGCAGATGCAACAAGGGCAACAGGCACCAGATCCAAACATGGTCCTAGCGCAAGCTGAACAGATGAAGGCTCAAGCTGATCTAATGAAGGTCCAAGTAGAGCAGCAGAAGGTTCAGAATGACACCATGCGTATACAATTAGATGCACAACGAGAACAGAACGATGTGGTCGCTGATCAGGCCAAGAATCAGGTCGATGTCTTTAACGCTCAAACCAGCAGGATTAAGACGCAGGTAGAGGCTGAGAAGGCTGGTGCCACGATAGATCACACTAATACTAAGGCGTTTGGTGATGAGATAGACAACCAGCGTAAGATCAACGAGATGATGGAAGAGGAAAGGCTAAAGAACGAAATGGCTATGATGTCCGATATTGATCTTATGAGGATTGCAAACGGTGGGTAGTGCTCTTGGAGACTTGATTATCAAGGGTGGAGCGTTGTTAGGATTTGATGACGCAAGGCAAGAATCTATTATGCGAGAGGCGGCAGATTTAACTAATATAATATCTCCTCTTATGGGAAATAATCAGCAGATAGAGGTTGTCTACAAGACTAATGACAATGGAAATCGTATTGCTGAGATTTTAGATGCGAATACTGGATTACGAGCAAACGATGAAGTTTTTAATGCGGTCAATCACGCTTTGTTTTCATATGATGCAGGTCAAAACCCTTTAGCCGGTATGGGTGGTCAAATTAAAGAGTTTTATCAAGCTCATTTAGCGCGTCAGGCAGGAGATGATTTTCAATTAGCAGGTCAGCATCAAGATTATTTTAACAATAAGTTTGGTTTGCGGATGGCTAGTCAAGGCCTGACGCGAGAAGAGGCTAAAAACCAGATTATTGATAACCTGCTAAACGTAAACAACGAAGGACTCCAGTCCAGACTATTACAAGGACTACCTCCAAGACCAAGATATGACTTAGTGCTCAATCCTGCGGATTTGCCTGAGCCTAACTACTTCTTCAGGAAATAAGATGGCAACACCACAAGAATTAGCAAGAAGCGAACTTCAAAAACGATCAACCTACGTTGGTCAAGACATGAAGCCGTTTGAAAGCACTATAAATCCTTTCAATCCTAACTTCCGGGCATCGGTTGGCTCTGCAATAAGAGAATTTATTGATGACTTTGGCTTTAGTGGTGGATACAAGCAAGGGCTAGAAAACCTATCAGACGCTACAGAGTTCTCGCTAGACTTCATACCCGGAGTCGGTGATGCGGTAGGTGTAGGAGATCTGCGTCAGTCCATAAGCTC
>Ga0181419_1000325_pt1 | contig 16542 bp, 13 predicted proteins | sample 42SPOviralmetaG_FD_130144 | JGI IMG/M metagenome (GOLD analysis project Ga0181419, IMG submission 130144) | Marine viral communities from the oligotrophic San Pedro Time Series (SPOT) site, San Pedro Channel, CA, USA - 42 SPOT_SRF_2013-04-24 | ecosystem: Environmental > Aquatic > Marine > Strait...
TCTATAAATACCCTACACACCCTACACACCCTACACAGGTATACAGAAATCACGGAACTTCGGCGGTGTAGGGTAAATTATCGACCCTACACGACCCTACACAAACCCTCCGGTCGGGTCAGTCAGTGCTCAGGAGCATATTTCACAAGACTTATAATTTTCATAGCCTTGTGAAAGATACCATTCAAAAGATTGTGAGCACTATTTGTGGGAGTGACCATTTCCCGTTGGTAGCTATTTCACTTGTTTTCAAGAGCTAAAATCCTCGCCTCCAACTCATCGTTTCTCGTCTTTTCGGCTTGAAGTTGTCTATCAACCTCTTGAAGTGCTGAGGTCGCTATAGTCCACAGGTAATCCTTATTAAGGTGGTGAAAGTCTTGAACCGGCTGTCCAAACACAAAGACATCTTCCCCAGAGACTTCCGTATCCACACAAATGGTGTGTTCGTCAACGACTTCAACGATAGTCAGCTCCCTGCGTGTATTGCCTCCCTCGTATACGATAAGCGTGTTGCTTGTGGCGTCCAGGTTTGATGTGTGAAAGTTCGTAAAGGTGAGAGTGTTCGCAGAGACATTCGCCGTCTCGTAAATGTTGGGTATCTCTCCATCAGCCAGAGAGACGGCTTGTGGAACAACCTCCTTGACCTCTTGTGCGATGAAACCGATAACGGTTGAAGAGCCTCTCTTCGACTTGTCCACATACTCGTAGTATTTCGGTTGAAGTTGCCTAAGCTGGTCGAGAGCTGTCGTGTCGTGTATGTCTACGATATTACTCTTGATGCGTTCATCACTAAAGGCGACATATGCTGGGGCACGGGTAGACCACCCGAAATACGCAGAGAAGTTTGTATTATATGGAGTTGTTCTCCCGTAGTAGGTATAATTTGACGCATTCGTAGCCCTTTGGCTATAGTCTTCAGTATGCTCGTAGCCGAAAATTCGAAGACCATCATAAATGGACAATCCATTATTAAGAGGAGAACCCCCTATACCGAAATTACCATTAAAATACCCGAACTTCGTAGATCCGTCGACGGCGAACAGGTTTGTCCAACCATTCGTTTTGATGCTAAACTCTTCAGTGTTGGGTATGTGTATGGCTAAACCCTGCTTTCCAAACGCCCCTTTCGTTTCTGAGTGAAGCCCCATGCCCAGCAAAGTGTTTCCACCCCACCTTAAGGTATACAACTCTTCGTCCTTGTATTGTGTTTGGGTTCCTAATTGTAAAGCTGGTCCGTAGCCAGAAGGAGTTGAAACAGAGACCTTCCCCGTGAAAGACGGGTTTGCTGTTGATGCACTACTTCCATCAGCACCTCGCTCACCCTGAATACCTTGTTCACCCTGAATACCTGGCTCACCCTGAATACCTTGTTCACCCTGAATACCTTGTTCACCCTGAATACCTTGTTCACCTTGAATACCTTGTTCACCTTGAATACCTTGTTCACCCTTTGGTAAAACAAAGTTAAAATCAACCCCATCACCAGAGGTTTTGTTTACAACATTCACCGAAGCCGTCAAACCCTCAGTTGCCGTTGCCCCGACGTTTGTGTTGTTGAGAATGTCTGTCGTCGTCGGGACATCAGTCTCAAGTGCGACTTTTCTATACGTCCCACCCGCGTCTTTGACTTGAAGACCCTCGTTTTTCACAACGAAAACATCGCCATTTGCCTTCATTTCCAACACGTTCCCATCGTATGTTTCCAACCCACTCAAATCAGTTTGTTTTCGGTTAATATCAAACCCACACGTTTCGTTCGTCCCAACTCGCCAATCCCCACATTCTTGTGAACCATAGCTTTCGTTTTCGGTAGTTCGCAGAAACTCTATCTTTTGCGTCCCGACGCGTTTGTCGCCCACTTCCGTCACGTCGCGAAGTTTTAGGTATGAGCTACCAACAAATCCAGAACCTTTCACAAGGTCACTAATTTTACCCTCCGTATAGTTCTTGAGACTTGCATCTCCAGGATATACTTCCCAATCCGTAGGTTCTCGCACGATACCTGTTCCAACCTTATCATTTACATAATCTTCAAGGTCGTATCCAGCTACAGCACCCCAATCACTCGGTTTCGCCACATAATTTTCGGGTAGGTGAACGTCTTCCAAATCGGTTATTTGTTGGTTTGTGGCGTCAAGTTGGGTGGCGGACGCTAAAGTTGAAGTCGCACCAGATATTAACGTGTTGATAGCACCAGTAGATACAAACGAGTTATTCACGTAAGCCTCCGTCGCGTATCCGTCTAATCTGTGTGTAACATACGCTTTCCCGTCAGTCCATTTTCCAGTTTCCAAAAACCCTTCTTTATCAGGGGCGGACAAGTAATTGTCACCAACGTAGTCTTGCGTCGCGTATCCGTTTAAACTGTCACCCACGTAGTCTTGCGTCGCATATCCCTGTAACCTGTGTGTTGCATACGCGTCTCCGTCAGTCCATTTTCCAGTTCCATCTGCCTTCGTCGGGGCAGATATGAAGTTTTCGTCAACGTATGTAGAGTTCGCCACGTCTGCATTTAAGGTATCTATAGCGGTGTTGAAATCAGTCGTGTTAACCTTCGTATCCATCGCAGTATCAACATCTGTTTGGTTTGCCTTCAAATCCATCGCAGTATCAACATCTGTTTGATTTGCCTTCAAATCCATCTCAGCATCAACATCAGCTTGGTTAGCTTTTAAATCCATCTCAGCATCAACATCAGCCTGGTTAGCCTTCAAAGCCATCTCAGCATCAACATCAGCCTGGTTAGCTTTTAGAGCCATTTCAGCATCAACATCAGCCTGGTTAGCTTTTAAATCCATCTCAGCATCAACATTAGCCTGGTTAGCTTTTAGAGCCATTTCGGTGTCTACATCAGCCTGGTTAGCTTTCAAAGTCATTTCAGCATCAACATCAGCCTGGTTAGCTTTTAAAGCCAAAGATGCCTCTACCTCACTTTGGTCTGCTTTAGTCGCCAAAGCGGACGTTAAAGTTGTGTTTCGCTCGTCGTTTAACGCAAGTGCGACATTTAAGTCAGTTTTGTCTGCTTTAAAATCCAAAGCCGTGTCGACCTCGACCTGATTTGCTTTCGTGATAAGCGTAGCATTTATCGCCGTCTCCATCTGTTCCACAGCGATTGTGTCGGCTTTTAAACTGATTGCCGAAGACAGGTTTTGGTTTAAGGCTGTGGTAGTCACCACATCAGTCTTCAAAGTGAGCTTTTGGTTCACCTTGGGGATTTCCCCGTCTATATATATGTCGCCAGATATCGTCATATTGCCGTCTATCTCTAAGTCGCCCATCTTATCGTTAAAGGCGACCTCGTTGACGAAAGACATCGTAACGTATGTATATCTAAAACCAATTTTTAATTTTGTTGAAGTCTTTGAGTATCTCGTCACCGATGCTTTTCTCCACCTTCTTAACGACCGGCACTTGGTTGAGTTTAGCAAGACCATACGCTCCTAATCCAAAAATAGCTCCTACTCCCGCTCCTACCGCTATCCCTGCTGGACCCGCGAGTTCACCTATTTCCGCACCTGTTAAGGACGCCGAAGCTATCGCCACAGCGTCTCCCGCTAAACTTGCCGTAGCTCCACCGACTAATCCTCCCGAAAGGCTTGAAACACTCTGTTTTGTGTCGCTATTAGCACCGACATCATCTAATTCTTTATCTACGAAGTATCGTGTGGCCTCTCCTGTAACCGCTCCAACGCCAGCTGATACGCTCAAGCCCGCTACGGCCTCTGTAAACAAACCAGACCCTCCGGCCATACCATTCATTAAGATGTCGCTAAAAGCACCGGTAAGTGAGCCCGAAACAGCGGTGTGCTCCAAAACACCCGTCTCGTTGTATTGCCCAAAAGAGCCTGAAGGGTCTATCATACTCATAACATTCTCACCAGCAAACGCACTAATCATACCCGTCATCATATTGACGGGGTGGACGGCATTTTGAATATGGGTGCTCACCGATGATTTAACCGCCGGATGAGAAAAGGTATCGTTGGTGTTCATTTCGACCATCCCATCGGTAAAACGCTCTTGAGCTTTTGAGCTCGCGATATCTAATTCATTATTCCTTATGTGTTCAAGAACGTCCGCTTCAGCAACAATCTCTTGTGTAGCAGAGGAAGATGGCGTATTGCTCAAGTGCTCTTGCTCGCGTTGATTAAACTGACCTCCGGCTATCCGCCAAAGTTTTACGAGAGGTGCGTTTTCGTTTACACGGACACCTAGTTTATCAAAAACACCCCCGACGTCGACGTCCACAAATGAAGGCTCACCACCCCGTGAGTTTAGTTCACGATAAAACTCCGTGAACGATTGACTTCCGTTCATCGCCTTCTTCATATCAAGCAGTGTCTCGTGCTGTGCGAAGCGATTGGCGACTTTTACCATATTTGTAGCAGTCGTCTCGGCGTCTTGGATCTGGGGACGAATGAAGTTCGGCAAGAGCTCATGATTCGCAAACACGCCACTCTCACCGACAGGCACGACCGATACGCGATATTGAGGATATAGAGACGCGTTCCTGAAGCCACTTCCAACGCTTATAAAGTTTTCAGGGTTACGGACGATTTCAATACTGGCGTTGTTTGGTCTTGTAGCCAGAGAGTTCGATAGCACGTGTCTCGGATTTATCGGCGGATCGAATATGGTCGCATCTATTCCCCTGCTCGTGCTTAAATCCAAAGCGTCAGCACCGCCCATACTGAAGCCAGCGATGTGTTCAACCTCTCCACCTGCTTCAATAACTTTGTCGAGCATTTCGTTGGCCATTTTTAGACTTTCGTGAGACCCCGAGGTCTGTCGGGACACGTTTAATATGTCGCGTGGGTCTGTTGGACGCATGCCACGCAACGCAAGCGTGTATTTCCCAGTCTCTCGGTCTCGTAGCATCAGTCCATACCTCGAGCTATCGACGATTTCTTTATTTATGTCGTTGTGAGCTAGATATCTTCCGGCTTCGTCTACGTTGAGCTTTGACGCATAAGCAAGTTTCGCTTTAGAGACGTGCTCTTCGGTAAGCTCTGTATTTGGTGTCGGCATCTTCACTCCCATCGTCCCGATTATAGTCGAAAGGTCTGTTGCCTTTTTGTTTTCGTTTCTTTTGAGCATATCATTACGTGGGGTCGAAGAATACTCGGCGACCCTCTTTGTATTATTATCAGGAGAAGCAAACGCGACTTTGTCTTGATATGCGTCCTCGTCGTAACCACCGAGTTCGAACCCTGTGTATTCCATTACATATGTCTTAGAATATTTATGAGCCTGATGAGAAGCTCATAAGTATTCTTGTTGACGTTAAAAAAACTCTCAAAAAAAACATCAACATATCTTAAATGTTTAATAAGTGTCCTCGCTTTACGAAAGACGACGACTTTATGACCCAAAAAACCGCGTGGGAAGACATATCTCAATACATACCTCAAAACAAGGTAATCTGGGAGTGTTTCTACGGCGATGGTAAATCAGGCCAGTATCTACGCGAACTCGGTTTTGATGTAATACACGAGCCGATAGATTTCTTCGACAACAATCTCGGGGACGTCCTCGTATCAAATATGCCCTACTCAATAAAGAAAGAAGTTTTCACTCGTCTAAAAGAGCTCGACAAACCTTTCATTATGCTCGTCCCCACCACAACTCTCCACACAAAATACTTTAAGGAGCTATTTGAAGACGACGTCATACAACTTATACTGCCTTATAAAAAACGGCAGTTTGAAAGCCCGACGAAGACTTTAAATCCAAATGGTTGCTCCTTTTACACGTGCTACATTTGCTACAAGATGAAACTCCCAAAAGATGTAATCCTTTTATAGATTATCTGTAGTCTCACCATTTATGATATCAACATTACCACCCTTCTTAATGTTGAGTTGATACGAAGACTTACAGAAGCTCTCGAGACGAAGTGCCTCCTGGGCTGGCTTCTTCAAGGTGAGGCTAAGCAAAAGTGCCTGGCCACCAGCGGAAGAATTGATTCCATTATTGTAATCATCACGAGACGTCTTAAAGTTTTGGATGAGAGAAAATACACCACCTTCGTCCCAGTATCCCTTGCCGTCAGCCATCATAGTTCCCGCAAAGCAATCAGCGTCCCACTTGTCGAGCGAGTGAACGGCGTTGAGATACGCGAGCTTGTTATCTTTCGAGGCCATTTCGCTTCTTTTCAAAGGGTAGAGGTCTGTGCCGTAAGAATACTGGTAAGACTTCACAGCACCGGTCTGATTGTAAGACGCATCGGTCTCAGCAAGGGTGCGGTCGCCGTGACCCCCGAGAAAATCGAGATTGTCCTTCTTTGAGCTATCAGTCCAGTCAGTCACAGGGGGGAGGTATTGCTTGCGAAGAGTTGTGTAGATAGTCTCGAGGTTAGTCGCACTCTCGTTAATCGAGAGCTCGGCATTCTGCGAGTTTTGAGGCAGGAAGTTGGAGTGTTGCCTCCAAGTAGAGTATGGAAGCTTAAAAGCGTTACCATTAAAGAGCTCTTTGTCGAGCTTTTCGTTGAGAGCCTGAGGCATCTCCACGACTTCCATTTGGAGCTGAACATCACGTAAAGTGTAGCCAAGAACACCCGCGGTGTCGCGAACACAGGTCACGGCGGGTTCTTCGAGCCAAAGAGTAAGCTCCATCGCAGACCCTCCGGACGAGTTAAATGCGTTTAGAGGGATAAAATGCTCTTGAAACTCTTTGCCGAGAATGCCGGATACGAGAGGCTTCTCGATGGTCGTGCCGTTGTTGTAAATCTCCTTGAGCGTGGCGGGTGCGTCGAGGACGCCGTTGACGTTAGGGGTCGCACGGAAATCACCAGTCTGGTTGGAGTTCGCATACTTCTTACACACAGAATCGAAGTTACTCAGGCAACGCTCGATGGAAGAAAGCCCCATGATGTCTTCGACGACGACATTACCAACGCGAAGCTGAAGGCGATTAAACACGGGAGCTCCGTGTGTCGCCCAACAACCATCGTCGGTCTCGAGGTTAAATCGCAAAAACGTGCGTTGAGGGTTCAACCAGCTATTCTTGAAGCTGGGTATCGAATAGACTACCTGCGTATTTTGGTCTGATCCATCGGTGGCTCTGCGAAAAGAGGTAGTCCCGCTGGAATTGATGGGGTAGATGGAATGTATCTTTGGCTTGATGGCCTTGAGGCCTTTGACCTTAGGCATCGAAACCACTTGCTTGGGGACGGCCGAACCAGTCGACATATTGTATTGTAATATATCTCAACATTTATTTTTGTAACCCGATGACTTGCTCTGGTGTGTGAGCAAGGTCATATCCATATCGATTGTATGCCTTGATGAACTCCGCAGAATATTCATCTTCGACCAAGCATTCGAAAACGAGCACCAGGTTATATTCACCCACTTCGCTATGTGTGAGGACGACACCATTTTCACTTCTTAATTGAATATCAATATCGTGGACAGACGTGTCGTTTAAATAGTGATAGTGTGGGAGTGTCGCGTTGTAATGTATGTAACTATACCTGCTCTTGTTAAATTGTATGAACTCGAGAATAGCCTGTGGCATGGCGTCAAGATGAAGACTATCCGGATGTGTCCTGGTTTCGTAAGTCCCACCTGTAGTCAACGCATCGCTCGTGAGATAAACACCCTTGGGGCTCTCAATAGTAGCAGGCAGGTTGCTCGAAAAAGTCGTTGACGACCCATTTTGCCCCGCCTGGTGTATGGCGTTGATGTAGTTGTAGAAGTCACTTACTTCACCTCTCGCGTTAATACCGACCTCGACCTTCACATCGTCAAAATTGGTTTCTCTTTTTCTTTTCAAAGTATTAATGACCTGCTTGTCGACGAAACCCAAAAGACGCCAAATGGTATGACGTGTTTGAAGGGGTGCGAAATACTTCAAGCCTGTGTCTTCGACAGCAGTCTCCGTCGCCAAGTTGATAAAGTATTCGTTCTGGTCTTGAGTAAACGTCATCGACAAAGGATATTCGTCTGGCTCGCTAGAAACGACGTGCTGAGACGCAGGCATAGCTAAAATCTGGGCGTTGATGGCATTACATAAATCTTCTGCCTCATAATATCCTGCTGGGATAGTAATGCTGAAAATGCGATGTAAAGGGACTTCGCCAGTTGAGCCGGTGAAGTAAAACTCGACCCATTCAAGCTTGTTTTCGCCGCTTCTTATGTTGAACATCGCGTTCGCCATAGTAAAAGACTTTACAGCAACACGATACACGTTGTTGATAGGTTGGCTTAGGTGGACTTTGATGTCCGCTTTGTCGGCAACAGAGTTTAACCGATGTTGAGACGAAACGTGTAAATACTTCGTCCTTGTTTTCGGCTGGTTCATATTACATTTAAGCTACATTTTATTCGTAAAACATCAGCGTCCCGTTGTGAAAGCGAAGCGACTTGAGCTCTTCTGGAACTTCTTGTTTTACCGGGCTCGGTAAAGATGTCGCCATCTTTGGTTCGGGCTCTCGAGCGGGAGGTGTCTCGATTACAGCCTCGACTGGTTTCTCGCTTTCAGGCTCGACTGGTTTCTCAATCACAGGCTCGACTGGTTTCTCAAACGCAGGCTCGACTGGTTTCTCGTTTTCAGGCTCGACTGGTTTCTCGATTACAGGTTCGGCTACTTCCGCTTTTGGCTTCTCTACGTTGCGTTCGACAGCTCGTTCTTTACGAACTTCGAGTGCCCGAACTCGAGCTTTAGCAAGTTGTTCTTGTTGTAAAACACTACGAGGGCGTTTCGTTTTTTCACCCTCCATATATATTGACTGAAGAAAATTTTTCCCGGTATAAAACCAAAGTCGATGACTTATAGAGGTCTTGAAAAGTAGTAAAGGTTTGTCCAGCCCTCTTTCTTGCGTAATTTATCTTCCTCTAAAACCCCAGGGTCAGGAAAGGCTACTTCAACAACACTTCGAAGCGTCCAACCTTCTTGTCCAAGTTCTTTAAGCCTGGTCATCTCAAACTCGCGATACTTTTGAAAAGCTTCAAGCCTAATCTGCTTCATGACTTTAACAGATTCTATCAGATGCCCGCGAATGCGTTCTTTTCGAGCCAGTTCTTTAGCTTCTTGAACTTGCGGAGGTTCATGTCTTCTCCGTATATGACTTTGGTCATCTTCATCATCGCTACTTTCAGGGTAAAGACTGAAATCAGGAGGATATGGTATATTTATTTCGAGTTCCTCGACCTTGTATTCGAGGGCGATTCTCGAGATTCCCATCTCCTCGTTCGTCTTAGAAAGCTCCTGCTTCCGGTGTAATCTCTGCTGAAGTTCTAATGCCTCAACCTCCATAGCAGACATAGTTTCGGCCATTCTGCGTTTGAGGGCGTCGAGTTGCTGTTGCTCGTTCATCGTGTAGGCACGTGTGTGAGAGTGCGTGTTGCGTGCGGGGGGATTGTAAGGATTATAGTTTTTTCGTGACGCATATATTTTTCGCTTGATTTCCCTCGATGACTTTTCTTCCGCAATGAACCTCACGCGGACGCAGAGGTGATGAGCACGAAGCACACCCTTACAGAAAAAGACGTCGTATCCGCGTTCGAGGAGGACGGATATGATGCCTACAATAACAAGAAGGGTGTGAGCGACACGCTGAAAGCATATCTCGAGACGCACAAGATGAAGACGTCGACGGCTTCGACGAACGCCGAGAAATGGTCTCGAATCGTCCGCGACTGCGTTCCATCGGAGCAATATCTCGCAAACCCGAGCCACTACCGCTCTGTGCCGAAGAAGTTTATGACCCGTCTTGACTTTCTAACCTACCACTACGCTTCTGGCTATAAGCTCTTGACGTCACCACCTATTCAGTTCATCTTGACCGCTTTGTTTCTTCAACAGCTACACTACTGGGCTTACAAAGCGTATGTCGTTCCCCTGCGGTTCTTTCCTTTTTATAATACGATGTCATGTCAGTCCGCACAGCACATTACGGGGTGTGGCGTCTTACACAATTTACAGCAATACTCCTTCAAGACCGGGGACGACCTGAAGCAATACTTAGTGCTGGTGGTGTCTCAGCACTTCGTAGCTTGGGCGACGAAGCTGATGTTGCCTTACAAGAGAGCTTAGTATCTTTTCTTTTCTTCCTTCTTCTTCTTGTAATATTCACGCTGGTATTCTAAACGCTTCTCCCTCGTTTTCAGCCTATATTTATAATCTTTTCGCTGTCTGGGTGTCATCTCATCAAGGGGTGTCTTATAGAGTGTTGGGCGTCTACCTTTAACACCAATCCGCACAAGCCGGTAACCATTAGGAGCTTCGAGGGCGTTCATTCTTATTATATCAAAATATTTTATTTATGCGACGTCCAACCTGAACCTGTTAGCTCTGGCCTGATCCAAGACTTCATCGGGGATCTTCTCGATCGGGACTTCCTCCTGGAGTTTGCGTAAGTAAATAAGGCTCGCACTCGGGCTATGTCTCATCGTGAACGAAAGTTTTATTCTTTCTTCGGCGGACTTGATATTAGACAACGCGGTGCTCACATACGACTTACGCAGGTAAGTAATCTGTCCTTCGCGGTCACTCGGCACGCCAATAGCATTTAACATCTCTTTGACGAAGGAGGACATCGAGCCTTTACCAAATAAATAAGGCACTTTGCCCTGTTGTAACACTTCGTTGTCTTCGACGTAGTTCATCAAGTTTTTTGTTATAGCCTGAGTGAACTCGAATGTGCGAGTGCCGTAAAGGAGCACGGTTTTGTATTTCACGAGAACGAGATACGCATTCTTCATACTCTTGCGGGTAGTATTGTTGGGAAGAAAGAGAGTATTTTTCGAAACACTCTCTAAGTCTTGTTTTGTTTTTGGGACTACGCCAGTCGAGGCATCGACGAAAAGGTCTTTGAAATCGTCGCGACTGGGAAACGCGTCGTAAAGCTGTAGATACAGGTTCTCTTTGCTGGTCTTGCTTGGAAACTTTTTGTTGACCCTTTTGATAATCTCCGGCCAGGGGAGGACTGGCTTGCCTTTTTTTGGGTTCTGTAGCCGATCGGCTTTTATTCTGCCGTCTACCTCGCTGTAAAGCCTGTCTAGCTCTTGATACGCTCTATTCAACGAGCGGTTCGTGGTTTTTGTAGCGTTATACTTAGGATACTCTCGCAAGGCGACTAAGATGGTAGCAAACTCTTGATTTATAGTGTCGAGCGTCTTGAACGCACCGCTTCGCGAGGTTTGTTTTAATACCGGGCTTGGTTTATAAATCGTTTCACGGATGTGTTTGATGCCCGCTTCTGTCGTCACCTTCGTGAAGTCAGCAAGGTATTCGTCACCAAGAAAGTTAAGAAAGTTGTAAAAACGCCCGGACTGGGTAGTATTGGGTCGGCCATACTGATTGAATAAAGTGTCGTTGCTGATAAGTCCCGCACGCTTTGACGTAGCCTGTCTCGGGTTGCTCCGCATCCAAATCGAAATGGAGAGGTAGTCACTCTTCCCTGTGTATTTCTTGTTTTGTATGGCTTGAAGCTCGGCCAGGGGGACGTCGTCATCAACGCTTTGCGTATCCGCGTCCGCTGGTCTCTCATCGGGCTGAGGCGTTGGCTCTCTCCGGCGTTGCTCGACTTCCTGCTCGTCTTCAGGTATGAACTCTCCCACGAACTCACTCTGGTCTGGAATGTAGTCGCCTTCGTTTCTGCCCTGAATATCCCGACCTTCTCGGGACATTAAAAACATAGGGACGTTCATTATCAAAGGTTCTAAACCATTCACGTTTCTTAGCTGATTAATATCTTCTAAGGTGATATCATATAACGCCATAGACTTGACGTTAGGGACTGCCCCGCTAGCAACTCTTCGTAGCACTCGCTCTTTCAATTCACGTTTCACATACACGTCACTCTCGCGATACTTCGCCATATAGTTCTTATGCCTCTCAGCACGCCTTTGCTTTTCGGTAAGTTGCGATCGGGTTCTTGGCCTTGTCATCTTTACCAGAAGTCAACATATTTATTTCACACCTTCTTCCACTATAAGGTAATCGTCGAAGTTCTTCCTAAATCCACTTGGCTGTATGCCCTTCTTGTGATGTAAGTCTACCAATAAGAAATCGTGTGAGCTCTCTTTCGTGGCTTCGTGATGAACTTTCATAAAGGTCTCAGGTGCGATTTCACCCGCAAAACTTTCAGCGATGTCTTTAAGCTCCGTAAAGTCTTTAGTTCTGCCGATGAGAGCTGATGTGGCCTGATTGCGAATACTGCGGTTGAGACCGGAGTGGCTCTTGAATGACTGAACCAGAAAATATAAACTTACTCCCACAGCGTTGTATGGAACGTTGTCTTCTTTGCTGAAAGGTGCGATGTGGCGATGTCGCTGGGTAAGCGAAATCAAAAGCCTGTTATTCAAGACTTTAGAACCAAGCACATCGTCAAAAACAACAGCCACGACAGGAGGTCGACCTTCTTTGTAGCATTCATACTCGGGCTCGGGTAGTTTGAAGGAGTTGGAGTTGACGTCATATAAGCTAAGTAGCGTCTCGTCGTCAGGGACGTAGCCGAGTTTCATCTGCTTCTCCACTTTTTCATATTCTGCTCGAAGCTTTCTCCAACGCAAAAAGTCGTCTCTCAAGTCTTCGACTTTACGGACTATGTTTTGTAAAACATCGGGAGCGTCGGGGTCATCATATACATCTTCTGGGTCGATATCAAGTTGCTCGAGAATAGCTCGGTTAGACTTGAAAGTCGAAGAAACAATGATGATTTTTTCCATCGTCCCCGTCTCTCGATACATTCGAAGTAAGTTGCTTATTGCCGTCGTTTTAAATGTTCCGCGTTTGGAGACGACGATACACGCCTGATGAAGTTTTGGGAGGTGGTCTGCTGTTTCAATTTGGAAGGCATCGCCTTTGATGACCTTGATGGTCGCCTTTGGCTCTTTCTTGTGCTGTATCTTCATTACTATACTTTAGATAAACATCTTAGGGTGGGTGTATCTATCCATCTCAAGATGAGTGTTCTTTGAACGTATGTAGTAAAAGCGATTTAGAAAGTTTGTGTGATCCTATTTGGATTGAAGTCCCCGCCATAGTTTTGATAAGATATCGCTTCCGGTAGAGTTTCGACAGATGTAAAGTTCTCGTCCCGTAACCAATCGAACGCTCGTGTGCGGTCTATACTCCAACCTACGCCGTCTGCTCCTCTGCTTTTATGAAATATGTTGCGTTCCTGGCTTCCTTCACTATATTTCCCCTTTGTCCGTAAAAAGTTTCGAAGTCTCGTCCCAAAACGTGCCGGATTGTTGGTCTCATTCGCCGATGGGCTGTATCTATCATATATTCTGTAAAGGTCGTAGCCTTTGATAGAAGAACCAGGAGGCTGTAGGGTCACAGGATACGCGTCGATGATAAAGTGAACCAAGAACTTGATTTCACTAGGCAAAGACGCAGAGCGTATTTCTCGATATGCTTCGGTGATGGGACGCTCTCTCCAAAAATCAAACCCAGTAAGGTCGACATTCAAAAGGTAGTCGTGCACGGCTTTTTGGTGGACAGGGTCAATCGCCCACACATCATAAAAGTGTGTCCAAAAGTCGCGGTCGCCTTTCAAACTGGTATTTCCGTCAAAGACAACGTATCGGCGGTCGCTTGGACTTATCTTTACAGGCACGCTATTGTTTGTGAGTATCGCGATCTGAGCATAGTTGCTTATTTCCGTCGGGTTCATATACATCTTACGCACTCGTGTTTCCATATTGGTGATGAGCGGGCATATCTTACTATGATATTTAAAGACATCGGCTTCGTCGAGGACTACCAACTTGCGTCGTTCCATAGCATTTGTGTGCTCGGCGAATAAATCGTGCTCCGGCTGGTTTGTCTCTTTATACAAGTTGTTCCCCATCAGCTTTTCCCCGATATACCAAAAGAGGGTATTTTTTCCAATACCTTCTTCACTCTTGATGACGACAGCCACGAGGGTTTTTTTGTAAGGCTTTTGAAACATAAGTGCTATCCACTTTAATAAATAGTCGTATTCGGCATCTCCCTCTTTGCTATCCGTCAAAGCTTCAAGCAAGCGTTTGAACGGGCTCACATCTCCTCCGGCTTCGCATTCGACGCTGTCTATGTTATATCCCCGCCAGAGATTATATACGTCGGGCGGAGAACCTTGAGGTAAAAAGTCCATTCTCTTGTATTTGCGTTTGTTTGGGTCTCGTAGCCACTCGTCTGTGAATGGTTTGTCTCGTTTATTACCTTTCACTAAAAAGTCCTGAAAGGTCTCGATGAGTTCTTTCTTTGTGAGGTAGTGCTCGTCATCAACGATATATACTAAACCCTTCTCTATCATCGCCACTTGCCTGTTCTCTTCAAAGTGCTGTTTCTTGATGGTGTAGTCGTCCTCCTCTATCTCTGTTTCGACTTGTGAGACACTATCGAGACCATCGAAGAGAAAACCGGTAAGACGTTCACGTATCTTGCGAGGTTCACACGTTTCGCTGAAGTTTTTAACCCAAACGTTGTCTTCGACATCGGGGTATATAAAATAATGATTGCTCGTGTGGTCGCCACCACATAACGGGCACTCGACGCCCTCGTCCATTTGCCGACATCTAAACTCGTATTCGTTCCTGAATTGGATTTGCGTAAAACCCTTGTCTACAAGCTCGGCCAGGTAGTCTTGTCCATCGATGATATTATTTGTGTAAGAAGACTGGCTAGATGTTTCGTCTACGACAGCGTCTCGAGAAGAGGTGTCGAAAACGTCGGCTGGGGCGTATGTTGTATCGTTTTCGTCAACACAGGCTATTAGTGTGTAATGATGAGGATACTCGCCGTGCTGTGTTAGTCGTCTAGCATCTTCGGGATACTTCTTTATACACCCCACAAGACCCATTTTGCGGTTGCTCGAATATACACCTATGTCGAGCCAGCCTTTGGGAGTGCTCTTAAAACTCTTTTTATTAGCCAAGCTTCTATCATTTTGTTGTTGTAGATATATGTTGTAGTGCTTGTCGCGAAAGGCCTGCGTCACCTTCTTCATCGTTTCTTTTGTCGTTTTCATACCGACCGCGGTAGCTCGCCAACTGACCTTTAAATCGCCATTTTGGTTTCGTCCGTGTCTCGAAGACCAATATATATTGTCTTGCGGGAATCCCATTTCGATCACGTTTGCCAGAGCCTCGATGTATACTTTGTGTTTCATTTCTTCGTAGTTTGTGATGTCTTCGCCTTTCAGTTCGTAGTCCCAGTCAAAGTAAGGTCTTATACTCTTGTCGTCAGGCACTATCTCGTAGCCTGTGCTGTTAGGTGTTGCGTCTATGAAGTCTTTGACCTGTGCTGGGGATTTTAGCTCGGCCTGAGCTTTCTCGATGTCGGTGTTATTAGCCAGATACGATGAGACGATGGCGATGCTGGGAGAGTTCATTTTTATTATAGCCTGAGAAAATTATTTTGCGACCTGGCCTGGAGATTTTCGCTCCTGGTATTTTCGCGAGGTAGAGCTTTCTTGAAAATACAACATCTAATCGAGTTGGTAGGCCTCTTCAACCTCTTCCGCCTGCTTAGCGAGGAGCTCACGAAGCTCGTTCTTGTGCTCGTCCATCGTAGCCTTGAGGGTCTCGGCACTCTCGTTGATAGGGTCGATGAGGTCGGCCACAGCACGCATGAGCTCGGCGATGTCATGAGCCACATATTTGGTGTCGGTCATGGGGTTGTTGTCCTCGTCCAGCACAGACTTACCCTGCTTGTCCTTCTTGATGACGTTGTAAGTCTCGCTCAGCCAGGGGTCTTTGGGCATAAACTGCTTGAAAATCTCGCGAGAGATGGTCTCCCGGGCGTTGAGGATAATCTCGCTCCGCCGACTGCTGGTCATCTCGCAATACTTCTTGATCTTCTGCTTGTATTTCTCGACCTTAGTGGTGTTCGATTCCTCGTTGTTCTTGGCCTTATCATACTTCTTCTTGATGTCGTTCATCTTGTTCTTGACGCCGGTGATGAGCGAGCCGGTAGTCCCGGCCTTCTTCTTCTTTGACGGCGTGTCGTCGTCCTTCTCTGGAGCGGTTAACTTGGCTTTCTTCGCCTCATGAGACGGGTCGAGCTTTACGGGAGAAAATGGCGGGATAATAATCGTTAGCGGGAGAGAAACGAATGCCGTAAAACACGTGAGACCGGTAAAACTCGAAGGAAGCTTACCTTAGACGGCTTCGCTCGAGCACGCCTTAAGCCCTTAGGGGTCACGACGATAGGAGTTTGCCCGGCGGGGTCGTCGTAAGGGACGATACCATCGGGTGCGTCTTCATCCGAGCCGGTATTCTCCGATTCGACATCGCTGTCCAAGTCCAAAAGAGCCCCGTGATCCGGTATCGGCTGACCCCTAACGACACGAGCGGGGGGTTCAAGCCAGGTTTCGTCGTCGGTTACTTGTTGTGACGGAGCATCAACCAAGCGAGCCGAGGGGGTTCGAGACTGCTTTTTAGCACCGCTAGTCTTAGGCATCGTGCCTTCGTGCGGTATAAAACTGACCCGACCGGAGGGTTTGTGTAGGGTCGTGTAGGGTCGATAATTTACCCTACACCGCCGAAGTTCCGTGATTTCTGTATACCTGTGTAGGGTGTGTAGGGTGTGTAGGGTATTTATAGA
>Ga0181419_1000326_pt1 | contig 16510 bp, 8 predicted proteins | sample 42SPOviralmetaG_FD_130144 | JGI IMG/M metagenome (GOLD analysis project Ga0181419, IMG submission 130144) | Marine viral communities from the oligotrophic San Pedro Time Series (SPOT) site, San Pedro Channel, CA, USA - 42 SPOT_SRF_2013-04-24 | ecosystem: Environmental > Aquatic > Marine > Strait...
TTCTCTGGATGATTATCAAGTGTAGGTTCAACCACGCCAGCTGAAGCAACAGCAACAGTATCGGGTGGACAAATAACTGCAATTACAATAACAAATCAAGGTGATGGATACGTATCAGCACCTACAATAACAATTAGTGGAGATGGTTCGAACGCAGCAGCTACAGCAACCATTGATGATACATATACGAGAACAGAAGAAACACCATCAAATGCTAAATTCTTACCAGCGTTTGATGTAGCAGTTAAGAATCCTAATTTTAGAACCATTATAAATAATGGATATAAACAAAGAAAAGGACAAAATTTCTATACTTCATCTAGGTTATACAATTCTAACCAACAAATAAGCTTTTTAGGTGGCATAGAAATACAAAACGTCGATTCAACTAATATAAATAAATATAATACACGAACATTCGTGGATTTAGAATAGAAGGTAAAATAAAATGGCAGCAATAGTATCAAACACATTTAGAGTTGTAAATGCAAACAACTTCAAAGAAGATGTAGCTAATAGTGCGGTATATGTTGGTATTGGTAAAGGTGATGTATGGTCTAACTCTACATCAGATACTACTGATTTAGCAACAGCCCCTACACCAGGAGACCACTTAGATGAATTTGGAGTGGCTAGGTCTAACCTACAAGGTGTAAAGAAAATAGCATCATCTAATATTTCACACGTAACAAACAGACATACATGGGATGGTGCAACATCTTATGTAGCATGGGATTCAAAAGATTCAGATATCTTTGATAAGAAATTCTATGTTATAACAAATGAGTTTAAGGTATATAAATGTATAAAAGCTGGTTCAAGTGCATCAACACAACAACCAACACAAACTTTAACTCAACCACAAGCAGAATCTGATGGATATACATGGAAGTATATGTATACAGTATCAGTTTCAGATGCAGAAAAGTTTTTAACAAATTCATATATGCCAGTAAAATATATTGCTATGGGCGGAGAAGGCCAAGTAGCAGTTGCAAATTCTGGTACAAGTGATAAGATTATTCTAAAAGAAATAAGTGATGACATCGCCGTTGGTATGACAGTCACTGGAGCCAATGTTGGTTCTGCTAAAAAAGTTAGTGCAATAAATGGTTCTCAAATTACTTTAAACTCAGCTACTACAGGTACTGTAGCAATCAACACCATATTAACCTTCGCTTATGGTAGTGATTCAGATGCAGAAGCAAACCTGACTGAAGCTGATTATTCTCAATACCTAAACCAAAAAGCATCTAGAGATGATTCCTTAGCTGCAGGAATTGAAAGAATTGTTTTAGAAACAATTGACTCAGATGGTAATAGAACTGATTCAACAACATCAGGAGCTAATTATTCAAGTGCACCTACTGTCACAATCACTGGTGATGGAACAGGCGCAACTGCTACAGCAACTGTAGCTGGAAATGCTATCACAGGTATTACGATAACTAATAAAGGAACTAATTACACCAAAGCTAATGTAGTGATAACTGGTGGAGGCGGTTCCGGTGGAGCAGCTAGAGTCATTATTGCACCAAACTATAGAGGAAAAGGTAAGAGTGGTCATGGTACAGACCCAAGAGCAGAACTTGGTGGATTCTTTATGGCACTTAACGTTAAACTAGATGGTGCTGACGGAAGTGGAGACCTTGGTGTTGATAATGATTTTAGACAAGTAATGTTATTAAAGAATCCATTAAATGGTGCTGGTATAGCATCACCTTTAGTAGAAGGTAATATAGCTTCTTCGGATACTTTAAAAGCTTTAGATTATTTAGACTTTTCAGGCTCATTCAGTTCTGGAAGTGGAGTAGGAGATTTCGTAGTTGATGAATTAATTACAGGTGGTTCAGCAAACGCACCAAAAGCTTTTGTCACAGAGATTAATACTACTGATGGATTTGTATACTATCATCAAAATGAAAAAACAGGTTATGAACCATTTGATAATGGCGAAGTAATTACTGGTGCTTCAAGTGGTACAATAGGTACTCTTGAATCTAATACCGCTGTTAAATCTTCAGAGTTAGATAGAGAATCTGGTGAAATACTATTCTTAGAAAATAGATTACCAATTAACAGAACAGCAACACAGATTGAAGATATTAAAATTATATTAGAATTCTAATATAGTTAAAGGAAAATTTTATGGCAACGACTAATATTAAAAACTATAATGTGACACCTTATTACGATGACTTTGATGAAACCAAAGGATTTCATCGTATATTATTTAAGCCAGGTGTTTCAGTTCAAGCAAGAGAGCTCACACAAATGCAAACCTTGCTTCAAGCTCAAATTGATAGGTTTGGTAAGTACGCATTTAAAGAAGGTGATTCAGTAATAAATGGTGAAGTATCATTAGATGTTGAACGTGATTATATTAAAGTCGAGCCAAGTTTTACTCATAGTTCAACTACACATACAACTACAGCTGCATTACTTACATCATTAGTAGGTTCAACATTAACAGGTCAAACAAACGCTGTCACAGCTACAGTGGTTGGAGTTGAAGCAACTGAAGGTAGTAACGCACATACAATTTATTTAAAATATACTGGGTCCGGTACAGGTAATACATTTAAATCTTTCGTTGCTGGAGAAGTATTACAAAGTAACGCATCTGGTACTCCATTCGTAAAAGTTGGTGGTGGCTCAGGTGGAGCTTCCATTGCAGCAACAAATCCAGTAGGACAAAACGCAGTATTTAATTTAAAAGAAGGTGTATATTTCTTAAAAGGAAACTTTGTATTTGTACCAGGTGGGTCAATTACTCTTGATAATGCTGGAGATAAATATTCAAACACACCAAATAATATAGTTGGTTTACAAGTCACAGAAAGTACAGTATCATCAGCTGAAGATACAAGTTTAGTTGATAACGCTTTAGGCGCTCCAAACTTTTCAGCTCCAGGTGCTGATAGATATGCTATTACAACAACATTAGTAAAATCTGCTAGCGTAACTAGTATAGCAGTTTCCAATTTCGTAATCTTAGCTGAAATTAATAATGGTATAATGAAGGTTGATAAAACTGATAATCCTGACGTACCGTTGGATAGAAGATTAGCAAAAAGAACATTTGAAGAATCAGGTGATTACGCAGTTCAACCTTATCAATTAAATATTAAAGAACATTTAGATGATGAAGCTGGTAATAATGGTCATTTAACTAGTTCAAATGGTGGTAGTGCAACAAAGGTTGCTGTTCATGTTGAACCTAACACAGCATATGTTAAAGGGTTTAGAGTTGAACATACAACTACTGAATTAGATTTAAATTTAGATAAACCTAGGTCAACAGCTACAGGTGATGAAGATTTTAATACAATTACTGGATATACTCAAACATTAAATATTGGTAATTACGTAAAACTAAAATCAAGTGCTTGTACTGGTGTACCAAATATTGACAACTTTGAATCAATAAATTTACATAGTGCCACTGGTGGAGGTGGTTCCGTAGTTGGTACCGCAAGAGCTAGAGGTATGGAAGTTGTAGGTAGTGATATTAGATTATATTTATTTGATATAGTCATGTCATCAGGAGCATTTGGTTCTGTAAGAAGTTTAAAACAAGGTACAACAACTTTCCAAGCTGATTTTGCAACAGGAGCTGAAGGTGTATTATTTGAAACCAATGCTAATACAGCTATAGTTCCATTACCATATAGAGCTATCAGATCTTCTGATGCAGCAGCTACATTTTCAGTTAGAGTAAGACAATCATCAAGTACGAATGGTAATTCAATTACCGTACCTAGTGGATTAACAGCAATTAATGAAGGTACTGTAGTTGCACAAAAAGTAAATGTTTCTAGTGGAGCATTTACAGGTAACGTTCAAAACTATAGTGCTAGTATTTCAGGTTCAACAATTACGTTTGGAGAATCTGCAGGTTCAGGAAATAGATTTGATGTAATATATACAGCAACACTTGCAAACCAATCAACAAAATCAAAACAATCAACAACAGTCACTGATTTAAGCGTAACACTTTCAGGTGGAAGAGCAAGTTTAGCAAAAGCTGATGTTTATGAAATAACAGATATAAGAACAGCAGCTAGTGGTGGTGGTGTTTCAATTAAAGAACAATTTAATTTAGATACAGGACAAAGAGATAATTTCTACGCACCAGGTGCTATAGTGCTAAAGCCTGGAATTACTGCACCAACAAATGCTATCTTTGTCACATTTAAATATTTCACACATAACACAGGAAATTATTTCTCAGCTGAATCATATCCTGATTATGATAATATACCAGAGTTTAATTCGCCAGTATTAGGTAAAGTAAAACTAAGAGATGTAATTGACTTTAGACCTAGAATGAACGATGCTGGTACAGGATTTACTGGTACAGGAGCAGTTGTTCCAAGTAATGGATTCCCAGCTGATTCAACAACCTTTGGAGCTACAATAGAACATTGGATGCCAAGAACAGATACTTTATTCATTGATAAAAATGGAGAATATGGTATTGTCACTGGCGTAACAGATCCAGTCTCACCAGTAGCGCCTAAAGCGCCTGATGATTCTATGGCAATTGCACACTTACAAGTTGCTCTTTACGTATTTAAAGTAGATGAAGATATACATCCAGTACTCATTGACAATAAAAGATATACAATGAGAGATATCGGTAGATTAGATAGAAGATTAAAGAACGTTGAGTACTTTACATCATTATCTTTATTAGAACAAAGTGCTGCTGATATTCAACTTGGTGTTGGTGCCAACGAAAGATTAAAAAATGGATTTATAGTAGATAATTTCCATGGTAGTAGAATAGCAGATTCATCAAATCCTGAATACTCAGTTGCAATGGATAGAAAAAGAGGTGTATTAAGACCTCAATCAATTAATAGAAATGTTAACTTAATTAGAAAAACAAATGATGCAGTAGCTAATAGTTCAACACACAATTTAGCAGTTAAAAGTTCTTCTTTAGTACATTTACCATTTAGTGAAACTAATTTTGTCAACCAACCATTCTCATCAGAATTTATAAATGTAAATCCTTATAATATATTTACATGGACAGGTGTTTGTAAACTATCACCAGAGTCTGATGAATGGAAAGAAACAAACGTAGCCCCAACAGTTTATATTGACGATACAGCAGACTTTGAACAATTCAAACAAATGGCTGAACAAGAAGGTATACTAGGAACTGTTTGGAACGAATGGGAAACAACATGGGTTGGTGTATTCACCGAAGAAGAAAGGATAGACCAATGGTCAGACGGTCAAGGTGGCGGTGGTTTTACAGATCAAACCACAACGATTACAACTACAGAACAAACAAGAAGTGGATATAATACTGAGTTATCATTTGACACAGTCACAAGAAGTGATGGAACAAAAGTAATAACAGCTAATTGGATACCGTTTATACGTTCAAGAGAAATTAATTTTAAAGCACAATTACTTAAACCTAACACTAAGTTTTACGCTTTCTTTGATGGAACTGATGTATCAAACTTTGTAAGAGAAGAAACATTTAGTAATTCTAATCCTTTTGAGTTCTCAGATAATTCATCTGTAAAAGACCACGGTGGAGAAACTGTTCACCATGAAGGAGCTGGAGCTCTTGTATCTGATTCTCAAGGTGTAATAAATGGTTCATTCGTTATACCAAGAAACGATGTATTAAAGTTTTCAACTGGTGTTAGAGAATTTAGATTATCAGATGATAGTTCGAATAGAAGAAATGTAGAAACATCTTCAGCTGAAGCTCAATATCATGCACAAGGTCTATTAGAAACTTTACAAGAAACTATTATATCTACAAAGGTTCCAGTACTAGTACATTCTGAATTATCAGAAAGTAGAACAATAACTGAAACTGAAGTTGAAACAGAAACAACAACATGGGAAGACCCATTAGCACAAACTATTCTTATTGATAGAAAAGGTGGTATGTTTGCTTCATCAGTTGAATGTTTCTTTAGGTCAAAGGATGCTAATATTCCTGTAAGATTAACAATACGTACAACACAAAATGGTTATCCTACTCAAAAAATAGTACCGGGAGCAGATGTTATATTATATCCAAGTTCAGTTAATTTAGCATCAGATTTAAGTGTTAATAATGGTATAGGTAATGCTGATACAGCAACTAAATTTAGTTTCGAACATCCAGTTTATTTAGCACCTGATGTAGAATACGCAATTGTACTTACATCCGCTTGTGATAACTACGAAGTTTATATTGCTAATATGGGTGGAAGCGATTTAACCGATAATACTAAGAGAATATCAAAACAACCATATAATGGTGTATTCTTTACATCTCAAAATGCTTCAACTTGGACAGCAGAACAATATAAAGATTTAAAATTTAAATTAAATAGATGTGAGTTTGACATTGCTAAGAAAGGTGAGATTAATTTAGTTAACGATGTTTTACCAACTAGAAAAATTAATGTATCATCAATAGGTACAACCAGTGGACAAAAAACATTTACAGTATTTGCGAAGAACCATGGTATGTATGTAGCAAATAGTAAGGTCACAATTAGTGGAGCTTCGGCTGCAGTAAATGGAATTCCAGCTTCAGAGATTGGAACAACATCTAGTCCAGTAACGCATAACATTACATCCTTTACTCATGACTCATTCGTATGTGAAAACGCTAGTGGTAGTACTAACGCTACATCTACTGGTATTGGCGGTAATTATGGTATAGAAATTACTCAAAACTTTATGATGGATGTTGTATATCCAATGATAGAAAATATACAAGTACCAGGAACTAAGATTAATATGTATATGAAACCTACAGGTGGTCGATCAGCCAGTGGTTCAGAAACAACACATACTTTAGATTCTTCAGAAATAAGAGTTTTACCAAATAGAAACTTTACATTCTCAAGACCTCGTATGGTAGCATCATCAGCTAATGAAGCTGGTCCAATGAGTGGAGACAAATCAATGCAAATAAGATTGGAGTTGGAATCAACCGATGCTGGTCTTTCACCAATCATTGATATGAATAGAACTTCACTATTTGCAATTCAAAATAGAATTAATTCAGAGAATGGTTCAGAAGCTGTAATAAAAAATGGACCAAACGTAAGTAAGTATTTTACTAAGGTTATTAATTTAGATGAACCAGCTGATACATTGGATGTATTCATATCAGCTAAACAACCATCTGGAACTTTAATAGAACTTTACTATAGAGTATGTGATTCAGATGAAGATATCGAACAAGTAGCATTTGTTAAAGATGACCCTGAAAAAGCTATACCAACAGGAAAAGTATTTAAAGAAGCTCATTATCTAGTTGATAAAGCTGGAGATAACTTTGCAAAAGTACAATTTAAGATAGTATTAAAATCAACTTCATCTGCAATTATACCAGAAGTAAAAGACCTCAGAGCAATTTGTAGTACATAGGAAATATCATGGCAAGAAAAAAAGTAGATAATCAACCACATTTAGAAAGGGATATGAACAGTCAAGCGATTATAAATACTAATAAGAACGCTTTTGTTCAAAGACGATTACAAAAGGCTGAACAAATAGCAAGAGAAGAAGAGTTTCAAAATATGAAAAACGAATTAGAGGAACTCAAGAAAATAGTTAAAAAGTTGAGTAAATAAATATGCCACAAAATAGCGAAACAAGAATATTAACATCAAATACTCTAGAACAGTTTAGACAAAAATCTAACGATATATCTTTAGATGTTGGTGATAATAAATTAATTGACTCTAGAATATTAGATAAAACAAAAACATTTACTGCATCAGCCGGCCAAACTTTCTTTGAAAGTGGTACAATGAGATATGAACTTAAATCTGAAGAAACTTTTGATGATACATCTCATCAAATAGCAAATCCAGTTGGAAGAGTAAGAGTATATAACGGAAGTACTGAACTTACTCAAGCTTTATCTGGTACAAATACTTTTAGAGCACCATTATACGTTGCTAACATTGCTCTTACTGGTTCACCAACACTTACTAAGTTTGTAGAAAATGCTATAGTTTATCAAGCATCTTCGAATCAAACTGATATGAATGCCTCGGCAGTCACTTTCAAAGGTAAAATATTATCTGCTTCTGTAGCTGATGGTATAAGATTAAAAACAGATATAGGTACTTATAACTCAAGTGCAGCTTTAAGAGTTCATGTAGGTACTGGTGGTGGAAGTGCAAGTACAGATACAATTACAGCATCACAACACACAGGTAAAACTTCAATTGATACTACATTCGGTAGAATTATTCAATTAAATAGTGGAGCTTCAAATGGAGATGTTATTAAGGTTGTATCACATTCATTAGTAGATGCAATTAACGAAGTACAAGATGATGTTGGAGATATTACATCATTAAATACAAATACAACTGCAGATATAGTAGCATCAATTAATGAATTAGAAGTTGGTATAAGAGGTACAAGTAATAATTTAGTAGCATCTGATTTATCAGGCATGTCAGCAAATAATGTTGTATCTGCCATATTAGAACATGAAACAGACATAGGTAATATGTCACTTACAGTATCAGCAAACAATTTAACAGGTGCTATAAACGAATTAGAAGCTGATTTATTTAACGCAGAAGGTAGTGATAAAAGAACACTTAATAGTTTACTTACAACAGATAAAACATCAATTGTAGATGCTATAAATGAAATCCATGATGATGCGTTAGCAAGTGCTAAATTAGTTTCATCCAGTACACAGACATTTAATTCAAATTTAGTTTTTGGAACATCAGGTAAAACATTTACTTTTAACTCAGGAACCACATTAGATTTAAGCCAAGCTTCTCTAGTAATTGGTGCAGGTGGAGAAAACCTAGCATTTAATACTGCATTCTTAGCATTAACTGCAAATGATAATAGTAATAGTGCCGTAAATAGATTAGGATTAGAAGTTAGAAGAGCTGGTTCAGGAGCAGATGCTAAATTACAATGGAACGAAGTAGACCAAGTAGGTTCTAATCCTGAGAGAGCATGGCAATTAGTAGGATTAAACGATAGTGGTAATGCATCACAAACTGCAGATATTGTCACTTTCTATAATGCAAAAGAGTTAATTAGTTCAGCTACACAAGCTGGAACAAATGGTATACAAGCTATATGGACAGCTACAGGAAATGCTGCAAATGGTTCTGGGTCATTTGATTTTACATTTACAAAAGACCCAACAGTCACATTCTCCGGAGGAGATGTCACAGGTAATTTTACACTTACAAATTTAACTGATGCAAGTAATGTGGCTCTTACAATCGGGTCTGGAGTTGTAGAAAATAGTATGTTAGCAGGTTCAATCACTGCTGCTAAATTAGCTGGTTCAATACCTAATAGTAAATTATCAAATTCATCTTTTGAATTAGATGCAGATTCGGGTACCACAAACTCAGTTAATCTTGGAGAAACATTATCTATATTAGGTACATCTGGAGAAGTAGAAACTTCAGTAAGTGGAAATGCTGTCACAGTTGGTTTACCAAGCGATGTCACAATAGGAAACGATTTAACAGTCACAGGTGATTTAATCGTTCAAGGTGATACCGTCACATTAAATACATCAACATTACAAGTTGAAGATACATTAGTATTAATGGGTAATAGTGGTACACTACCAACAACTGGTGGATTCGGATTAGAAACAAGATTATTTAGTGGAAGAGCTAACCAAACAATCAATAATAGAACATGGAGTTCTACAGGTAAACATCCAGGTGCAGCTTCAAACGTAACTGGTTCTCACTCAATTGTATTTAACTTTGCTTATGACCCAGGTAGTGGTCAACCTAAAGGTAGATGGGAAATGGATGGTTCACCATTACTTTCAGCAGCTACAGCAGGTACTCCTCAGATTGAAGGTCAATCATTTGGAACAGGAGATAACTTAATATTCTCAGCAGGTGCTGGGTTAAGTGAAACCGTAGTAAACTCAAGTGGTACAAATACAGTCACATATACAAATACAGATTTAGGTTCATCACAACCTATATTTAAAAATATTGCAGCTGATAGTGGCGCAAACGCAGTAGCCGATTCTAATAATGATACATTACAAATTTTTGGTGGAACAGCTTTAGCATCAGTAGGTGATGCAAGTAATGATAGAATAACAATTAATCACTCGAACGTTGGAGCCGGTGCAGCAACTTATGGACAAACTGGTTCAGAAGATGGTCAATATATTAAATCAATAATTGTAAATGCTCAAGGTCACGTAACTGCAGTTTCGGCTGATAATTTCGATAATAGATATGATAACTACGGAAGTTGGTCATTAACAGCTGACTCAGGCGGTACTGCAACAATTAGTACTGGTAATACCGTAGATATTCAAGGCGGTACAGCACTTACGACCACAAGGTCAGGTGATAATGTTTCAATCGCATTGAATAACACATCAGTTTCAGCGGCTGCGTATGGAGGTAATTTAAGATTTAATACCTTTACTGTTGATGCTCAAGGTAGATTAACAGCTGCAGGAAATGGTTTAACATTAAGTGCAACTGGATTAGTTAGCATTAATAGTTCTGGACAAATTTCTACATCCGCAGATAACTATGGGTCTTGGACTTTCCAAGAAGGAAATGGTAGTGAAACAGGTACAGTCAGTTCTGGTCAAACATTCCATATTGAACAAGGTACTGGAATTCAAGTAGAAAAAACTGGTGATAGACAATTAACAATTACAAATACTTCCACAAATACAGATACAAATACAATAACAAATTTATCAGCTGATAGTGGTACTGCAACAAACTTTAGTGGTAATGGTGCTGCTGGTCCAGTAAAAATACAAGGTGGTACAGGAATTACTACATCAATATCTGGTAATACTATTAATGTTGCAAATAATGCACCTGACCAAACTGTAGCTTTAACAGGTAGTGGAGCAACAAGTATTAGTGGTTCATATCCAAACTTTACAATCAGTTCAACAGATAATAATACAACTTACTCGGGTACAAACGGAGTATCTTTAAGTGGTACAACATTTGATTTATCAAATACTTATACACCAGCTGGTGGTACATATACAGTCACCGGTGAGATTAGAGCAACAGGTGATGTTGTTGCTTTTGCATCAGATGATAGATTAAAAGATAAAGGCGATAATATTGAAAACGCTTTAGATAAAGTTAAACAATTAAATGGATTCCATTTTAATTGGAATCAATTAGCATCAGATTTACATATTGGTAAAACTGATAGAGATATGGTTGGTGTAAGTGCTCAGGAAGTAGAGAAAGTATTACCTGAAGCTGTTCTACCAGCACCAGCTGATAAAGAATATAAAACAGTTCAATACGAAAAATTAGTTCCTTTATTAATTGAAGCAATTAAAGATTTAAATGCTGAAATAGAAGAACTAAAAAGTATAAATAAAAAGGTATAGAATAAATGGCGGTTTACTCTAATTTAACAGTCGATCAAGGGACTGATTTTACAGCATCTGTGGATGTGACCGATACTGATGGAGACGCGTTAAATTTAACAGGATTCACAGTAGCAGGACAAGTCAGAAGGAGTTATTATTCTTCTACTGCAACAAATCTTACATGCGCTGTAGCTAATGCCACATCAGGTGTTATAACAGTTTCATTATCTGCTGCTCAATCAGACGCTATGAAACCCGGAAGGTATGTATATGATGTTGAAATTACAAACTCTGGTGGAGTAAAGACGAGAGTTTTAGAAGGTCAACTAGAAATAATGCCAGGTGTAACTAAGATTTAAATATGGCAAATATAAAAGCAAAAATAAGAAAGAACCCTGATAGAATAGTAGCACAAACCATTAAAGTTGGTAATTTGTCCTTAACTGATTTATCAGATATTGATGCATCACAAAACACGGATGGCGCTATGTTAATATACAATGGGACAACAACTAAATTTACATTAAAGCCTGAGATAGCAAATAGTAATACAACATTTAATGGAGGCACATACTAAAAATGGCTAAATTAACAAGAATAAAGATTTTAACTACGGGTTCAACTACATCAGCCCCTAGTAATATAAAGACTGGTGAGTTAGCTTACTCCTACGTAACAGGCACACAAGCAAATAATGGTGATAGATTATATATCGGTACAGGTACAGAATCAGGTGGTGTAGCTTCTTCTGTTGATTTAATCGGTGGTAAGTATTTCACTGGATTATTAGACCATGTTCATGGTACTACAACAGCAAATAGTGCTTTAATTGTAGATGGTAATAAACACGTTGATGCTTTAAATATTGGAACATTAGCACTTGAGAGTTCAGGTGGTTCAGGCCAAGAGGTCACAAGTATCGTTACTTCTATGCCAGGTTCACCAACAGATGCTCAATTAATAACAGCACAGGGTGTTAAAGAATTTGTAGATACTATTGACCTGAGCGTATCAGGTGATAGTGGTTCAATCGCAATCGATGTATTTACTGGTGCAGCTTCAGCTGAAGAAACATTAGGTATTATAGGTACTGCTAACGAAATCGAAACAGTAGCATCAGGTAATAACGTACAAATAGGTTTACCAAACAACATAACAATAAGTGGTGAATTAGATGTAGCAACTTTAGATGTTGCAACTTCAGCAGCAATCGCATCTGCTACAATCGAAGATTTAACAAATAATAGAATTGTTATTGCAGGTTCTGGTGGAGAACTAGAAGATGACGCTAACTTAACCTTTGATGGTACAAGTTTAGTTGTTGGTTCAAATAAATTTACAGTTGCTCAAGCTACTGGTAATACAGTTGTTGCAGGAACATTAACAGTTAATGGTAATGTTACTCTAGGTGATTCCACATCTGACACAGTACAAACAGGTGGTAACTTAACAGTTGGTGGAAACTTAACAGTACAAGGAACAACAACATCAGTTAATTCAACACAAACAACATTAACTGACCCAATGATTGAATTGGCAAAAGATACTTCTTCTGCTGATGGTCTAGATAGAGGGGTAAGATTTAAATGGCATAATGGTTCTGCAGTTAAAGATGGTTTCTTTGGATTTGATATTCAGTCTCAAAGATTCTCATTTACTCCAGATGAAGATTTAAGTGGTGGAGACAATGCATCATCACCTTGGGGTGACTTAAACATTGGAGATATTTACGGTACTGGTGCAACACTTGATAATATTAGAGTTGCAATCACTGGTGGAAATGAAATTGATACTTCAACAGGTAATTTAACTCTTGACTCAGCTGGTGGAACAGTTATTGTCGATGATATATTACAAGTTACTGGTGCAGCTTCAGCAGCTTCCTTAACACTAACTACTGATTTAGCAGTTGCACATGGTGGTACAGGAGTTTCGTCATTCACAGATAATGGTGTACTATATGGTGATGGAAGTAATGCTTTAGACGTAACAGCAGCTTCAAGCGCCGATGGTTCTATTTTACAAGCAGATAGCGGTGGTGTACCAGCATTTTCTAACATCATAGATGGTGGAACTTACTAATATAAATATATTATAACACATAGATATGTGTTTGTAAACCATTTTTATTAACTTCCTTATATAAGGATTGAAAAGAGGAGCCAAAATTGGCAAGAAATACTAACATTAAACTAAGGCGTTCTGCTACCGCAGGCGCAATTCCAACTACAAGCAATTTAGACCTAGGTGAGTTAGCGCTTAATACCTACGACGGTAAATTATATATGAAAACTACCGAGGGTAGTTTGGACACGGTTATTCAGGTTGGCTCCGCAACAGATTCATATTATAAGGTAAGAAAAAGTCAAACACTTACTTTTGAAGTAAAAGTTGCTTCAAAAACAACAAACCATATACATTATAACTCAGGTTCAGGTAGTGGTTATCAAATCGATGGAGTTGAATCACCACATTTTAATTTAATTCCAGGTAATACATATAGATTTGACCAATCTGATTCATCAAACTCTGGTCACCCTTTAAGATTTTATTACGATTCAGGTAAAACAACAGCATATACTGCAGGTGTAACTACAAATGGAACACCAGGTTCATCAGGCGCATATACACAAATAGTTCCCACAGTCGATACCCCAATGGTATTACATTACCAATGTTCAGCACATGGTTTAATGGGAAACCAAGTAAGTTTTAAAACAAGAAATTTAACAGGATTTGATACTGATGATTTATCAGAAGGTTCAAGTAATTTATATTTCACAAACGCGCGTGCACGTGCGGCCGTAAGCGCGGGTACGGGTATATCATATAATAGTTCTACAGGTGTTATTAGTAGTTCTATTACTCAATACACAAATTCAGATGTTGAATCTTATTTAGATGCTAATGGCACTACATTCCCAGACAATGTAAAAGCACAATTTGGTGCGAGTAATGATTTACAGATTTATCATGATGGTACTAGTAGTTATATTATTAATACTACTAATGATTTAGTTATACAAGATGATTCAAGAATAAGAGTAAGAACACCATCATTAATGGTAAATAATGCTGCCAATACTGAAAATATGTTAATTGCTACAGAAAATGGTTCAGTAGATTTATATTATAATAATGTTAAGAAACTTGAAACAACCACAGGTGGCATAAATGTAACAGGTTCTATTGACGCGACTAATCATATTTCGTTACCAGATAGTAAATTTTTAAGATTAGGTGGTGATGCTGACTTTATTATATACCATGATGGTACAACAAATTATATCCAAGCAGTAAAACAAGATTCAGATATAATATTCCGTGGAAATGATGGTGGAACAAACTTTAATGCTCTGACACTTGACATGTCAGCTGGTGGTGCTGCAACATTTACAGATAATGTAACAGTAGGTGGTAATTTAACAGTTAATGGAACTACTACAACTTTAAATACCGCAACATTAGATGTTGAAGATAAAAATATAACTCTGAATAAAGGTTCAGGGGATACATCAGGTTCTGCAAACGGTGCAGGTTTAACAATACAAGATGCTGTAAATGCTTCAACAGATGCTACACTATTATGGGATGCGTCAGACGATGAGTTTGATTTCTCACATGCGATTACAACACCTGGTGCAACAATTGCTTCTTTAACATATCCATCAAGTGATGGTTCAAGTGGACAAGCTTTAGTCACAGATGGTTCTGGTAATTTATCATTTAGTTCTATATCAGCTGGTGGAAATGCATTTGGAACAATAGCAGTAAGTGGACAATCAAACGTAGCAGCAGATTCTAATAGTGATACACTAACTTTAGTTGCTGGTTCTAATATTACACTTACAACTGATGCATCAGCAGATTCAGTTACTATTGCTGCAGCAGGTGGCTCGTCAATAACAGTTCAAGAAGAAGGTTCATCATTATCAACTGCAGCTTCTACGCTAAACTTTGTTGGTTCAGGTGTTACGGCATCTGGTTCAGGCGCAACAAAAACCATCACAGTATCTGGTGGTGCACTTACAATTCAAGATGAAGGTTCAGCTTTATCAACAGCAGGTTCAACATTAAACTTTGTCGGTGGTGGAGTTACAGCATCAGGTACTGGTGCAACAAAAACAATTACAATACCAGGTGGTAGTGGCTCAAGTCAAAGCGCGTTATATAAAGAATATGTATACACACCAGGAAGTAGTACAACAACATTTACTGGTAGTGATGCAAACGGAAGTACATTATCATATACAGTTGGTTATATAAGCGTATATTTAAATGGTGTATTATTAAAACCTACGACTGACTATACAGCAACAAATGGAACTTCTGTAGTATTAGTTAATACTGCGGTAAGCGGTGATGTAATACAAATTGCCACATTCGTACAAATAGTAGGAACAGGTGATTCCTCATTAAGTGAACTTACAGGTAATGGTTCAACAACTGCATTTACAATAGCAGCAAATCCAAACCATGAAAATAACACACAAGTTTATATCGATGGTGTATATCAGGAAAAAGGAACTTATTCAGTAAGTGGTACAACATTAACATTTAGTTCTGCTCCTCCAAGTGGTTCATCAATCGAAGTTGTTATTGGAAGCAGAAATGTAACTGTCGATGATGTAAGTGGTTTAACTGTTAATGGAGATGCATCAATTACAGGAGATTTAACTGTTGATACAGATACACTGTATGTAGATTCTACAAATAATAGAGTTGGTATAAGAACGACTTCGCCAGCATCTGATTTACACATAAAAACCTCTGTAGATAATAGTGTAACTCAAGGATTAGTTATTGAAAGAAGCGCAAATACTGATAGAGGTTATATTAATTATCAAGGTGGTGGATTTAATATTAGGTCAACTGTTGGTGACCCAATTAATTTAGGTGAAACAGATGCTGTACATATGCGAATTAATCCTGATGGAGATATAGGTATTGGTACGACTTCACCAACAGGTGTAGCAAACTACAAAGTATTACAACTTCGTGGTGGCTCTACATCAAATGGTGGTTTAATACGTCTAGAAACATCTGATGGAACTAGTGGAGTAGCTAGATTTTATGCAGGTTCAGGTTCTACAGTTTTAGAATCTAACTCTAATACTCCTTTATCATTTGGTACTAATGCGACAA
>Ga0181419_1000329_pt1 | contig 16479 bp, 15 predicted proteins | sample 42SPOviralmetaG_FD_130144 | JGI IMG/M metagenome (GOLD analysis project Ga0181419, IMG submission 130144) | Marine viral communities from the oligotrophic San Pedro Time Series (SPOT) site, San Pedro Channel, CA, USA - 42 SPOT_SRF_2013-04-24 | ecosystem: Environmental > Aquatic > Marine > Strait...
AATTATGCAAGTACCTGAATTAACTGTGAGAATAACACAAACAGTAAGTGCATATAGTTATATCTATTTAGACGAGTTCTTAAATTGGGCACCAGTGCCTGTGGATATGAACTTTGTATATGACCCTGATTACCTATCGCCTGGAATATTACCTCCTGTCGTGAGACACGAGGCCCATACCAAGTTTAGAAAAACGATGGGTAACAGACATGAACTCGGAACATTGTTGAGCATGTATAATGACGATGATTGGGATGAAGTTAAGTGGGAACACTTTTGTCGGTACAATGACGAGTTAGATAAAATACGCCAACATGAAGAAGGTTGGAGGGAAGTTTTCCCAGAGTTAATAGAAATATTGGATAGACATGACATTAAGCACAGATATTAAATTTATAAAATCAAAGACTCTTACAGATGTCGATATAGCATCGTTTGAAAACTATTCTGGATTTTATAATGGATTTGAAAATACAGGTACCTATAATATAATAGATTGCCAAGGAATATCTGAATCTCAACTTTGTTCCTTTACAAAGAATGCTATAGAGAATTTGCCTAAAAAAGAAAATTTAGTTATAGGAAATCCAACTGAAGCCTTAAATTCTGTTTATTGGAATACTGTGTTTTATATACTACAAGAAGCAGGTTATAAAAAAATACTATGGATAGACGGTGGACTTACTAAAGGGCATATATGTAAACATGTAGAATTTTTAAATGTAAAACATATATTTTCTAGTTACTTTTTTAAAGATTCTTTTAGAACAAAACAACTTGGAGAAATGCCGCCCCCTGGTGAGATAGATAATAAATCTAAATTGTTTATTTGCATATCTAGAAAGGCTAGGCAAGAACGTTTGTATTTAACATCTAAAATTTTAAAAGACGAAGAACTTTCTAGTAAAGGAATTATCAGTTGTGCTTGGGGCAAAGAAACAAAGCATATTTTTGAAGACGAAAATTTAGATATTTTTTTAGATAAAGAAACAAAAAATTTATTTCCTATTAGTTTAGATCACGAAGAAACAGATAATGCCATTTATGGATATCATGATGAACTAACTACAGCAATATTTAATATAGTTCAAGAAGGTACTATAGGATATGATCATAGGACACATAACAAAGTTTATAATAAAGTACCAATAGAATGGTATGCTGATGTTTCTGATAGAGTAATGTTTACAGAAAAAACTGCCAAACCTTTTTGTTGCAATCAGATCCCCCTGTTTATTGCGGCACCAGGTTTTGTAGAGATATTAAGAAGATTGGGATTTGATGTTTTTGATGATATTGTAGATCATAGTTATGATAAAGAAGATAATTCATTTAAACGTTGTGATTTAGTATTTGAACAAATTAAAAACATCTCACAAATGCGTACAGTTAAAGAATGGATAAACTTTTTGAAAGAAAAAAATATTTCAAATAGATTTATAAAAAATAGAGAACGGTTAGAACAAATTTTTAAAGAGCAAGATATGAAATCTTATTCTTGGGTAAAAGACAATTTTTAATATGGATTTTAAAGATCATAAAGACAACGATACAATGTGTATCCTACCTTGGATTCATATGCATCCGTGGCCTAATGGCAAAACTATGCTTTGCTGTGATTCTCCTTGGGAACACAATATAGGTGATCTACGAGAAAACAGTTTACAAGAAGTATGGAACAGTGAGCGAATGAAACAAATTCGTCTTAATATGTTGAACGGTAAAAAATGTAAAGAATGTGTACGTTGTTATGAAAAAGAAAATTACGGTCACGACAGTTTGCGTACTAGAAGTAATAAAGATTGGCTAGAAAAACATTGGGATAAAGTTGAAAATACAAATCCAGACGGTAGTCTCGATGACTTACATATTGTGTATTTAGATTTTAGATTTAGTAATGTTTGTAACTTACGTTGTAGATACTGTGGACCAGAATTAAGTAGTAATTGGTATAAAGATGCGAAAGCAAGTACATTTAATGTGAGTCCTACAGAAAGAATAATACAAATTCGAAAAGATGTAGATAACTTTATGGAAGAATTTGACCCTATGTTGGAACACATAGAACAAATATACTGGGCAGGCGGTGAACCTATTTTAATGGACGAGCATTGGGGTATAATGAACAGGCTTGTTGAAATGGGCAAAACAGATATACGAATATTTTATAATACAAATTTCACAACATTAGAATATAAAGGTCAAAGTGTATTAGATTTATGGAAACATTTTGATAATATAAGTGTTGGTGCAAGTTTAGATGCTGAAGATTTACGAGGAGAGTACCAACGTAAAGGCACAGTATGGACAGATGTAGTAAATAACATAGAACAACTTAGAGAAAAATCTCCGGAAGTAGATTTTTATGTTAGTGCAACAGTCAGTGCCTACAATGCCTGGCACATTACAGACTTTCATAGAAGTTGGGTTGATAAGGGTTATATAAAGCCAGGTGACTGGTATATGAATGTATTGCTTAACAATGAAAGGTTTAGGATGAGTGTACTACCAGTAACATTAAGAGAAGAAATTAAATATAAATGGCAAAAACATCTAGCATGGCTAGAACCTCAAGATCATATTGGTAGAGCAACAGAAGGTTATAAGAGTGCTATTAAGTTTTTAGATGATGATCATACACATTTATTAGATGAATTCAAAGCATTCAATGTTGAGTTTGATAAGTTAAGAGATGAAAGTTTTGATGAGGTATATCCGGAGTTAGCAGGAATATGAGTTGCGTATTACCATTTATTAATATAGAAGCAAGGACAGATGGTACCATGAGTGTATGTTGTATCATGCAAGACCATGCTAAAAAAGAAGATGGCAGTGACTACAATTTAGCAAACGGCGATACTATATCAGATGTACTGAATAGTAAATGGTTAAAGGATAAACAAGAAGCATTTAATAAAGGTAAACAGATAGATGCTTGTAAAAACTGCTGGAAGGAAGAACAGGCAGGCATACAGAGTAAAAGAGAACGTGAAAACATATATTGGCAACATACTCCACATGATGGTGTGAGAGCATTAGATTTAAAATTAGGTAATATTTGTAACAGCAAATGTAGAATATGTAGTAGTTTTGCAAGTAGTCAATGGGCGGCAGAAGAAGCCAGAATGGACCCATTAAACAAAGACAAGTATACTACATTTAACAAATTAGGTCAATGGCCTCAAACTAATGAAAAGTTTTGGTCCGATGTAGATGGATATTTAGACCATGTAAAAAAATTAGAATTTTACGGTGGTGAACCATTACTTATAGCAAAACATTTTGAAATATTAGAAAAATGTATAGAAAAAGATGTTGCAAAACATATCACTTTAAGTTATAATACAAATGGTAGTATCTATCCTACAAAACATGTAGATCTTTGGAAACATTTTAAACACGTAGAATTATTTTTTAGTTTAGATGATACATTTGAAAGATTTAACTATATACGACATCCAGGTGATTTCGAAGAAGTAATACAAAATTTAATAAAATTTAAAAATTTAAGTTTAGATAAAAGCAATGGAAATTATACATTAGGAATATTTCAAACAATAAGTATTTTTAATATATTAGATTTAGACGAATTAACAAAATACACACATGAACATTTAGGGATACCTATACATTACAATATGGTGTTTACACCTAAACATATATCACCTAAAGTATTACCTAAAGCAGTAAAACAATTTATATCAAACAAATATAAATATCATCCAGAGTATATACAACGTATATTAAATTTTATGAATGGTGAAGATTATCGTAAAAGATACTGGAGAAGATTTATACAAATTACAAAATTTAGTGATAAGTACAGAAAAGAAAGTTTTGTAGAGACTTTCCCACAATTATATGAACTAATAAAAGAGGATTGGGACGATGGAAAAGTATAGTAAAACATTTTGCCCGTATCCTTGGATACATGTAATGACTCAACCAACAGGTACTGTAAGTTGGTGTTGTGTTGCACGTGATAATTTTAAAAATGACGATGGTTCAATGGTCGATTTAAATAGAGGACATAAAATAGAAAGTGTCTGGAACAGTGACCATATGCGTAAAATCCGTAAGCAAATGATAGAAGGCGAAGTGGTAAAAGGTTGCGAACATTGTTATGATTTAGAAGATATGGGTTTCCCTAGTTATAGAACAAACTATATTAGGGATTGGTTCGAATACAGCGGAAGAGGAGAAGAAATTCATGAGCGAATAGAACGCAGTATAAACAACGATTATAGAGTAGAAGAATCCCCTATGTACTTGGATTTTAGGCTAGGCAATATGTGTAACCTGAAGTGTAGAATGTGCCAACCTCAAAATTCAAGTCAAATTCAAAAGGAATATAAAAAGATAGAAGCGGCTGATCCTAGTAATGCTCAATTTATTAAGGACAACTTTACTTGGGGTCAGTTCGTTGATAACCTAACACCATGGGAAGACGATCCAGAATTTTTAAGACAAGTAGAAGAATGGTTACCCGATGTAAGTAAACTATATTTTACAGGTGGCGAGCCAACTATCATAGAACGTGTATATTGGATAATGGAAAAATGTGTTGAGATGGGTATTGCCAAAGACATAGAACTAGTATTTAACAGCAACATGACTAATATACAAAAACGTTTCTTAGACTTAGTAGAACAATTTAAAAATGTCTTAATGTGTATAAGTGTAGATGCATATGGACATGAGAACGAATATATAAGAGGAGCAAGTCATTGGAGCAGAGTTGAGAAAAACTTAAGAACATATTGTGCTAGTGATGTTGTAGGAACAGTATTGTTTAGTCCTGTTATACAAATTTACAATGTTTTAACTATTACAAAATTATTAGACTTTATAGAAGAACTAGAAATAGAATATGGTAGAGAAGTATTCGTAACATTTTTAATTTGTGATTATCCTACAAGTTTAGATTTTAGAAATTGTCCTGAACAAGTAAGAGAAGTTGCGGCTGGCAGGTTAGAAGAATGGTTAAAACGTAGTAAAGTTTTAGTTAATAGACCTGAAAATGTACAATCTATTAATGCAACTATTAAAGCATTAAAAGAAAACAGAAAAGAAAACTGGAGACAAGAATTAATTACTTTCCAAAAATATACAGAAATGTTAGATAAACAACGTAATGAATCTATGGAAGATGCATTACCTGAATTACATAAATTAATGTATAGGAGTAACAGATGATATATTCATTTGGCGACAGTTATGCCGCTTATAGTTCTTATGTATTTCAAGGTCGCGATCCTGTTGTAGGAGTTGATCCGGAAATGGACCCAACTTTAGAAATAAAAACTACCAAATCTTACTTAGATTATCTGTCTGATTTAACAGGACAAAGTATAGGACATTTAGGTACATCAGGTCGAGGTCCCTTAGATATGGTAGATCAATATTATAATTTTTTATCAAATAATTCTTTAAACAAAGAGGATATTTTAATCTTTTGTTGGAGTGGAATGGGTAGAGATGTAGACAAGTGGGGAGATCCTTATTTAGATCCTGAGTTTGATAACACTAGATATGAAGGCGAGGATTTACAAAGATACAAACAAGCAGTTTCTCTTTATTGGCTTTACTTGGAATCTCCTATGCAACATCAACAAACCTTTTTATCCTCACTATTGGCTATAGACGGACTTTTACAAGAATCTCAAACAAAAAATATTTTTCATTTTATTTGTTTTGAGCAAGAATTTCAGCATATTAAAAAGATTAATTTTAAATTTAAAAATGGTATATTAGAAAACAAATGGCATTTATACAATCATGCACATAGTTTTGATGACTACGGTACGAATGGTATAGACGACCTGCAATATCCTAACCATTATTCACCTAAAGGTAGTATTGCATTAGCAGAATATATAAATGAAAAAATTATTAAGTAACGGCTGTAGTCATACAGAAGGAAGTGATTGCAATAAATCCTTTGGTGATTTTATAGACGGTTACGAACATATTAACATAGCAAAGGGCGGGTGTGGTAATCATAGAATTATGCGTACAACTATGGAGTATTGTGAGAACAATCAAGTAGACTTAGTGTTAATAGGCTGGAGTACACACGAAAGATTCGAATTTAGTTTTGATAATGAACGTAAAGATTACACTTTATACAAACAAAGTGAAAATGTTGACTTACAAAAATTTTATAGATATGCAGATTTACATTTAGCGGACTGGAATACAGGATTAGAAGACACAATAACATATATTTTTGCATTACAAACATATTTAGAAAGCAAAGGTATAGAATATATTTTTTGTAATATGTTTAATAGCATACCGGACAACTGCCGAATACCGCTATGGAATAGCATAGATACAAGTAAATACTATATGCCTAATAAGAGTTTTATAGAAGAATATTTGGAACTATATCCAGATGATTTTTCAGAAAGTATGCATATTAAAAATGAAGTTCTTTATGAAAAAATTGCAAAAGAATTATATAATATGTATTTATGGAGATACAGAACATGAGTGATGAAAGAAGAGAGAAAAACGATAGACAAAAAGAACACGAAAAGAAAGTTTTTAATGATGATTTAGAACTTACACCTGATGAAGAAGAGGCACTTAAAAAGAAAATTGCAGAATTAAGGAAAAGAGACCCTTTTATATATAGATGAGAATTTTAGGTTTAAGTTTTGGATTTCACGATGCCGGAGCATGTATGCTTAACGGTAAAGAAATAGAATTTGCTGGACATTCTGAACGTTACAGCAAAGATAAAAATGATCCTTGGTTAAATAATGATCTTATAAACGCCGCAATAGAAGGCGGTAAGCCTGATGTTATTGTTTTGCATGAAAAAGCATGGGCAAAACGTATGCGTAATGTTATGGCGGGCAACTTCAGAGCTCTTTTAGAGCCTACCCAAAGACAATGGATTAAAAAATTCTATCCTCAACTTGCAGGTATCCCTATTAAAGATTATTGGCATCATGAAACACATGCTGGTGCCGGAGTATTAAGCAGTAATTTTGATGAATGTGCTGTTATGGTAATAGATGCCATAGGAGAATTCGATACTGCTAGTATATGGCAATGGAAGGATGGACAACTTAAAAAAATACATAGTATAAAATTTCCTAGTAGTTTAGGTTTATTCTATAGTGCTATTACACATCATGTAGGCCTTAAACCTATGGAAGATGAATATATTCTAATGGGTATGGCGGCTTATGGAAAGCCTGAAAATTGGAAGCCATTAAGTAAAAAGATGGGTAAACGATACTTTAAACATAAGCACCCATGGATAAGTCATAGAGAATCTATATCTATGAAAGAGAATTTACAAAGAGGACTACCTAAAAATAGTTTTACAGGAGTTGATGAATTTGATATGGCCGCGGCCGCACAAGATCAAGTTGAGCAAAGAATAAATGCGTATGCTCAATATGCCAAAGAACTTACAGGTAGTAATAATTTAGTATACATGGGAGGCGTAGCACTTAATTGTGTAGCAAATAGTATGCTAACAGATATATTTAAAAATATTTTTATAATGCCTAATCCAGGAGACTGTGGTAGCAGTTTAGGTGCCGCCGCTCTTGAATTATATGACACAACAGGAGAACGTGTTAATTGGCAAACACCTTATTTAGGATACAACATAGAGGGTAAGTATCCAATTAAAAAAGCATTAGCAAGTTTGAAAAAGGGGGAACTTTTTGGAATAGCAAATGGCAGAGCTGAGTTTGGACCACGTGCATTAGGTAATAGAAGCCTATGTGCAGACCCAAGGGGGCCTGACGTAAAAGATAAAATGAATGTTATTAAAAAACGTCAGAAGTTTAGACCATTTGCACCAATGATTTTGGAAGAATATGTGCATGAATATTTTGAGATGCCAGGCGGTATTTCCCATGCACCATATATGCAGTTTGTTGCAAAGTGCAAAAAGCCAGATGAGTTTCCTGCTATTATTCACGAAGACGGTACAAGCCGTGTTCAAACAGTACGGAAACAAGAACATCCTGACTTGCATAAACTTCTCACAGAGTTTCACAAGAAAACAGGCTGTCCAATGTTACTTAATACAAGTTTAAACATTAAAGGACAACCTATTGTAAACGATGAAGAAGATGCTAAAGCCTTTGCTCAACACTATGGAGTAAAGGTTCATGTCCGAGATTAACTGGCACAAAATACAACGAAGATTAGAAGGCAGATGTCACATGTGCGGAGGAGACTTGCCTAAACATAAAGGAGTATGTCCTGTAGAGGGAGAAGAACTAATTAAAAGATTAGAAAAAATAGATAACAAAGTTAGGCATATTAGTGACATAACAGAAGAAGTATTAAAAGGTTTTGACAAGTTGAGTAAATATGTTTGATATATTTTACATAGGCGACAATAAAATATTAGAACAAGAATTTCCCTTTGCTAAAAAAGTATCTGATTATGAAAACATAAAACCAAATACAAAAATGTATTGGGTAGTAGACCCTAATATAGAGGTTACAGACACAACCATTTTTGATTTTAGACCCGAATCTTACGACATGGGCTATACCCATGTTTGGAAATGGGATAGTAATAATTACGGTGGAGTCACATTATTGCCTAAAGCAAAATCAGAGGGAACAAAAGAAATAAACAAAGTTGTATGTAAAAAATCTTTTGATATTTTATATACTAAAACACCTGGTAAGTATTTCGAAACTAATCTATTAGCAACTCATGTATGGTGTATAGACAAAGAATATAAATTACCTGAAGATATTAATTGGGCACCTAACAATTTTGAGCCTAACTTTATACATAGTTTTCATTTGCGAGGACAATTAGAACATAAGTACCCTGCAGAAGAAGGAGGTATAAAACTTTATCCTAGAAACTGGAAAGAATGTGATACCAAATATCATAATTTTTTAAATGCAAGTGCAACATATCCTGTATTTTATGTTAAGGATGTAGAAGATTATTCTCAACGTAGAATATTTACAGATGATTATGTATGGCTTGTTGACGCAGGTTATAAAATAAACGCAAGTACTTTAGATTGGGTACCAAATCCTTTTGAAGATACAATGATACATGTATTCAAAATGCCATATCAATTACAAGAAAAATATCCACAAGCAATGGGAGGAATAAGACTTGTTCCTACAAAATGGAAAGAGGCTGAAACAAAGATACACCCTGCTTGTCCTGTAGAAGATGAAAGTTATGATGTATTCTATGTTGATGAAGATGAGTTTACTGCTGAATCATATACAGAATGTGCCGAACGTAGTAAAACAGATTGGTTCTGGGTAGTAGATAGAGAGTTTCAATTTAACGGCAAACTATTATATGTACCTGCTATACACGAAAGAGATTATATACATGTATTTAAGGTACCGGGACATTTAGATGAACGTTATCCTGCAGATTATACTGATGCTTGGGATAATCGTTGTGGTGGTGTAAGACTTGTACATAAAGAATTTGATATGACTAAACATAAATATCAACCTAATGTAGTGCCTGTAAGATATGATATTTTTTATGTTGATAATCCTTCTGATTTCAGTATGTCTATAAAGAAAAGCAGAACTAAAATGTGCTGGGTAATAGACAGCGAACACTCTATAAACAATGTATTCAAATATGTACCTACAAAAGATGAACAAAAATATCTTTTAAACTTTAAAATTGTAGATCAATTGCAACATAAGTATCCTGAAAAAGAAGGAGGCATATATTTAGTGCCTAAATCTTTTAATATTAATACCTCTACAAAATATAAGGGCTCACTAAGTGTACACAAAAAGGAATATCCTATATTGTTTGTAGAAGATGTAGAAGATTATAGTTTAGTTACAGAAGATTGTTGGTTAATAGATAAAGAATATCAAATAGAAGATGATATAGATTGGTCTCCTAGTACATTTGAAATGAGAAATGTACATACATTCCATGTGCCTAATCAACTTAAACATAAGTATCCACAAGAGATAGGCGGTGTAAGATGGGTACCATTAGAAAGAAACAAAGACATAGTTATACATAAAGATTTACCTGTAAAGCCTAAACGTTATCCAATTAATTTTGTTTTAGATCCAAATGATTATACACAAGCAAAAGGAGAATGTTGGCTTATAGATAAAGAATATCAAATAGATCAAGATATAGAATGGTTGCCAAGTAATTTTGAGAAAAGTTTTATACATACATTCCACGTAGAGGGACAATTAGATCACAAGTATCCGGAAGATATGGGAGGTGTACGTTGGGTTCCTTTAAATTGGGAAGAAGCAGAAACTAAAATTCATACAGAATCTCCCTTTACAAAACCTGTATTTGAAAAATATACTAGTGAGGAAGAAGGTAGAGAACTTACTACTAAAGACTGGTTTTGGGTAGTGGAAGACGGCGTAGATGTATTACCAGACTTTGATTTTACTTATGTGCCTACTGTATGGGATAAGGGCAAGAAACATGTTTGGCAAAAACTTAATCCTATTACCGGCAGACAATATGATTACGGCGGTGTTAGTTTATGTCCTAAAGAACCTCAAACAAAAGGTAGACCTAAATATATTAGAGAGCCTGCTTGTACGCAAAAGGAATATCCAGTATACACACTTACAGCAGAGGACTATAAAGACGGCTTACAGACGACCTATGAGCGTCTAGCAGGGCAAACTACAAGTAATATGTATTGGATTGTAGATGCTTATACACAAATAGCAGAAGATTTTAAGTTTGATTATTACCCAACACAATGGGATTTGAAAAATGTACATGTATTTTTAAATGAAGATAATGAATATCGTAATGTAAAACTAGTACCAAAAAATACATTTTTAGATAAAGAATATACAGATAAAGAAATAGCAAATAATACTTATGATAATCTTAAGGAAATAAATACTATAGCAAGCCTAAGACCTAAATGGCCTATAGTATACTTGAAAAGTTTAGAAAAGAAAGAGTTTATAAACGCGACAAAGGACATAGTAACACCCTTTGTTTGGACTATAGACCCAGATGTTAAAGTAAACGAAAGCCTTTTAGATAAAGGATTTATGCCTGAGATTACAGACATAAACAAGATACACACATGGCAAAAATTTAATAATATAACAGACAAAGTTCATGCTTATGGTGGTTTAAGATTATGGCCAACATCAATGAATTTTGATTCTATAAAATCTGATGATTTAAAATTAAACAGGTTTAAAAATCTACAGTATGTAAAAGAAAGAGGCAGTTATTCTAAATTAACTGATGTTATATTCCTTAGTTACAAAGAACCCTTTGCACAACAAAATTTTGATAAACTAGAAAAACATTTACATTCTATAAATGAGGATATAAATCTTATATGGATTAGAGATGTTAAAGGAATATTTGAAGCACATAAACAAGCATCACAAAGAGCAACAAGTAAAATGTTTTGGGTAGTAGATGCTGATGCTGAAATAAAAGAAGATTTTAATTTTAATTATATACCAGATGTATATGATGAAGATGTAGTCCATGTTTGGGGAAGTGAAAATCCTATAAACAATTTGGAATACGGATATGGAGGAGTAAAACTATTTCCTACAAAACTAGTACGTGATGCTACAAGTTGGGGACTAGATTTTACTACAGGATTAAGTAGTAGATTTAAATCTATGCCAGATGTTAGTTGTATAACTAGATTTAATACAGATGCTTTTAGTACTTGGAGGAGTGCTTTTAGAGAATGTGTTAAGTTGACTCTGAATGATGATGAAGAAAGTAAGCAACGATTAGAAGCATGGATGAACACTAAGGGGAACGCCGATTTTACAGAAGAGGCAAAACAAGGAGCACTAGAGGGGAACACTTTTGCAAAAGAAAATAAAAATAATCTAGCAGAACTAGATAATATAAATGATTATAAATGGTTAGAGAATAAATGGAAACAATTAAATTAAATAATTGGAAAGAAGTAACTGAATATATAGACAAAGGCTTCTGGCAACCTACACCTAGTTATTTTGAACATATAGTTCAACATACAAGTTACTATCCTGCTCATGCATTTAGTAAGGGACAATTGGCTAGTAAGAGTTGGTTATTAGGGGAATTAAATCATACATATCCTAAAGTTCCAAAGCCAACTATAGCAATTTTAGGAAGTTGGATTGGTGCACTAGTAGAACCTTTACACAAATATATTCCTATAGAAAGAATTTATGGCATTGATTCTGATGCAGAAGCAATAGAAAAATCTGAGAAACTTAATCAACCTTTTGTACAGGACAGTTGGAAGTATAAAGGCGTAGTAGCAGATGTTGATATGCTTGATTGTAGTAATATGGAATTTGAGACAGGCGGTGAATTAATTTCAGTAAAACCAGATTGGATAATTAATACTAGTTGTGAACATATGAGTACAGGATGGTTTGATACAGTTGATAGTGATCAATTAATTGTAATGCAAACAAATAATTCTACAGAATTTGACGGTCATATAAATCCATGTTATACTGCAGAAGATATGCAGGATAAGTATCCTTTATCCCAAATTCATTATGTAGGAGCAATGGAGACTCCTGCTTACACAAGATATATGCAAATAGGTTATAAATGATAGTAATTAATTTTTTTGGAGGCCCTAATTCAGGAAAGTCAACACAGGCGGCAGGACTTTTTCATAAAATGAAAGTAGAAGGTTGTAGTGTTGAGCATGTAAACGAATATGCAAAGATGTGTGTTTGGGAAGAAAGAATAGAATTATTAGAAGACCAACTTTATGTAATGGCTAAACAAAATCGCAGAGTAAAAAGACTAAAAGGTAAGGTTGGATTTTGTGTTACAGACTCTCCCATATTATTAAGTTCAATATATAGAACAGCATACGGAGAACCTCACTATAGTGATCTTATAGATAAACTATCACACGAGTGTTACAACGGATATCACAATATTAATTTTATGTGTAAAAGAGAAAATCAAGGATATACAAGAAATCAAAGGTCTTTAGATTTTGAAAATGCACTAAAAATAGACGAGTCTATATATAAAATGTTTAGAGATTATAAGATACCTTTTTATCATTTAGATGTAAATAAAGATAGTGTAGATGTTGCATATAATTATGTAATGAAACGTATGGAAAAAGGCAATCTATGAACTTGGTTGTATGTGGTTGCAGTTGGAGTAGTAGAGATAGAAACTCACCAGGTGTTGAATTTGGCCAACTATTAGCAAACAAATATAATTTTAATTATCATAATATTGCCGTTGTTAGTGCTAGTAATTTTGTAATACGTTTACAAATAGATTATGCAATAAAAAATTTAAACCCAGATTTAATAATTATAAATTGGACTAGTCCTGCCAGAATAGAATGGAATTATAGTAACAAAAAATATAATCCTTTATCAGGATTAAAAGATGTATCTTATGTTTCAAGTTTAGAATCACCGGATAATAAATTCCATCCAGAAGGTTCTAATATTGAACCCGCATTAGCATTTAGTACATTTCAAAGTATTTTAAATGAAGATTTATCAGCAAATTTTGAGGACGTTATAGAAACATATCCTGGACTTTCACAAACTTTAACAAAAGAAACGTGGCAAAGTTTTAGAAATTACTATGTAAATTTGTATGATACAGAATCAGAATTTCATAAGCAAGTATATACAGTACAAAGTGCTGTACAAGAATTACAAAGTAAAGATATAAATTTCTTAATGAGTCCTAATACATTAACAGACTTTCAACACCTACAGATTTTTGACAAAGATAAAAGACCATTAAAAAATGAATTCAATACTATGTTTGATTTCATTCCTACAAAAAATATAATACAAGGTGTAGCAAGTATGTTAGCGGAAGTAGATAACGAGCTATATGGTGATTATGCAAATAATCCAGGACGATTTTTAAGCAGTCATATATCGCCTGATGCTCATAAAGTTTATGCTAAATTATTAGAATCCAGTATTGATAATTTGCTTGTATAAGTCTATAGAGTGTTTTTTAGGCAGTTTCATTAAGATATTTCTATTATGATCTAATACAGGATACATATCAGATAACATACTTAGATGCTCATTGTGAGAACGTTCACATAATTCATTTACAACATTGATAATTTTGTTTGTACGTTTATCAAACTCCGTTTCATTATCATAACTTTCGTCCCACCATTTATCAAATGTTTTGAAACCTAATTCATGTAAATGTTTTAAACTGCCAGGCATTCCGTTTATTAAAAATGGTTGTAAACATGCAATTGGTTTCAATGTTTTTTCATTTATAAACATATGGTTTTTATGACTATTAAATAAAGTTTCATTTACAACCTGTATATAACTTACTTGCTGTACTTCCCATTGTAATTTACTCACAGCATTAGGTATATTTAAATCTAAACTAAGATCATATTCTATAGGTAGCATTTCTATTAAATCTGGATATTGTTCTTTGTAGTAATTTAAGTCATCTACTTCTGGTATGCCCAATGTACATAATACATTGGGATTATCTTTAAACTCATTTACAAATTTAAATCTATTTTCATCTGGTCTTCTATTAAAACAGGAAATTTTATATTTCCTTAATTCTAAATTTTGTTCTTTTTCTAATATCAAAACTTCACTATCCTCTGATACTGTATGCAAACATGCTCTACCTAGATCTATAATAAACCTATTAAAATATAGGTCTAATTTATGTGTATTATAGGGATTACTATCTATATAGATGTAAGATTGTTGTATATTATATTTGTTTAAAGTATTTTTTATAGCATTCTTATGATTATTATATTCAGATTCTATAGAATTATTTCGACTTTCAAAAGAGTAATCAAAAAGTAATTTAGCAGTACCATTATGTATATCTTTAATAACATTATCGCTTATAGTGTAAGTAAATTCTGATTCTATATGATGAGGTATCATTAAATGATACAGGTAATTAGTAGAAATATCTTGTATATCTGCACAAACAAAGTAATCTGTATTCCCAAAGCATTTCGACAGGGACTCTTCCTTTATATTTTTATTATATTTGTCATAGCCAATATACAATTTTTTCATATGTATATTTAAGTAAATATATGTATGAAGTTAGCAGTATGTGGTTGTAGTTGGAGTAGTCGAGATCCTAATTATCCTGATACAGAATTTGGATATTTTGTATCAAAAGATTTAGGCTGGGACTACAAAAATTATGGTCGTTCTGGTTGTGATAATTTTGGTATTAGGCTACAGGTAGATCAAGCAATAAAAGACAAAGCAGACTTCGTAATTGTAAATTGGACTACAGCATGTAGATTTAGTTGGAATCATACTGGCAAGGCATATGATCCTAAAAAAGGATTAGGTAATTTAGACTACGATGTAGACGAATTTATGACAAATAAATTATCACACCCTTTGTATCCAGACAATGATCCTGTAATTATAAGCCAAAGCCTTACAGGTATGATCAATACACAAGATATGGATATGTCTTATGACGAACTAGTTAAGTGGTGGCCTAATCTAGGTACAAGTATGTCTAAAAAACAATATGAAGTATTTAGAGAGTACTTTATTCATATGTATGACGACGATTTAGAAGCACATAAACAGTATTATATAATGCAAAGTGCTGTTAAGGCCCTACAAGACGCTCATATACCCTTTATATTTGCTCCTAACACCTTTGGCTTTAAACAAACTATGATGGAATATAAAGGATTATCAGATGATGAAGCTCAAAGAATGTATAAAAATTGGGACTTTATACCGGAAGATATGTTTGAGCCTCGAGGAATTGCAGATGCTCTACAATGGGACTTTGAAGTAATGGAAGATCCTGTAAACTATCCAACACATAATCATTTACATCATCTTAGTGCATGGGCACAAGAGAAATGGGCGAATGATATCGCCCTTCCTCGTATTAAAAATATTTTAAAAATTTAAATTAAGACTTAGTGTAGCAGATTCGTATCCGTCACTGTTTGTTAAGGCTAAATTCATACTTGCTTTATCAAATATCAATCCTAAATTCAAACTAGCAAAGGTATACTCCTCATCATAGTAAGAGTTATATGTACTAGTATGTGCTCCACCTTGTGTAAATGCCATATAGGCTGAAACTTCATCAGCATAATCTATATGTTCTATATCAAATCCAATATATGCACCTTGGCCGCCTATATTAAAATACTTATTATATTCTAAAGTAGTAATTAAATTTGTACTTGAAAAATCCTGTGAATCGTAAGATAACTCTAAAGTATCTCCATGATCTGTGAATCCATCTACACTTGTTTCATTTTGTCTAACACCAAAAGTCATTTTAAAGTTCTTCCAGTTCCAACGATAAGAGACTTCTAAGCCTAGTGTATTTGCTCCTACATTAGAAAATCCTTCTCCATACATTACTGTATTTGTTCTGTTTTCAAATGCAGTATCATTATACCCTAATCCTACATATATATTATTTTGTATAGTATATATAATGAAACTATCTGAAAAATATTTAAAGAAAGA
>Ga0181419_1000332_pt1 | contig 16419 bp, 16 predicted proteins | sample 42SPOviralmetaG_FD_130144 | JGI IMG/M metagenome (GOLD analysis project Ga0181419, IMG submission 130144) | Marine viral communities from the oligotrophic San Pedro Time Series (SPOT) site, San Pedro Channel, CA, USA - 42 SPOT_SRF_2013-04-24 | ecosystem: Environmental > Aquatic > Marine > Strait...
TATTTATATTATTTTTTTTTCAAATGTTTTTTATCTATTTTATATGCTTTACTTGAAGGATTAACAGAAGCATACACGCGACTATATGCCCATTGTTGTTTTTGCATTCCTGGTCTTACTGATTGTGGATTAGTTTCAAAAGCACCTTCACCTTTCTCAAATATAGTCTTTAATCCTGATAGTTTATACCCTGTAATTTTACTTATTTCTTTTAGATCGTGTGGTTCATTTAATTTAAATCCATATTTTTTATTAAACTTCTGCTTATATGTAGACATATATATTATAGTCTTATTTTTTTAATACAATCAAGACAAATTAAAAATTGTTGTTTTTCTTTACACATTCGACATGGATAAAAAAAAATAGGATTCATATATATATATTTACATTTTTTTAAAATTACTAAAAGTAGTTGCATTTAATAAATTATTTATTACTACTTGTTGATTTTTAATTATGGCATCCATTTCTTTTATTTTACCCCATAATAATAAATTTATATCTGTTTTATTTACTGTGATTAAATCATTTACTACTAATTTATCTCCACTATAATCTACTTTATCATTAGGATAAATACTTTCTCCTTCTCCAACAGAACTAAATTGATTTGATAAATTATCTGTCTGTTCTTTTACATTCTGTGCTATAAATCCATATACATATTTATTAGGGTCAGCACCTTTATCAATAGCATATTGTTCTTCATATTGATATTTATAAATATCTATTTTATCAAAAGCATTACTTAATTCACTAGTATTTGCTAATGTTTCATTTTTTTTAACTCTATTATCACTAGGGGTAAAATTCGGTGTATGAATTAAATTAGTTCCGTTGTAAAAAATGAATGCTGTCCCAGCATTATTAAAATATAGTCTTGTAGTATTTGAGGTTGTCCCATTTTCAATCAACTCAATATAACCATTTTCGGTTCCAGCAGTATAACTAGTATTCTTTTTTATTGTTAATTTAACAAACTCATTTCTATGAAAAGTATTTGTTAATAATGTATTTTCAAATTTTAAAAAGCATTCTGTATTTGTAGCATTAATTAATTTACTATCTTGTTTTACTTTCATATTATTAAAATTAAAAGTAATATCATCTCCTATTTGTAAATAGTCATCACTATCTGCAGTATTCCTAAATTTCATATTAGTATCTAAATCAATAGTGCTTCCAGTTAGAACTAATCCAGTTTGAGATGATTGTAATGTAGAAGTAATTGCACTTGCTTGTATATTATAAAATTGAATTGCTAAATTAAATAGAGTATTACTGCTAAATGTTTTATTTGCTAATATATCTGTTGTCTGTCTTCCAACCAATACAGTATTATCTAATGTAGCAGGGAGAAAAACTGTTATATTAGCATCAACATCTTCTTCTTCTATTCTTAAATCAATATAATTAGTATTATCCTTATTATAAAATTGAACTGAACCACTAACAGTAGCAATTGAATTTTTTACTGCTAATCCTAAATTAAAAGTAGTTAAATCAGTAAAACTTTTATTTAATAAATCGTCTGTGCTAGTTCTACTTAATAAAAAATCATTTGCTCCTACTGCTGGTAATGTTAAATCTCTATTATTAGTTAAATTATCCTGACTTCTTATTGATAAAGCGTGACTGCCATCTATATCATACATATCAATTATTGCTGGTAATCCTGAACCACCATTTATTCTTAATGTTTCATTAACAACAGGTATTCCGTTAAAAGTTGTAGCATTTCCAAAAGTTTTATTTGTTAAAATATCTGTGCTAGTTCTACTTATTAAAAAATCATCTGCATCTACTGCAGGTAAAGTTAAATCTCTATCAGCAGTTAAATTATCTTGACTTCTTATTGATAAAGCGTGACTGCCATCTATATCATAGAAATTTATTATTGCTGGTAATCCTGAACCACCATTTATTCTTACAGTGGCATTAATAGAAGGCACAGAACTAAAAGTAATATTATCACTAAAAGTCATCGCACCAGTTAAAGTTGTATCTAAATTAAAAGTAGTTCCTGCTAATGATATATTTGTCCCCCCTGTATAAGTAGTATTAGTATCACTAGAATTAATAGTTATTGTTTCAGTTCCACTTATAGATACATTAGTTCCTGCTAATATATTTCTATTACTCAAAATATAAACACTTGTTATATTTGTATCAGATATTTTAGGGAGATAAGCATTATAATCGTGTGTAGTTGTTTCAGGACAATGTAAATCTATATTATTTTGTCCATTATCATTTGCCTCAAAAAAAGATACATGCCCACTATTAGAACTCGTTGTTGATTTTACTTGAACTGAATTATTAAATATACCTGTATTTCCAAATGTAAAATTATTAGCATTAAAAGTTATTCTATCTCCAGCGTCTGTCCCTCGTGTTATTGCTCTTCCAGTTGCTAAATTAATATCAGCAGAAGCACCCATACTTAATGTGTTATTAATTACATTACTTGAATAATTATTAGTTAATGTTCCATTACTAAATTGTAAATAATCACTTGAATTATTAGTGCTAATTATTTTTTTATCTGATTGTAAATATAAATCTTGTAGTTCAGTATTACCAACTACTATTAATTTTCTTGAATTAGTATTACTTGTAGTCCCTAATAAAAGATTATCAGTTGTATTATTAGGTCTTAAACTAGGACTAGAATAAGTCCAAAAATTTGTGCTATCAGCATATTCAATAGCATCTCCAGCAGAATTCACTTTTAAAAATTTATTAGCAGTAAATCCGCTTAACCCCTTAATACTAATAGAATTACCAGTTAACAATAAAGGTGATACTACTTCTGATTGTTCTAATTCACTTTTCATATTTGCGCCTGTAATTTTTCTAATATTTCCACTACTATCCTCTAATAAAAATAAATCAGTATTAGCAATAGTAGTATTAGCAGATTGTTTTGAAATATCTACATTAATAGTAGATATAGATGTTCCACTTGAAGATACTGATATAGCATCTCCTGCTTGTATAGTATTAACAAATACAGAACTTAGTCCATTTAAACTTCTCACTGACATAATATATTAATATAAAATATATTTTATTTATAATTAAAATCTAAATATAAATTATAATGCCAAAAAGAAAAGTACAAAAAAATACCGAAGAAATTACCGAAGTCACCGAAACTTCTACCGAAAACACCATAAACCCAAATATGAAAGAAGAAGAGACTGTAAATGAAGAAATGCAAAAACCAAAAGTAAAAAAAGAAAGGTCTGAAAAACAAAAAGCAGCATTCTTAAAAGCACAAGAAGCAATTAAGGCAAAAAGAGCAAAAGCAAAAGAAAATAAAGAAAAAGGATTAACAACAATTAAAGAAGAAAAAATAGAAGATAAATTAGAAGAAATTAAACAACAAAAAGAAGAAATATTAGAAGAAGAACCTGAAGTTGAATATGTTAAAAAACCAACAAAAAGAAAAGCAAAAAAAAAGAAAATTGTAATAGAACAAGATAGTAGCAGTAGTGATGAAGAAATTGTAATATCCAGAAGAAGAGGTGTTAGAAAAAAAAAATAGAATTATCACCTCCTGTTGATATACCAACACCTCCTCCACTAGTTGTAGAACAAGAACCAACAGAAGATTTAAAACCTCCTGAAGTTCAATATACTCATAAGCAAATGCTACAAGCATTCGGTTTGTAATTCTTTATTAATTAATTTTCTAATATTAACTAAATAATTATTATATTTTATATTAGTATTATAATATATAGGTGGTCTACCACTAACTATTTTTATTTCTTTACCTTCATTAAATTTAAAACATTTATCACTAATTTTTTTTACACAATTAATTTTATCCATTTTATTATATTCATAATATAATTTTATATTGTTTATAGATATAAAAATATAAAAAAAATATATAATATAAATATATTATGGATGAACTTTTAGAAGAAAAAGAAATTAAAAATCATGTTACTCCAGCAGTATTTAAATATAAATGTGATGATAAAATGGAGGGGATACCTTATCCTTTACCTGATACAATCTTCAGAATGGGACTGATAGGACGATCTGGAAGCGGTAAAAGTAATCTTGTTCAGGCATTAACACAAGCAGGAGGCAAAAAAAGAATATACAATAAAAGATTTAGTAATGTTTTTATTGTATCTCCAAGTGGAGCAAGTATGGATAGTCCACCAAAATTACCCAAAGATAGATTTTATAATTCTGTAAAAGATTTACCAACTATATTTGATAGATTACAAAATGAAGAAGATATGGAGGGGAGAACTTTAATTATATTAGATGATTTAGGGTCTGAAATAAAATCTGGATCGAGTGATGAAGCAATAATATTAAAAAAATTATTCAACAACGGACGCCATATCGGAAGACCTTTACTGGATGAATTAACAGGTGAACAGCAAGAGAGCGGTGCGATAAGCATAATGATTACAGCACAGAAAATGTCACAATTACCAAGATGGATAAGGCATCAACTCACGCATTTAGCAGTGTTCGATTGTCGTAATACAAAATCAGAATTATTAACTTTATATGACGAGTTTTTTTCTACAGACAAACCTGTATTTAATGAAATAATAGATAGAGTATTCAGTGTGCCCTATAACTTCGTCTTTGTGGATTGTAAAAAATCAAAGTTATATAATGGATTCAAATCTGAATTTAATGTTAAATCTAAAAACTTTTTATAATGAATTAATATAATTTATATGTTTTTGTGATTTTTTATGTCTTGCATAATGTCCATAATTAACTATTTGACCACATTCACAAGTAATTTTTGATTGACTTCTTTGTTTTAGTTTTTCTTTATTTTCTTCTCTAAATTGTTTTTCTTTTTGTAATATTTGTTCTCTATTGTCTATTCTATATTGTTTAGTTCTTTTATTATGTTCTATTTTATTTTTCAAATAATGTTCTTTTTTATATAATTTTGCTTTTTCTTTATTCTCTTCTCTATATTTTTTAATTTTTTCTAAATTATCTCTATAATATTCTTTACTTGTTCTTGTAGGGATACATTTATTTATACATACATTATTTTCTATATATTCTCTTTCTTTTATTTCTAATTCTTTTTTACTATTACAAGGATACTTTTCTAATAATTCTATTTTATAATCACCATTTAGTAAAATAAAATGTGAGTTTGTTGTGCTATTAATTTTATTTTCATTATATAATCTAAATGATGTCTTATGGGCATGTAATCTTTTTTTTAATGTCTGTATAGTAGAACCAATATAAATATCACCATTAGTATTATCAACAATTTTATATATTTTACCATTTTCATATTTATTTTCACACTCCATTTATATTTTACAAAAATAAAATCAATTTTAAAAAGTTTTTTTATAATAATAATATATATGACTATTAAGTTGAATGAATTTGATAAAAAATTATTATCACAAATTACTCCATCATCAAAGTGGGATAAATTAAAAAGTATTTATGCTGTTAATAGTATAGTGAAACAATTAAAAATAGGAAATAAAAAAATAGGGACAAAATGTGCTAAACACTTACAAAAATTATCCAAACAAGATACAACTAATATAAATGAAATAAGAGAAGGTTGTATTGATTTAAGAATAAAAAAAAAACAAACATTACCATTAACAAAAGATAAAACTAAAAGACCAGTGGAAAGTGTCCATAAAATTAATAAAGCAACTGATAAAGAACCAACTGGAAAAACTGAAGGTGGTGGAGATAAAAATAAGTTCAGGGATGCTACCAGAAAAACTGGAAAAGGTGGAGGTGGAGCAGCACAACCACAAGCAGATTTAATAGGAGGTTTATTTAATGCTTTTAAAGCACAACAAGCAAAACAAGCAAGAGATACTCAATATAATGAATTAGATGCACAGAGAAGACAAAGCATAGTGAACCAGCAAATACCACAAGGAGCAGCAGGTGATGCTTTAAGACAAAGAATGCAAGGTGCAGCAGCACAACAATATTTAGATGCTTTAAAAGAAGGTAGTAATATTACTGGATTATCACAAGGTGAAAGGTTATTATATCAAGAATTAGCAAATCAGCGTTTAAATCAACAACAAGCAAACCAATATAGTATAAGTGGACAAACTATGAGTAGTGAAGGTGGAAATTTATTTAGAGAATTAGAAAATAAAATATACGCAGCAAGAGAACAAGATTTAACTAATGTTTCAATACCATCAACACCAAGAACAGCAAGTATGTTTAATCCAACACAAGAAGAAAAAAATAAATTAGCAATGGATTTATTAGAATCAAGAGAAAAAAATTTATCATCAGTTCAAGCAAGTGTAAAAAGGAAACAAGAAATGCTAAAAGAAAAAGTAGCAGAAGCAGATATATACGCAGAACAACAAAGGCAAAGTATGATACAAAATAAAATAGGAATACAAACAGAAAATTATATTAATAGAGAAAGAGAAGAAATAAAAAGTAATGTATTAAACAAGAACATGAACCATAAAGAAGCACAAAAAAAATTACAACAATTAAATACTTTTTATTTAAAACAATTAGAATATGAACAACAACAAAGAGTAAATAAAAATATTTTTGATGATATAGAAGAAATAGAAAGAAATAGACAATTTAGATTAAGAAATAGAAAAGTAGGAGTTGATAGTGTATTATCAAGATTAAGAAATAATGAAAGTCAAGAACAACAAGATAGATTAGTTAATGATCTTATAATCAATCAAAATGAAAAAAAAATGAAAGATATACAATCTGAATTATTAGGTTCTGTTAGTAATAGAGTAGAAGCAAATGAAAGACAACAATTACAAACTACACAAAATTTAAAAAATGAAATAATGGGTAATATTCAACAAAGAGGTAAAAAAATGCAAAATGTAGACGAAAAATTTGTTTTAGAAAAACAAGAATTACAAAAAGTATTAAACACAATAGAACAACAACAAGAACAAGAAAGAGCAGATAGAGCAATGAGAGAATTTGTTAGTAGACAAAATTTAAGTGAATTTAATCAACAAGCACAACCATTAGGTTTAACAAGAACTTCAAGTTTAAGTTTATTAGAAAGAATGGAAGCAGATAGTTTAAGACAAGCAAGAGAAAATCAAGATTTACAAAGAACATTATCCGCAGGCGACAATCCCTCTCAAGATTTAGATGTAGAAATAGCAAAGAGAAAAATAAGAGAACAACAAGAAAGTGAAGCAATATTTAATAGAAAACAACAAGAATTAGCACAACAAATTCAAAATTTAAAAACAGAACCACCACTTATGGCATTCGGTGAAGAAGATAATACAACTGCTAAACCAATAGAAAAAAAAGTAAGTCCAAGAGATGATGAAAGTCCACCAAGCGAATTACCCAGTGAAGAAATGTTAGAATTTATGTATAGAACTAATTATTCTCCATTAGAAGTTGAAGAAATGGAACGTGAAAAACAATTTAGAGAACAAAAAAAAAGAGAGCAAGATGAAGAAGATTATGAATATTTTGAAGAACACTATACACAAGGAACTGACGAAGCAGGTGACGCAATAAATGATTTAAAAAATAATTTAAATCAATATAAAAATACTGGAAACATTAAATCAAATTTTTTAGAAGAAGATGATGAAGAATTTATAAAAACTAAAAATGAATTAAAAAAATTAAAACCACAAGAATTAGATAAATTAATTCAACTAACAGATAAATTAGATAATGATTTAGGATATGAAACTAGTGGTTCTTATAAAGATTATGGTAAAAAACAATATGCAAATGCTGTTAAATCTAAAAATGAACTTTATGATTTTGCTAAAAGTATAAATATAAATGTTGATACATTAGCATTTGAAAGAGGTGAAACAATAGACGAAAATTTACCAGTTTTTAGTGATAGTGATTAAAAAAATATTTGTATATAATATATGAAAAAAAAATTATTAGAAATCAAACCCCTTATAAATGAGGAAGAAAATAAAATTGAAAAGAAACGCAAGAAGAAGTTAAAAGAGCAAGACCTATCAAAATTAAAAGATAAAAATATGTTATTAGCAATATTCGGTAAACAATATATAGAATATTTAAATCGTAATAAATAATATATATTATGTTGTATAGTGTGTTAAAATATTTTGTTGAAGATTGTAGAAATAAAATAAGAAATTATTATTATGAATTTTATTTTAATTATTTGTACTATTATAAAATTGTATAAAATTAAAAAAGGGATTGAAAATCCCATCACATTTTGAAAAAATGTTAGTTTTTTTTTGTTTTTAAAAATAATGTAATATTTATGATAGATAATTCAATTAGTTCGGAGAACTCTAGATTTAATTTAAAAACTATGGATACAAAATTTAAAGATGATGATTATGAAACACCAGTAGAAGTATTAGAATTATTAATACCTTATATTGAAAATTATAATATTATATATGACCCCTTTTATTGTAAAGGAAATGTAATTAAAAACTGGGAAAAATTAAATAAAAAATGTTTAAATGAAAAGTTAGATGCTTTTAATAGAACACATCCAGAGGATTATGATATAATTATTAGTAATATACCTTTTAGTTTAAAAAAAGAAACTATGGAATTATTTTTTAAATTAGAAAAACCTTTTATAATATTAATGCCTATTGATAGTTTAGGTTCAAAATGGATAAAAAAATACTTTGATAAATTACAATTTATTATACCACAAAAAAGATTACACTTTGAGAAGGATAATGTAAAAGGTAAAAGTGCGTGGTTTGATACTTGTTTTTATTGTTATAATTTAAATTTAAAAAAAGATATTATTAAATTATAATATATATATATGTCTGAACGGACAAGAGGCGATACATTTATTACTATTCGTAGTAAAGATTTAACTAATTTAAATACAGAAGGTAGTAGTGGTAGATTTGTACTTTTTGAAAATATTATAGCAGATGAACATGAAGTATTAAGTATATCTTGTGTATCTGCTATTATCCCTAATAGTTTTTTAAATATATCTGCTCATAATAAGAATAATAAATTAAGATTTGCAGAAGCAGGTGGTGGAGGTGAAAAAACTATTACCATAGTAGATGGAAGTTATGATATATTAGAATTAGGGTCACATATATCTGGATTAATGGGTGATGCTTCAACAGCAGGATTAACTTATACTTTTACTTATAATGAGATTACAAATCAAGTCACAATTAAAAGTAGTGACCCTACAAATAATACAGCATTTAATTTTTTAGGAACTGATACTTGTAGAAGGTGTTTAGGATTTACACAAGGAGAATTTACTATAAATGATAGTGATGGTATAACTAGTGATAGAACAGTAGATATAACTGATGGTCGTAATAGTATATTTATTAGATTGCCGAGTTGTAGTAATAATAAAATAATTGAAAGTAGTAGTGGTAAATATTCTAATATAGTTAGTCAAATCCCTATTACATTATCAAGAAATACATTTTTTACTTATGAACCTACAAAAGCATTTGAATGTGAATTAACACAAAAACAAATAAATTATATAGATGTTAAAATTACTTTTCAAAATGAATTAGAAAATGTTAATTTTGTTAATGGTGACTGGGAAATTAATTTAGTTGTGTCTTTTAGAAAAATACCATTTAGTGAAAGGCAAAAACATAAACATACTTTACAAAAAGCAATATTAGATAAAGTATCAGAATTTCATAAAAATATTATGGATAATCAAATTAAACAAAATAATTTAAATGATTTTTTCAAAAAAAATATGTTGAATAATATTATAAATGAGTAAATTAACTCCAGAAGAGTTAAGAATATTAAGATTATTTCGTAGTGAAATTCAATACGCACCTACAAGAGATACACTAATGAAATATCATAAATATAAATATGATCCATTCTCTCAATATACACAAGCAAAAAAAAAAGATAATGAAAGAAAAGAAAAAAAAGATGATGGTTATGAAGTATTAGGACACGGATATAAAGGTTTTATGATGGCACACTTATTAAAACCATCTCATAGTGGATTAACAATTGAAGAATTAGAAAGGGCACAATTAGCAAGAGCAAGTAGAGAAGTATATGAAAGAGGAATAGGAGCAGCAGAGCAATACTTATCACAAAAAAATAATCCTTTTAAAGTAGACACAGAACTTTCTAATAATGAAGCATTAGTAGTTATTAATAAAGAAGGAAAACCTGAAATGGCATTTAGAGGAACAGATAAAGCAAATTTACAAGATTTAAAAACTGATGCTGCTATATTATTCGGTAAAGAAACTGAAACAGAACAATTCAAAGAAGCAGATGATTTAATACAAAGGGTAAATGAAAAGTATGGAATGATGCCTGAACATTATAGTGGTTTTTCATTAGGTGGTGCAAAAAGTCTACATTTCGGACAAAAATATAATACTCCTACAACTAATTTTAATCCTTTTATGGGTAAAAATTTAACAAAAAATATTCAAAATACAAGTGCTTTACAAAAAGTAGTTAGAACTGTAAATGACCCAGCATCCATAGGATTAGCATTAAGTGATGAAGCAACACATCCGTCATGGAGAGTAAAAAGTGTTTTACCTTTAAAGAAAAATACATTAAATCCTATTGCTACACATCATTTAGATAATTTAACTAATGATGATAATCTTGAAAGAACACAAGAAAATATGCTGGATTATCAAGTTAAAAGTATGAATGCTGGAATGAGATTAGCAGAATATCAAGATTTAGATACAGCAATAAAAGCAGTAGAAGCAGGTAAAACATATGCTCAATGGATGTATGAAGACCAGACAAGTGTAAATGATACTTATTTAAAAGGGGATGGTTCTTATGGATTAAAAGGACCTCGACATATACCAAAGTCAAGAGGGATGAGAGCGTGGCACGATGCTGGAGGTGAATTTACAGAAGAAGAAGCAGTCCATATTAATCAATTAATGAAAGGTATTATACCAGAAGATAAATCAAAAGTAAAAGTAAAATTAGGTGAAGTAGGTGAAGGTGAAGCACAAGTGACAGTCCCTATTGAAGCAGTAGGAGATATACCTCCACCACCTACAAATGTGCCTCCTGTTGAACCTATGGCAGAAAGACAACCTATAAGATATGATATACAAAAAAGACAAAGAGAATTAAGTGAACAATTAGCACAACCTGCTTATAAAGGTAGTCCTTTAAGAACTGATACAGTTATGCGAATGATGCTCGCAACAGGAGGTCCTTCTCCTATTGATAAAGAGGGATATGTTCTCGACAAATGGGGTAATAGAAAATTTATAAAACCAGAAAAAAGAGCAGAATATAATAAAGCAAGAGATTTATGGAGAGAAGCAAGCGGTATAACCAAAAAATTTAAAGAAGAAATTAAATTTCAAAAAAGTGTTTTCGGTTCTGATAAAGAAACACGAATACCTCGAATACCAGAACCACCAGTAGAAGTGCCTGAAGAACCTACTATGAGTGAAGAAGAATTAGAAACAAGAAATAATCAAATAGGTGATGCTATTGAAAAAAATCATAATAATCAAGAAAAAGAACCTGATTTAGGATTAACAGAAGCAGAAAGAAATGCTTTTCTTATGGAGGATGTAGAAGATAGAGCAGCAACATTAGATCAGGTAAAAGAAGAATTTAAATATCACGATGAAAGAGCAGCAGATTTAGGAAGAGGAATGGAAGCATCAGGAGTAGGAAGTCAATTTATGAATGCTGTACACCCTACTAATTTAGGAGTTGGACTTTTAGCAGGTGCTGCCACAGATAAAATAAGTAAATATAGTGGAATAGATAAAATGCCTATGGTGCCACGAGATGCTGTTAAAGGGGGGATTTCTGGTGCTTTAACAGAAAAATTTGCATCTGGATTAACTGGAAGAGCAATGACAGGTAAAGGATTAGCATTAAATATAGGGGCAGGAGCAGCAGCATATGTAGTAGGAGATGTGACTGATTTAGGTGTAGAATATGGATTAAAAAAGGCAGGTGCTAATAAAGATACACAAGAAAGTTTAGGAGATATTTTCTCTGGTAGTGCTAGTGGTGCTACTTATGGATTTATCGTGGGCGGTCCTGAAGGTGCTGCCGTCGGAAGTGCTGTAGGTGCTGTAGGAGGGGCAGCAGGATATGGGTTAAAAAAATTAGGAGCAACAAGCAAAACAGCAGGAGAATTTGAAAAAGCAGTTGATTACGGTTTTACTGGAGCAGCAATAGGTGGAACAATAGGAAGTTTTATACCAGTCGTAGGAACTGGAATAGGGGCAGGAATTGGTTTTGTAGCAGGAGAAATTGGATATGGTATATCAAAATTATTTTAATTAGAAAAAAAAATATAAATATAATATATAATGAAAACACCGAATGTTTTTAATATTCTGTTAAGAAGTGCTAATAGTGAAAATTCTGCTACACCTCAAAGTTGTAATTTTAATATAGGCAGTGTATTACAAAATGCTCCTAATTTAATTAATTTTCAAAATCAATCTTACTGTAAAATAAAAGTAAGATATTTTGCATTAAATGCTACTACAGCAGCAGGTCAACCATTAGTAGATGTGGGTAATATTGAAATAAGAATAAATGTGCCTAATCCTAATACATTACAATCAGCAGCATCAACAGAATCATATCAATTTATAAGTAGTTCTTTAATAGGAATTGTTGCTACTGAAAACGCAGCAACTACTTATACAAATGATTATTATGATAATGAATATTTTTATATATCAAATCCATTTCAAGGTTCAATAAATATTACTTTACATAATGCCATCAGTGGTGTTGATTTAACTGGATTAGATGGTGGTAATCCTTATGTTTTATTATTAGAAGTATGTTTTGATGATAATCCAGCACAAGTAAATGATAATAGTGGAAAATTAAATAGTAATATGGTTGATTATAAATTAAATGGTGGATACAAATATTAAAAAATTAAAAAATTAATCTGAGAGGCAAAAAATATAATAATAAATTGATAAAAATAAAAAATTTTTTTTAATTTAATTTAATTTAATTTAATTTTAATTTAATTTTAATTTAATTTTTTACTTTAAAATTATTTTCTATATTAATAGTATAAATATGGAAAACGATTCTATGACCCCATCTGTTTTAAGATATAGCGATCAAATACCTCAAATGAGTCCTCAAATGGATTTACAATATGTCACCCTTATCCCATCTAATGGTGGAACTTTTGGTCCTAATAACGAGATACGTCTCCCTATCAATGTGCCAGCAGATTCATTTTGTGACATGAAAAAAGCATATTTAAAATTTAAAGTCACTATGGCAGGAACTGCTGCTGCTAATAGTGTTAATCATATTGACCCTTATGCTGGTGGTGCTCAATTTATTTCTACATTTAGAGTTGTTTCTGGAACAGGAGCATTATTATCTGAAACACAGCATTATGATGCCCTTGTTGCTATAATGAGAATGTATGAAAATAGTGATGTATTAGCAACTCGCAGAGCAGTCACAGAAGGAACAACACAAACACCAGCAACCTGTAGGGTTGTAAGTAAAAAAGATGGTAGACCTGTTGCTGAAATTACTGGACAACAATCAATAGCATTAGGCAACGCTTCAAGAGTATTCTGCCACGAACCTATTGACCCAGTTTTCAATGCTGATAAATTAATGCCATTTGGTTATACACAAGGTACAACTTATGTTTCTTTACAATTAAATACTCTTAATGGTGGTTTATGTCAGGCAAGTGATGCGACTAATGCTGCTACAGGTTGGACTATTAGTGAAGTTGAATTAATAATGCCAGTATTAAGACCTGGACCTGAATTTGCTAATAATTTTAGAACTTTAATTCAATCTGGATTACCTATTAATATTCATTCAGTAGGATTTCAAAATAGTCAGCAGAATCTTGCTGAAAACGCAACTGGTATGGAAACGATCACATTCTCTACTAGAAAAAGAAGTGTTAAATCTGTAATGACAGCATTAAGAATTAATGAACTATTATCAGATGGTAAATGTAATTCTGCATCAGGATTCAAAACGAATGACGCAATAGATTTCCAGTATTCAATAGGAGGAAAGCGTATGCCTGCTGCTCCCATCAAAGTTAGTGGTGAAACTAATGGTTATGATGCTGGAAGTTTATTAAATAATACATTACAAGCATTAGGACATTATAATAGTAATTTAAGAGGATTTTCTGGAGATGTAAATATAGGTAATGGTATTTATATTCAAGGTGGAGCAGGTGATAAAAATAATAGTTCTAAATGTGTATTTGCTCTTGACCTAGAAACCTATGGGGAAGGTCTTAATGGTGTTAATCTCGCAGGTCAGGGATTACCTCTCGTGCTCCACTTGAATAGTGGTGGTGATGCTGGTAGAGCATCAACAGAATCAGCATTAATTGCTGACCTATATGTTGTTCACGATGTAATATTTACCCTTGATGGTGTAAGTGGAACTATGTCCGCATCTTCTTAAACTATAATAAAAAATAAAACTTTTAAAAAGTACAATATATAATATATATAATGAATTTGGATAAAGATATAATAAAAGTATTGTGGAATAGTATAATCATATACAGACAAAGATGTCTAAATCACCCAGATTTAAGTGAACAGATTAAGAAAGACAAAGAATGCAAAGGGGATGACGATTATGAATATTTTATTATGTTATATTTAATTCAGGCATTTACAAGAGAAGAGAAAGGTGTAAAGATAATTCACAATAAACTATTAAAGGCAGGTATAGATAAAAAAAAAATAAATAAATTTATCTATGACTTTTTAAAAATGAATTATAAATGTGATGCTGGATTATGGTCTTGGTGCGAGATAGACGAATATAACATAGAACCTGATAAAGTAAAAAAAACCACAACTAAATATAAATTCTTTTGAAAAATTAAAAAATTATTTTTGAGGTCAAAAAATAATTAGGGTAAAATATAAAAATAAAAAAATTTTTTTTTTTGAATTGAACTGTAAATTATAATATAATATTTATCTATTTAATAAAGTGAATATTTTTTATTTGCTTCATAATAATCTTCATGAATATATTTAAACATTTCTTCAAGATTAAGAACTTCTCTTTTTTTATTTTTACACCACAATACAAATTCTTTTTCTATTTCACTATTTTTAAATTCAAATATATTAATCCGCATTAAATTATTTCTAACATATTCTACATTTTGATATAAATTTGGATATGGTTTTTCTTTACCTAAAATTAATTTCAAATAATCTAAATCTGCTTTTTTAACTTGTTTTTTTGAACCATAATCACAATGTATAAATTTTATTATTTTATTACAAACTTTTTCAATATAATATTTATCTTGTCCATTTCTTCTAATCAGCATAGGTCTTTTATCTTGTATATGGTTATAAAATATATCTTTTTCGTTTTCTTCTAAATTATCTATAATATGGTCATAATTAGCACCAGAAAATCTTACTGATTGTTGTAAATTATATTCATATGTATTAACCCATAAAGTCATAACTTCAAATGCTTCATATAATTTCATAGCATATTCAACACCACCTTCTAAATAATCATACTCGTCATTATAAATTGTATTTGCTTTAAGAGAAATATGTTGATTAATCAAAGCAAATTCATTTACAATTTGATATTTATAATTATATAATAAATGCTTAACAATCTGTTCTAAATATATATCAATACTAATATTGAATAAACCCTTTTTAATAAGCATTTTAACATAAATAATATTTTCAAATAATCCTTTAACATTAAATTCAACTAAACTAAAAACTTTCAAAATATAATCATAAACACTTCTTTGAAAATCATATTCAAGGTAATGTTCAATTTTTTCTTTTTCTAAAAACTTTTCTTTTTTAATATCCATATCAAATCTCATAATAAATTTTTGTTGTTGTTGTTTTGGAGAATAAAAGTTCGACATTTTTTAACTTAAATATTTTTGAACACTTATCAATTTTAACTTTTTGATAGTGCTTAAATTTATGGCAAAAAATTTTAAATTAATGTAAATTCTATAAAATATGTAAAATAAATATATTTCTAATGTTCACTTATATTTGTCCCCAGCACAGGATACCCTTGAAATTTTTTTCCACCAGATGTTTTATTTTCCCATATCCAGTCTGCTAATTCTTTATAATGTGTTCCTTCTCCATTAACACACCATTCAGGGCAAAATAATGCTGTTTCTAATAAACTTTCGTCTTTGCTTATTTCTTGAACTTTTTTTCTTGCCTGTCTTGGTATATTATGTTTTAAAGATTTTGTATCCGCTTTTTTAGAACAAATCTTACTTTTCTTTTTTCCAGCGTTTCTTGCCTTTTGTCCCATTTTTTTAACTTGTGGATTTTTGAAGCAGAATCAATTTTATAAAATGTTGATAGTGTTTAAAATTATGGAAAAATATAAAAAAACATGGAGAATATAAAA
>Ga0181419_1000339_pt1 | contig 16244 bp, 22 predicted proteins | sample 42SPOviralmetaG_FD_130144 | JGI IMG/M metagenome (GOLD analysis project Ga0181419, IMG submission 130144) | Marine viral communities from the oligotrophic San Pedro Time Series (SPOT) site, San Pedro Channel, CA, USA - 42 SPOT_SRF_2013-04-24 | ecosystem: Environmental > Aquatic > Marine > Strait...
CTTGATCATGCTCGGGTCTGACGTGCTGTAGGTGCCGTCGGTGAACGACTCAACGCCTGTCTCTTCGTTTCTGACGATCATGCCGCCCTGCGGGAAGCTTTCGACAAGACTGGTGCCTTGCGGGGCTCGCGCAAGACTTGGCGTCAGGCCGATCCTCTGCGCGAAATCATCAAAAGGAATATCGCTGTAAAATTTTCGGTGATAAGCCGACGCAAAAGCTTCGTCCGACATATCATTGTAATCAGGAAACTTCTTGCGCAGATCCTCAAGCTTCGTCGCCATTACTATGGTTCCCTCAAATTAAGTGGGTCTGGTAGCTGCTCGCCGCCTCCGTTGTCGCCTTCAAGCCAAGTTGGCCGTCCGCCAAGCGCCCTGTCCAACGCCGCCGTATCCGCGTTTGGCTCTTTGTAGGCAAACCTGATGGCTTTTTGGTATCGCCCTTTGATTTTGTTTAAATCTTTTAATACGGCTTCCTTGCTTTGGTTTAGGTTTAGCTTGGCGATGTCGCTCTCTAAAAGCTCCAATTCCTTTTCTGAAACTGAACCAAGAGTTGCGCCGCTTGCCTTTAAATCCATAAGAGCCTGCAACGCCATATTTGACCGCAACGTCTGCGCATCAATTCTTAACTCGCCAGCGGCAGTAAATGGAATATTGCCAAGGATTGCGCCCCAAAAGCCCGTGGTGCCTTCAGTTTCTCGAACAGTGCGCAATAAGTCTTCGACGGTTTCCAGCGTCTCACTAGCGCCGCCAGCCGCTGACACGCTCGCACGCGATTTCTCTATCTGCTCGTTTATTTGGTCGATCTGCATTTTAATCGCGGGGGCCATATCAGGGAACGCATAGGCTTGCTGTATAAGCTGCTGCTTTTTTAGCTCAAGATTGGACATATCACCCATCCCAACCCCAGCGCCACCCATAACCCTCTGCAACATCTGCTGCCGCTGCGCAGCCGCAGTCCGCTTGCGCTGCATATCAGCCATGTCGTTGAACGCGCTCAATGTGCTGGCAAAATTGCCGCCCTGCTTTCCTGCCAGAGCAGCGCCTGCGTCAGACATCGCGGCAAACGCCAGCATCCGGCGCTGGGTCTTGGATAAGTTCGCAAACGGGTCATCGGAGGGCGCAGGCTGCGGTGGCGGCTGCAGAATGCCAGAGCCAAGCTGGAAGCCTGCTTTAGTTGCAAGCTGCCGCATTGATGGAGCCATAGGCACGTCGGTCGGCGCTGACGAAGCAGGAGGCGGAACAAGCGGCGCAGCAAGATCCGTGGGCATTGCGCTGGGCGGCTGTCCAGATCCCCCTGATGGCGCTGCCAGCGGCGGCACAAGCGGCTTGTTTGCTTGCGCCGCTTGCGCGCGCTCAAATAGATCTATGTCATTCTGCGTAAGCGTTTCGCCCTCAAGCGGCAGCATATTTCTAGGCATACCAGAAAGCGCCAGCGCGTCGATTATGTCTGATGTTGCTATCATTTCAGCCTCCTGCCCCCATATACGCTTGATAACCCTGCCCAGCACTTCCTGCGCCTTCCAGTGCAGAGCCAAACGCCTTCATGCCGCCATATGGATCGTAAGACGACCCTGTGGTCGTTCCAATGCCCGCCGGAATAAGCCCCGCCGTGGAGAATAGGCCCGTAAGCGCCTGCAGAGGATACTGCTGCTCGCGCATAAACTGCTCGTAAGCTGAGCTAAGCCCCTCCTGCTCAACGCCGCGCATCAAGCCTCCGGCTGACATCTGCGCGCCCAACGCGCCCAGCTCTGCCTGACGACCTGCTCCGGCGGCACCTATCATGCCCTGAGCGCCTGCCATGCGTGCTTGGTTTTCCGCCGCAACCTGCGCCTCGCCGAAGCTAAGCCCCTGCTGCATCAGACCGGCGACCATGGCGTCGCGTGACGTGTCATAAGCAGCTTCACGCTCGCCCTCAAATACGCCGCGCCGCACGTTGCCAAATGCGCCCGCCTTGGTGATGCCTGCGGCTTCGCCAACACGCTCCTGCGCACGCCTGCGCTCGGCCTGCGCCAGCATCGGGTCAATGACTCCCTCGGTGTACATATCCTGATAGCCACGCACACGCGACATGCGCTGCTCTGGCGTCTCGGCGGCCATTCCCGCGTAAATGTCAGACGCGGCACCGTATTCGCTGGGCAATGTCAAAGCGCCGTAGCCTTGATATGCCTGCTGCATTATCGGATCGAGGCCAGCGACGAGATCGCCAGTGTATTGCGCGAATGGCGTGTCGGCTATTTCCGTCGTGCGCCCGTATAAATCTTCCAGCATTTCCTTCTGGAATGGGTCCATTTCGCTCTTAGTTTCGCTCGTAGTCGTGCTGCCCATCAGTGCAACTCCATCTCATAGTGTGTATAAATTGGACGAAACGCAGAGCCGTCCACATATCTCTCAAAGCCCTTACGGCCATCCGCCTCCACGGCGTCAAGCTTGGCGTCCTTGGCCAACCCCGCCAAAACATCTACCGCCTTATTCATCCATACATGCATGTGCTTGCCGCCCATAAATTCTATCTTGAGATTCTTACGCTGAGGGTGTTTCACAACGCATGTGGTGATCGCTGCGGTCAACTTGTCCTCAAGGTAAACCAGCCACAATATTGACGTGCCGGTCAGTATGTCTTCTCTTACATCGTCCAGATCGACGTTATGTTCAACCCGTCTAATCGCCGGAGCCAGTAGCTCCATGCCTCTGTCGATGTAGTCGTCTAGCTCGCGGTCAGGTATCGGCAGAACCGTTACCCGCTGCGCTTGGCCAAATTGTACAACATTATCAATCATCCGTGAAGCCTCGTAATGGCCAGAGTTGATGCGGGGATTGCTGGCACAGGCGAAGACGCTGCGGTGTAGTTCAAAAAGCCCGCCGTGCTGTCAATCATGTAGTTCACTTCCAAGTAGTCATTCGCCGCTACGGTAAATATCTGCGTGCGTGACGTGACCAGTGTAGCGTTATTTTGGTGTAGCGCGGTTGTCATTCCGCTGTTGGCTACGTTTGTGCCGTTGACGCTTGGCCAGAAGTAGAAGTGAACCGTGCTGGCTGACGTCGATGATATTTGCGCGGAAAACGATACAACGTATTGACCCGCTTCCTCAAACACGATGCGTGACGCTGGCGTGCCTTGCGTGATACCGTCATTACCGCTGGGCGCGTCATATGTCAGCTTGTACGCCGTGTTGTCTGCCGCTGGCACGACGTCAGCCGTTTTTATAAAGTCAGCGTGGCCACCCTCCAGCACAATCTGCCGGAACTCTCCATTTTTCGACACGACAGGGTAGCCGTTTACATTATCCCACAAGATGACGCCGTTTTCGGACGGGTTGCTGTCAGGCGTCTTAAAGCCCAACTTGTACAGATTTTGCGTCAGGTAACGCGTCAGGCCGCGCCCCCATTGGCGCAGATCCTCGCCTATCGGTGGGAGTATTGGCGACGACATTACCTACGCCCTGCCGGTTTTATGTCAACGCGCATGTTGCCAACGCGCCACGATGCCAACTTAGCGCCTTCAACGCGCATACGCATTTGACGGCCAGCGAAGCGCACAGACGTCGGGTTGCTTGGCGTGTACGGCCCGTGACTACTTTCGTCGCCGTTGGGATAGAAGCGTGTCTTAAATGTCACATTCACGTCGCCTTGCGTCTGCTCGTCGGGAATAAGCTTGGTGACGTGCGCCGTCTGGTCGCCGTTTCCAATAGAAAATGGCCCGCTTTCAGCGAAAACCGCACCGCTGTCTACGTTTAGCCCGACTTCGTGGTCGTAAATGCTGACAGGCCCGCCAACCGAAATTGTGTTGCCCATAGAATTGCCGTGAACGGTGCAGTAATATTTTAAAGAAGCTGGCGCATCGCCGGCCACCACTATAGTAACCTTAGCCCCAGCCTGCCCAGCCGTTCCCGTTGTCGTTACGCCGGTAGTGTATGACGCATCTGCGCTTGTTCTAAATGCAAAAGGATGTCCAGAGTTTGATGCATCTGAAAGATCAAACACATAAGTATTGCCCCGCACAAAAGTCAAAGCTGGCGCAGACCCAGAGATGCCGGCTATCGCATATTTGTTGCCGCCGTCATCAACCACTGTGACCGTATAGTTTACCGTTTCGGGCTGCTCCCCTGCCATGAACGGGTAGCGGAAAACGCCACGCTCTGTGCCTGACGTGCGCGCCAAGTTGCCGATCAGCCAGTGGCGCTCGGTGTAGTCGTAAGCCACATATCTGTCGATCTCGGTGCTGCTTTCCGAGCAGTAGAACCACCACACCTCCCCGAATTGACCGTTGGTAAAAGCCCACACCTTAGACTGCTGCGCTTGGTTGAAGTCGCCGAAGACGTAGTCATGCACGTCGCATGGCAGCTCGCGCACGCTGTTGGAGTCGAAATAGAAGAACCCACGCTGGCCCATGTAAAACACGCCCAGATCCGTATCGACAGCAGACTTGCGCGATATGGCTCCGCACGAGGTGCCGACGCGGCTAAACGAGTAGATGAACGGCGGGCCTGCGTATACTGCTGCGTGGCAGTCTGTGTCTGTGATGATTAGCGTCTGCCCCTTGGTGCGGATCGCCTGCATGATTTGGCCAGACGTCTGCAGGATCTGCGATCCGGCTTGGTTCGTGGACGCGGGTGTCCATAGCGTGTTATTTTCCTGATCACACCATGACACTGTACGCGGGTTGCCGCCCGCGCCCAGCGCGAAGATAAAGCGTTCTTCTGTGACCAGCAAGCCCAGATTGTTCGTCGGGGCGTTTGCAATTACAGCCGCCTTCGCGGATGGGTTTAACTGCCACTCAAGCAGGCGTCCGTCGTCCTTCGAGCAGGCTACGAGGTACTCGCCAAAATTGTCGATTGACCACTGCGTAGCTTCTTCCGGCACAGCGTTGTCGTTTTGCTGTATCGGCGTTCCATAGAACCCGTCGCCATAGAAACCGTATCCGTAGCCTGTTTCTACCTCTGCGTTTTCGCGGCCAGCAGTTAAATCTGTTGGAGCAATGTCATACACGGTGCCGTTGCCCGTCATGGCCTTTAACTCATTATACGATCCGCCAGAAAAATAAGCTGTGCCGTTGTTGGCTTCCCATGTGTGCATCCCGCGCACAGGGTTGGTGCAGAATGACGTCTTGCGCTCCTGCCAGCCTCCTATAGGGCGCAAGCTGTTATCCCGCCACCGCACCAAGCTACCATCGCGCCATCGACCAGACTGTTCTAAGTCAGTGCCGTTACGATAAAATCCGGCGGGTATATCAAGGGGAACAAGGGTCATTTAAATCTTCATAATGAAAGCCAGAGCATAATAAGCTGGCTGGTTATCTACGGCACTTCCAGATCCTATTGACGAGGTTGCGCCAGTGAGCGAATGCGTGTGATCGGCAACGGCGGCAATTGTAACAGTGTGAGTGTGATCGCCAACGCCAGCAACTGTTGTGTTTGCGCTTGCCATCGTTTGTTGCGAGTGATTTGAGCTTCCCGTGGTTCTAAATGCTGCGGTAAGTCCACTTTCTGCATCGTCGTCACTAGATGCTCTGATACTGAATGTATGCTGGTGAGCGCCCGCCGTGCCTACACTATTGCTATGAGTGTGACCGCCAGCAGCAGATGCCGCCAGCGTTCCAACTGCGTGTGTGTGGGCTGGCAACTGAGCTTCAGCCAGAGTTATGCTATTTGCGCCGCCGGTGTCACCAATATCATGTGTCGCACCGCTGTCAGTACCAGACCCCACAATAAAGCGGCTTCGCAAATCTGGCGTTGAGTTTGTGCCATCGCACAATTTCCATTCTGCGGGGATGCTTGCGACAGTTCCAGACCACATAATAATGCCGCCTGACGGCACCCTCGCGTCTACTGCTGTATTTAAGCTGGCAACAATTGTATCAAGCGCAGTGTTTACCGTGGCCCCCCATGTGTTCTCTGAGCCGCCAACGGTAGGTTTGGTTATGCTGATCGTCATATCAAAATCCTCAATGCTTACACGACTATACTACTTTACGCGCTAGTCGTCCACGTCTGCTCGTCGTCATACCATCAACTCGAAATGTGGGGCGTCAATGAATGGCCTTCTGCCCTGACCTCGACGCGTGTCGATGTAATCGTTCATCGCGGCCTCCATCGTTTCATCCCACTGCGCTATATTTGGCACAGTCCACGCGGCACCCCACCTGATCGGCACATCCACCTCACGCGCAGCTTCTGCCATTGCGTCGGCTATATCGTCATACAAATTCAGCTCCCACGATCCACGCGGGCCAACATAGGCCATAAGATCGACGGCCAGCCCGTCTATGTGCTTCGACTTCATCGTCTGCGACGCGCCGCTTTTCACAAGCTCGCGCTGCTCCTCGATGGTGCGAAGACCGCAGATGACGCCGAAGTCGATCTTGGTCATATGTATTGCGCTGATGACGACAGCCGCCATGCGCTCGTCCACACCTGACAGCTTATCGCGGCTGCGTGCTGATAGTTTAAACGTCATTTTGTCACCTGTTTAACCTTTTCATATGATCTCATGCCCGCTAATCCAAGCATACCCGTCAGCACCGGCATCATCACCGACATGTCGGCCTGTGGCACCATAAACCCAAACCCCGCAGCTATTGGCGAGATCAGGAAATTTACCGCCAGCCCTAGAACGCACACATAGCCGCACAGCGGCCTCCACGACGCTTGGAACCAGTTTCCGGCTGCCTCGGCCTTGTTGACTTCTATCTGCGCCAGCATGGCCTGCTGAGCCTGCTTGTCGGCAAGCGTAGCCAGCTCGTGCGCCATCTTGGCAGCGGCATCCTTGTCTTGGATAAACTTGCCAGCGAGATCCGTTGCAGGCCCGATCAGAGCGCTCAGGATGTTCATTTCTTGCCCCCGTTCACATATAGTCCAAACCACGCTGCTCCAGCGCCCACGATCACGCTGACAAAGCCTGCCTGCGCGTTGTTTGGCAAATTAAGCGCCATGAACCAGCTACATGTCTGGTAAAACACGACCATGTAACTCAGAATAAGCAGGCGCGGAACAATGCGCCAAGCGTCTAGTTTCTCTGGTGTCATATTCAAACCTCTATGTTGATGTTTGTGCCTTGCGGCCTGTCAGCATTTGTCTTGCGGCCAAACCTATCATACGTTTCCTGCAAATCAAATCTCTGCTTTGCCAGAGCCTCTAAGTGGCTGTGATTGGCCCTATGCTCCTTGACCACCATCTGCTCAGCCAGATGCGTTTCTATGCGCTCACGCGCCTGCGTTTGCTGGTGTATGTCGGTGCCTACGTTAAACGGGGCGCTGCCTATTCCTGACACGCCGTCAGCCATCAGCGTTTCACCGCGATCCAGACAAAGCCAAACAGCGCGCCAACGCAAATCAGGAACAGGAACAAGCCCGCCGCCCACGCGATGATCGTCTCCTTGCGCTCGATGCGTTTATACATCGCGTCCTTCTGCTTCTGCCGGATGTCGTTTTCCATGCGGATCAGCTCCTGCCACGCAGACGGGCCAAGCGTTTCGCTAATCATCTTGCGCAGCTCGTCGCGCATATTCTCGCGCTGCTTTTTCTGGACGAACAGATTCATCGCCTGCTGCTCGACGCTGCCGAAACTCTGATACCACTTTGGGTTTTCTACGCGCTTCGCAGCAAAGTCAAAATCGCTGATCGCCTTAGACCAACGCCCCAGATCGCCTGCCATGCCTTCCAGATCCCGCCCGATCTGGCAGCCCTTCTTGATTGCGTTAAACGCAGCGCCAGCGGCCATGATTGCGGTTGCGGGGTCTATCATTTGGCATCTTTACCCACGTCAGCGAAACGCGGGCATCCACTATTATACTCCACCCTTATAACATATGGGTAGTGATACCAGAAGCTTGGGTATGGGCATCTGTATATACACGCGGTGTAAAGCTGCCCATATGCAAGCACGCCAACGGCTACGCTGGCGAGCGAGCAGATCACCGCTCCATCAGGCGGTCTATTTTTTCTTCGATGCGGTCAAAGCGCGACACGATCTGCGCCATGACGGCTGTGCTGTCTGCCTTGGTGACGTAATCGCGGGCCATTTCTTCGCGGGTCTTGTTTAGCAAAATATTGAGGCGCTGCATCTCATCTACAGCGCTCTTCAACACCCACCCGATCAATCCCAATCCGGCAGTCAGTGCAGCCGTCCAAAGCATCTCTGCCTCCATTATGCCGCCTCCTGCTCTGTCCACGTCTCCGCGCTGACAGTTTTCTCCGTCCATGTCTCCGCGCCAACCGCTTGCTCCGTCCAAGTCTCAGGCCCGACAGGCTCGACTTGCCATTTAAACCGCGCTGGGCCGACGGTTGGAGCGCCAGCCGCAATGCCAGCAGGATGCAGAACAATATCTAAAACAACCGATATATTTTGGCCTGTTAAGGCAAAGCTTCCGACATCCGCAATAATTGATACACCAGTTCCAAAAGAAACGCTTTGCCCTGTTAAAACAAACGAACCATGATCTGCTGTAAAGTTGTAGTTTCTAGTTTGAGATAGGCCAGCATCTTGGCCAGTTAAGGTAAACGAACCCGCGCCAAAGCTTTCAGTAATAGATTTTTTAAGAGATACGTTTTGGCCGTTTAACGCAAACGAACCAACGTCAGCAATAAGCTTTGCGCCCGCATCAAATACAACATCTTGCCCTGACAAGGTAAACGAACCAGTGCCAGCCAATAGTTTTACAGCTTTGTTTAAACCAACAGTTTGCCCCGACAGGCTAAACGCGCCTGTCTCAAAGATCTCTCCAATAAATACGCCAGCATCTTGGCCCGTCAGGGTAAACGCCCCGACATCAGCAGTCATTTTTATTGTGCGATTTATCGTAACAGCTTGGCCTGTTAATCCAAACGATCCCGCGCCAGCCTCAAGTAATCTAGCGACAGCAATGCTTACATCTTGGCCGTTTGTTGTAAACGTACCAGCACCAGCAGCAATCAAAGCGCCAGCAGCCAAGCTTACATTCTGACCAGTAAGCGCAAACGATCCTGTGCCGCCACTTACATTAAGCTGCTTATTAAAATCTACCGCTTGCCCAGATAAACTAAACGATCCTGTGCTTGCTAAAAGCCTAACACCGCTCTCAACGATTGCGTCTTGGCCTGCTAAAGAAAAAGACCCTACATTCAAATCAACAGATAGTGACTTGGTTATCTGTGCAGTTTGCCAAGAAACCGCAAAGCTTCCGACTTCCGCAATAAGTTTGTTGCCAAAGTTTGGATCAAGCACAGCCGCCTGTCCAGACAAGGCAAAGCTGCCAGCATCTGCTGAGATACGGACAGCCTTATTTAAATTAATGCCTTGACCAGTGAGCGCGAAGCCACCTGTGCCAAATGCCTCACTAATTCCAAATTCTACTGCGCTGCCAGTGAGAGAAAACGATCCAGTAGCCGCTGCCAACAAGTAAGCATTTTCAAAGTTGGCAGTCTGGCCCGTAAGCGCAAACGAACCTGTGCCTCCAGAAATATTCACAGCCTTGTCTAAATCTACAGCTTGGCCCGTGAGGGTGAATGAACCTGTGCCTCCAGAAACATTAAGGGCTTTTACCATACCCGCTGTTTGGCCTGTTAATGTAAACGACCCTGTGCCGCCTGAAAAAACAAAAGCATTTCCAAAGGCCGCATCTTGCCCAGTAAGCGTAAAGCTGCCTGTTCCCGCTGCAACATTTAACGCCTTAGTGAAGCCAACAGTCTGGCCGGTAAGCGTAAACGAACCAACAGCAGCAGCAAGATTGCGACCTACGTTTAGATTAGCAGTCTGCCCCGTAAGCGCAAAACTCCCAGCATCTGCTGTTAAGCTATATGCAACAGATGTAACCCCACTATCCGCTAGTGGCGCAGACGCTAATGGGGAAAAACCTAACATCTATATCGTTACATTAGGGATTGGTTGAATAGCTTTAAGCTCATCAGGCGTTGTAGCGTTATCAATGCTTGATAATGCAGGGGCATCACGCAGTGCTTGCTTGTCAGCTACAATCTGAGTTGTGCTTGCGCCTGTTTCTTGCGCTTTCATAAACGCAGTGTCTAGCTCAGCCAGCGGCTCAACCCTTGCTGCGCGTATCTTATCCCGCCAAATATCCTTGGCCTTTGCCATATTAACAGAAATTACATTTGTATCTGTATTGGCTTCCCATCCATCACGAAACGTGCGCTCCGCTGGTTTTGTGTAATCAGCAGCGTTGTATTCTGTTGCTCCGATTTTAATAAAGGTTGTCATTTATTTCTCCTTAAAAATCTTTCAACCAAACACCTGTGACTTTGGTACTGTCGATTTCTTCTGCCGTATTAGATTGTCCCAACGCAATCATTTCTCGACTTGTTGTAAAGGTGCTATCAGTGTAACCACGCAGCGCAAAAACCTTTGGCCTACTGCCGCTAATGGAAGAATTATCTCTTGCAGAAGCAGTCATATGATAGTTTGTGTTTTCAAAAGCATTTGAAAAATCAACATAGTATTCCCCCGTAGAATTATCTGTAATGCTAGATATTCCATCAGATCCAGTGATTGCGATTGTACCCGTACCGTTGAAAGTTACCATACACGCGGCTGGGTAGTATGGAACACCAGCAGTATTTGCAAAAGAATTTACTTTAACTGTACTCATGCCGCCATCTCCCACGCATTACGAAACTGCCTATTGCTTGGCACTTGCTCAGTACGCACAATCTTAAACATTGGGCGGTTGTGTTCTTCTGCCCAGCAACGCCTTGGCAAATCTTTCATTACAAGATATTCCATTGCCTCTTCCTCTGTTAAAGGCCCAATGCGTGGGGCAGTCCATTGCAAAGCATGTTTTTCTGGATCATGCTTAAAGGTGCTATGACGCCCTTCTTTAATTGCTTGCTGCTCATCATCTTGAAGCTGCCAATACACCCAGATGGGTGGCAAGTTACCAGTCATAGCTTCATCTAACCAATTTTGTGAAGGCACAAGCACCTTGGTCGGCTCATCAAGAGCATCTGGATCATCAAAGACAACACGATATTTTGTATATTCTACCATTATTAAGTCATACCAAAAAAATAACTAAAGTTATCATAGTCATATTCAGTGTTTCTATAGCCACTTATCATTCTAATGGCTGATGCTGTTTTAGTTGCATAACCAGCGGTGGTTATCCCATCATCTGCGTTGCCAAGGCTATCATCGTAACCGCAACCACCGTAAGAATAATATTGATTTGACTTGGCAGTAGAAAAATTAAAGGTCTGATCGCCTGTGCCGTTATCTGTTATACTACCCAGACCGCTACTGGCATTTATACTGTTTGACTGAGGCGCATAATCTACCCAAACCGTTGGTACAATTCCACTACCACCACCCAAAGTTATATCTTCATCAGGAAGCGTTACAGTTCTATTGGACGAAGTAGTAGGCGCAGCAAGCGTTATGCTGCCGCTACCTGATGAACTACTCTGAATTTTAATTGATGCCATCTAAACCACCGTCCATGTTTCGCTAGTACCAACTGTCACGGTCACGCCGTTGTCTATTGTAATCGGGCCAGCCGACATAGCATTCTTGCCATTAGTAATTGTGTAATCTGTTGTTACGTTTGTTCCATTTTCGTAAAACACTTCATCGGTGCCACCGCCCGTAGCTCCACCACCAGCGGCTGCCGCAAATTGAGCAGAGCCATCAGCCTGTTTCGTCAGCACATCGCCAGTGCTTCCTTCATCTAGCCGATTGGCTAAGCTTGCAAGATTGCGGTTGTTGCCCATAAATTACCCCTTTAATGGCGCTGATGGAATATTGCTAGTTTCATCGGGAGCGGTGTAGCGAGCTTTGCCTTTGGTAACTCTTAGGTCTTGAATATAACCAGTAAAATGTTCAGGATCTGAAATGCCAATCCAGCGAGCTATTTCTATACCATTTGAACTGCCCGTTGAAATGTTGCTAGTGTTAGTAACTGATGAACCTTCTTGATTCCCATCAATATACAGATTTAAACTATTACCAGATCTACTTACCGCTATATGCGTCCAAGTGTTAAGACTGTATGAGGTGGTTCCCGTAAATATATTTCCCCCATTCCATATTTTAAAAACACCATTTTGAATATACACGCCAAAACTATTTGTATTAGAGTTGGAATTACCCTGCCCAAAAAGATAACTGTAGTTTGACGGATGCGAAGGAATGTAAACCCAACATTCAATAGTAAAATTACCTGTTCCGTAAGTAAAAAGATCACTCGTTGGAGTTAAAATATAATCTCCAGTTCCATCAAACTTCATAGTTTTAGTGTTAGCCCAAGCCCCTGATCTAACCTGATCAGTTGAACCAGTAGTACTACCTTCCAGCTTCAAGTTAGCGACTTGCGATTTATCAATAATCGAAGCGTCAGTGCCTTTGATGTGTAGCTCTGCGCCAGATGAAGATAGAGGTGCAGTAGGAGGGATAAAATCTGTTGTGTAATGTGCGGTTCCAATAGCAACCCTTACGTCACTTATATAACCATACATATCAGCCGCCGTAGTATTATCTCCGTCTATACCTATAGCAGGACGGGATGAATGGCTTAGGTAATTAGCTGTTGATGCATAGGTTTGAGTTTGTACCTTACCATTAATATACATTTTTATTGTGCCACTACTTCGCACTAATGCAATATGAAACCAAGAATTTGCAGTTATTAAGTCGTTAGACGCAATTCTGTTTGAGTTATTCGCAATAAAATAAATTTTAGAGTCCGAAGATTCAAACTTTAACGTAACATAATCTCCGTTTGTAAATGGTCTAAAATCTATAAACATTCGGTCAGAAGTTGTATCAGTAATATACATCCAACCTTCTACAGTCCAATTGGCAGTTCCAAGGTTTGTGCCAGAGTTTCCTAATATATAATCCTGATTACCATCAAAATACACAGACCCACCGTGATCTGTTGCTGAATATTCTTCGTAGTCGTAAGGTGAGAATGGTTTTGTCTCAGGGTCGCCATTTATTGTGATAGAGCGATCGTTAGTTGATCCATCAGCAATGTATGGTAGGTGGCAAATATGTAATGCTGATCCAGAGGAAGATAGCGGTTTAGTAGGAACGGTAGATGACCCAGAAGGAGTACCAGAAACTATTTTAAAATCGAAAACATAACCATTGAGTGGATATCCCGTACTCCAAGCAGAACCTAAGTCGCCTATGTAAAAGGCACTGTTAGTTGGTGAATTAGAATTACTTACACTTCCCAATGAAGTTCCATCAACAAAAAACTTTAACGTAGACCCATCCCATTGCAAATCTGTGTAGTACCATCTATTAGCGGAAACAGAAGTTGATGCGCCAAGGTTAGCGCTTCCGATCTGAGCAAACCAATTACCACTATCAATCGTTACACCAGTTCTGCCCGAATGCCCTGATGTACCTTGACCCCATACAGCGCCATCGGTTGTATCATTTAAATAGACCCACGCCGTTGCAGTGAAGCTAGTTGATGGTATAATTTGAGTTGCGGTTGTGTTTAAACTATCCCCAGAACCATCAAAGTACGTACTATAACCCCCACTCCGATAAGGGCTAAAAGTACCAGCGTGAGCATTGCCATTTACTGTGATGTTGTGACCGCTACCCGAATTAGCTATAGAGCTATCTGTGATAGTAGAATTGCCGCCAGTAGAGGTGGCAGTGGCTAACAGGGTTGTGTGATTACTGTCTAAAACTACAAATGCTATTGAAAAACTTTGCGTTTTATTAACCACATTATTACCATCTGACACATCAAATCGAATAGTAATAGTTCCACCCGATCCACTAGTCACAGGCGTTAATGTAAATGTATTCCCACTTTGATTTGAGATCGGCAAGCTAGGTGAGCTAATCACATTAGATGCTGTGCCGCTCGTTACAGTGGCTGAATAAACCAGAGTTTCTAAATCAGGTTCAGTGGCAGTAAGTGTGATAACTGTATTGCTTCCAGAAGTAAGCGCAAACGTGCCATTATCCGCAATGGTGGTTGCAGAGCCGCTACCTGTGGTTTCAGTAAATCCAGAAACCGTTGGTGCAGTGTTCGTGATTGAGGCCAGCAAAAAGAAACCAGAAGTTTGCTTTACATAAAGCTTATTGTTAGCAGTTTCGTAATGAAGTGACCCTTCACTTGCAGAAGCAGCGTCAGTAAGCATGGCTGCTTGATTAGTGTGAACAGTCACTCCACTACCACTACCACCACTTCCACCCGCAGAAGTAGAATACTCAACTACCTCAACAATATCTCCGACTAAACAAGCAGATATAGTTATCTGTGTGTCAGTAGCAGTGACATCACTATCAGGCAGCTTTACTCCGTTGAGAAAGACAGAAATATTGTCAGCTTCCCAAGTCCCAGTAAACACCGTTTGACCCGCCGTAGCGGTAAACTTAGTCGTATCTATTGGATCAATAGATTGGATGTCTTCCGCAGTTGCTCCGATAAATACAATAGCAGAGCCGCTAAGATTAATAGCATTATTTGAGTTGCTGCTTTCGCTTACAGTGCGTGTAAGAGTAGTGCCAGAGCTTGTATAGGTGCCGGCGCCTATTTCAAAATTATTACCATCTTCCAGAACGTACCGGCAAACGTCCCCATTTGCCACGCCAGCATCTGCGAAGGTTTGATATCCAGCCTCCGCAGAGCCAAGCGTAATTGTGCCAGTGCCAGTTGTACTGGTGGACATTTTGGCCCTATTTTTAAGAATAGGCATAACTATTCCTTTTAGGTTAGCTGAATAACACCGTTTGACGCACTAAAGTCGATGGTAAACGTATCGCCATCATTAAGCGTTAAGCTTGAACCATAGTCATAATAACCAACAAGAGGGTCATTTGTTACAGTGTCATTATAAATGTAAATGTAACGAAACGCAGCAACACTACCGCCTGACGCAGTAAGCGTTAGATCCGCAAGAACAAGCTTATAAACACCACCTGATTGGCTAGATGAAGTTCTTGTAAGGCTTCTTGAAGACAAGTTGCTGTAACTAATCTGAGTTACATTGCCTAGAACACCATTGCCATCAGCAGTTGGGTTAGAACTTTCAGAAGTAGGCGCTGTATTTGAGAGAGCAATTGCAAGAGAATCACTTCCCAAGTTCATAGCCTCAACCGCGTAGTCAACGAAGTCGTTTATTTTAACGAAGGATGCCATGATATATCTCCTATGCTATCCTATGGGAGCAGATGTAGCATCCGCTATTAAAGTTATTCTTCCCAACATCACGATGGATCGGGAATGCGAATATCTGAGGAGGCTAACGAAAATTTGTCTCCAGATATTACGGGTTGGGAAGTAGAAAACGCACCCGTCGCAAGCAAACGGCTGTTGCCGGTGTCACTTATGGCGTAATGCGTAGCTGTGCCAGTAGCAGTGACAGACGCGCCGCTTATTGCAGACATCGTAACCTTACGCCCGTTTGGCGAGGCATCGGCTGGCGCTGAAATAGTTATACTGGTTTTATTTCCAAGTGTTAAAACGCTGGTAGCATCAGAATATGTCGATGGCTCGCTTGAACAGATGTCCACACGATTTGCCTCTCCTTGCAGAACCGCTAAGCCGTTATCCAGCACACGATCACTTAGGGTCGCCATCAGTAACTCCTAGCTTTCATCTTTAGTCCAACGCCGCCATATTTTGCGCTTTCACTGTCTGAATTTATACCACTAATAGCATTATTGAGCAATGACGCCCAAACCTGCATCCGGCTATCGTCTGCGAGGTATGGCGCGCTGTGAACCAATGCGCCATATAGATACGCATCTGGGTAATAAGTCAAAAGCCAATTAGTGGCGTTGCTGTCACTTAACGCGGTTGGCCTAGCATAGTAAACCATCTCAAGTGTTAGCGTGTCAGAGTTTGGGTTTGGATACACCTCTATCGAGCCGTCGGTGATCGCGTAGAAGCGCGGCGTGCCGCTGGTGTTTTGGCCAAGCTGGCGCTGCTCCATCATCTGCGACTGGCTGATCGGCTCCAAGCGGCTGGTATTGCCGCTCAACATGCTAAGCCTAATCGGCTCCAAAAAATCTGCGGGCGGAGACGTGTACTGGTTATCAATGACAGCGGTCGAGCGCTTTTCCATGCGCCAGTGCCGGATCTTGCGGTTGAAGTCAGCCTCGGCCAGCGAAATAAATGTCGGAATGGCGCTCGTCAAATCGGTGCGGTTTAAGAAGTCCGCCACGCTTGTTTTAAGCTCCGCATATGTTGTCAGTGCCATCTGCTATCCTTAAAGCGTTCCGGCTCTTGTCCGAAAAACGCGGTTATCTCTGTCGTTCAGCCATTTCTTCAGACGCTTAGGGTCATCCGCA
>Ga0181419_1000340_pt1 | contig 16233 bp, 7 predicted proteins | sample 42SPOviralmetaG_FD_130144 | JGI IMG/M metagenome (GOLD analysis project Ga0181419, IMG submission 130144) | Marine viral communities from the oligotrophic San Pedro Time Series (SPOT) site, San Pedro Channel, CA, USA - 42 SPOT_SRF_2013-04-24 | ecosystem: Environmental > Aquatic > Marine > Strait...
ATGATTACCCAATATTATATCAATCATATGGCGATAAAATATTTTGTGATGCTGGTTCTAATGACTCATTAATATTAGATTATACATTTAGAGTTGATGAGGAGTTTTGGCCTTCTTATTTTATAATAGCTGTAGAATATGCTTTAGCTAGTGTATTTGCAGTAGCACTAGCAAGAGATGCAGGTTTGTCTCAATTAATGGAACAAAAAGGTTTAATGGCTATGGCTAAAGCTAGAGGTTTAGATTCACAACAACAAACAAATCGTACTCTAAACACATCGAGGTTTATAACTCAAAGGCGTAGTTGATGCAAAAAGTACGAGTACCTATTACTAACTTCCAGTTTGGCGAAGTAAGTCCTTCTTTATATTCAAGAACTGATTCTGATATCTACACTGCTTCTGCTCAACGAGTAGAGAATTTTTTTCTTAGAGCAGAGGGTGGAGTTATTAAACGTGCAGGATTAGAAAATATATATGAATATGATACTACAATAGAAAGAACTACATTTACTATTACTGTATCTGATTATGCTAATATAGCAGCAGGAACACAAATAAAATTTTCTGATGCAGATGGCAACTTGTTTACTCTGCAATCAGAAACAGCAGGAAGTGGTGCGCCCTCTTCTTCTTCTGGTAATATACATTTCTTTAGACCTAACACCTCAAACAATGTAACAGCAGATAATATTTTTACTGCTATTAATGCTATTGATGGATTTACTGTAGCTAATCCAGCAGCGGCAGTTGTTACTGTAACAAGAGACAAGCCTAATGGCGGTACACATTTAGCAACAGAAAGCACAGATACTGGAAGGCTTACTGTTATAAACTTTAGTGGTGGCTCTAAGGTTCAATCAAGACTGTTACCTTTTATATTTTCTGATGATGAGCGATATATAATATCTTTAGAAAACGCTAAGCTAAGATGTTTTCAAATAAGCCCAACAACAGGTGCAGTATCTTTAGTAGCTACAGTAACAGCGGATACCGATAGTGCAGCTTTACCTTTTTCAGATGCCTTTATGCACGAATATACATTTGCTCAAGCAGGTGATGTTATGTTTATTTGTCATCCATTGTTTATGCCAAGGCAGTTAGTTAGAACAAGCCTTACTACATTCCAAGTAGAGGTGTTTCAATTTGATGTTAAGTCTGATTCTAAGTTAATTTATCAACCATATTTTTCTTTTCAATCTTTAGGTGTTACACTTAACCCATCTAAAACAAGTGGCACTGGTGCTACATTAACTACAAGTGTTGCTTATTTTGATACTACAGGAACTCAATCTGGTGGTAATTATGCTAGTTCTTTACACGTTGGTGTTACTCTTAGGTATCTTGGAGCAGAAATAGAAATTACTTCTGTGCAATCTTCTACACAAGCTACAGGAACTATACTTGATTCTTTAGAAAAAACATTATCTGTTAATGCTTTTAGAACAACAAGTGGTGCTGCTGAAATTATTGTTACTGATGTTAAGCATGGTTTAGCAGTTAATGATGTAATTGTTGTTTCTAAAGCAGCAGCAGTTGGAAATATATCTACAAGTAATTTAAATGGTTCAAGAACTGTAACTTCTATTGTTGATGATAATCATTATACTTTTGATGCAGGTGGTAATGCAAACGCTAGTGTTGATGGAGGTGGCGCACCAGTAATAACAACACACGCAGCTGCATCTAATTGGTCAGAGCAATCGTTTTCTGCTCTTAGAGGGTTTCCTGCTGCTGTTACATTTCATGAAAACAGATTAGTTTTTGCTGGCACTATATCACAACCAGATTCTATCTTTATGAGTAAATCTTCTCAGTATTATAATTTTGATGTAGGTGATGCTGAAGACAATGACTCAATACAAATTACAGCAAGCATTGGTGAAATAAACCAAATACTACATTTAGTATCTAATCGTGACTTGCAAATATTTACAACTACATCTGAAATGTTTGTGCCTTCATTTCAAAACAAACCACTAACACCCACAACAACTACAGTTAAAAGACAAACGCCTTTTGGTAGTGCTTTTATTAGACCTCAAGTATTAGATGGTGGTACTGTATTTGTACAAAAAGGTGGAGCTATTGTTAGAGAATATTTATTTACTGACTCAGAGTTAGCTTACTCAGCAGGATCAGTATCTGCTTTATCTGGTCATTTAATTAAAGCTCCAAAAGAAATGAACATACTTTACGGTGCAATAGATAGAACAGAAAGTTATATATTTATTGTAAACAATGACGGCACTCTTGCTATATTTAATTCTAATAGAAATGAAAAACGTGCAGGTTGGACAGAGTTTACTTGTCAAGGTAGGTTTATGTCTACTGTTACTATAGATGACAGAGTGTTTGCTAATGTAGTTATTAACACTGGTGCAGGAACTCACACAATGTTTCTATGTGAATTTCAAGCAGCACTAAATACTGATGTGTCTAAAGTGTACACTGGTAGTGCAGGTGTTTTTGATGTGTCTGCTACTTACGCTAATGGCGCTGTTGTTGATGTAATTAATGGGACAAACTATCTTGGTCAATTTACTGTAGCAGGTGGTAATGTAGATGTTTCTGCTGTTGAGTTGGCTACTGTAGCAGAAATAGGATTAAAGTTTAATGTTAACTTAATAACAAATCCAATAGATATAACATCACAAAGTGGGCCAGTTACAGGTGAGCCTAGAAGTTTAGCTAGTGTAGTTGTTGACTTAAACACTACTCTATCTGTAAGTGTAAATGGAACTAATCTATTAATTAGGCAAGTTACCGATGACTTTTCTTTGCAACAACAACCAGTCACAGGCAAAAAAGAGTTTAGGTTACTTGGATACAATCGTGATCCACAGATCACAATAAGTCAATCAGCACCATTACCAATGCAGGTTAATGGTATAATAGCGGAGTTAGTATTCTAATGTGTTTTGTAGCAATAGCAACAGCTTTAGGCGCACCAGCAGCAGCAGCAACAACAATAGGAACTGTAGCTACTGGTGTTACTACAATGTTAACTGTTGGCAGTAAACTACAACAAGGACAAGAAGATAAAAAACAAGCAGATACAACAGCTAAAGAAATAGAACGAGACAATCGTATGGCTGAAGTAGAAGCAAAACAAAAATCAAGAGATTTAGTTAATTCATATTTAGAAGATAGTAATTCAAATAGTGCATTTTTTAGTTATTTAGGAATAGACGAAAGCGAAAGTATTAAAGCTTTTGAACGTAAACAAGAATCAATAATATTAGAACAAGAAAGAAGAATGAAAACTCAAGATACTTTAAGAAGTAGTAGATCAGCATTAGAAGCTGCAACTGTAAGGAGATCAGGAGCTAATGCTTTAGCTGCTTCTCAAATTGATGCTTTAAGTACAGCTGTTACTGCTGGAGAAAATTTATCAAAAATTAGAAAACCAAGGATAGATTGATGGCAGTTATAAAACAAAAATTAAGTTTTACCAATCAACCTATTGGTATTAATAGATTTAAAGAAAACTCTTCACAACCTTGGGAAGCATTATCTGCGGCAGCTGGTAATCTAGCTGAAAATGCAATGAAAGATTTATTTTCTCAAGCAGCAAAACGTGGTGAAGACGTTGCTAGTAAACGTTTATTAGTAATGGATGAAAATAATAAACCTTCTTTTTTAGAACCTCCTAGCAATTTAAGCAAAGTAGCAGCAGAAGCTTATCAAAATGTTATTGACAAAAGATATGAATTTAAAATTCAAAATGATTTGCAAACAAAAATTATGGAATTTAAACAAAAGCATCCTACTAATGCTAAATTGTTTGATGAATCGTTTTCTAAGTACGCTTCTAGTTTAGCAAATAATTCTGGTGAAAGATGGGCAGCTTTTATAAATGATATAAGCCAACCTATGCTTGCACAAAATAAATTGCAAATTGTTAGTAATGAAAATAAATTAAGAAGAGAAAATCTTATAGCAGGTGCTGAACAAGATTTTGAAATTTCTTTACAACTTATAGAAAATACAGCTCAAGCTGGTTTAGCAATTTCTAATGATGAAGAGTTATCAGATCCAAGAGGTGTAAATCCTTTAACTCTTACTCTTTATAAACAGTTAGAAGGTTATACTAATGACGCAGTTACTAGTAATCTTATTACTAAAGATAGGCAAAAAGAAGTTTTATCAGAAGCTAAAACAAATATGGCTCTTGGTTCTATTGATATTTTGTTAAACAATACAACAAGCAAAATACAAAGAGATATTGTACAAGGATTTGTTTTAAGTGGAGATACGTCTGGTCTAAATTTATTGCCAGATGGTATGGTAGATAATTTAATGCAACTTAAAGAATATATAGATACTTCTAAAGGGGGAAATTTAGGAACAATATCTACTAGAATTACACAAGCGCGCGGTCCTTTAGATAAAAAAAATGCTTTTGTTTTAGCAGAAAATGAAAAGATAAGAAAAATAGCTTTACAAAAAGCAACGCAGCGCAATGAAGTAAGAACAAAAATAGCAACTGCAAATCGAGAATTAGTGTTAGAACAAACAAAAGTTTTTGCAAAATCATTAGAAATAAGTTCAGCTGCTCGAAAAAAACAATTAGAAAAATTAGAAAAAAATCGTAAAGCCGCAGTAAAAGAAGCAGCTACTAAATTTTATTTAAGAGGTGGGCTTACAGCAGGTGTTTTTAATGAAGTGTTAATTTTAAAACAAACATTAAATAACATTGGTACTCAAGAAGCTAATGTTTATTATGAAACATTAACTAATGGTATATCTGATATATTTAATAATCATATAAATGAAATTGATAAATTTGCTAGTGAAGAAATAAATGCTCTTACTAAAGATGAAAGAAAAGAAGCTTATAAAAAAGTTAGAAGTAATTTAGCAACTAGCGTTATAAATCTTTTTGGAAATGAAATAAGATTTAGTCCTGCTGAATTAGACAAATTTGGAGATGTTTTATTAGATGTTGAGCTTCCTAATAGTGAAGGACAACTTTATGCAAAACAAATTATAAAAGAAATTTTTAATAATGACCCAGATCAAATTAAAGAATTTATAAAAGATTTTAAACCAAGTAGTAGACAGGTTATGTTAGAAAAAGAAAGAACTATTTCTGCTTGGAATAATCTTGTAGAATTTGCAACAAATGCAAACCCAAATATTCCAGAACAAAATGCTGAATTAGAAAAAAGATTAAAAGAATTTAATAGTCAACCTACCTCAAGTTATATTACAACAAATCAAAGACAAGAAGCAGAAGACTCAATAAAACTTTTTCAAACAAAAAAAATTGCAGCGGAATCAATTAGGCAATTATCTTCAAATGACGTTAACAATTTAGAATTGCTTAACGTAGGTTCTATTCCAAAAAACTTTAATTTAAATGATGCAAAAAATAAATCATTACTTGAAACTTCTAATGTAATTAAAAGCTCTGGTGTAGATGTAAATAAAATAAACACTTATTTATCTACAATTAAATCTGATAAATTAACAAATGAAACTAAAGAATTAGAAACAAAAAAAGAAACTGAGTTGCGTTCTGCTTTAACGTCAGGAGTAAAAGATTTAAGACATTCAGACGCAGACCATAGAAAATTAGTAGATGAGTATATTGCTGAAGTTGGTTTAGAAAATTTTATAAAAGGAATTAATGAAAATCCTGAATTAAATAATTTAATAAATAAATTTGGTAGTGATATTATAATGGATTTTTATAAAGATATTGTATCTGGTAATACTGTTGGCATTACAGATGAGCTTATATCAGATGGTATGACAAGTTATGCAACTAATTCAAAAATAAGAAGAGATGAAAAAACTCCATTAATTAATAATTATGTTGCACAAGGTTATTTAACACAAGCTCAAGCAGACAAATTAGATTTAATGCTTTTATTAAAACAACAAGCAGGAATGGAAACAAGAAGTTTTGCTAATATTTCTTCTTTAATAGACAGTTCAACAGCAGAACAAGATTTAACTATTGAATATAGCGGTGATGGTTCTCAACAGGATCGTTTAAAGAAAGCAACTTCAAGGCAATTACTTTTAATGTCTATGGGTACAAGTGCTAAATCTTTAAGAGCAAAGCCAGCAACATTTGCTCAAGTAGTAAATCCAAGCCAAGCTGAGAAAAATTTTATTCAAAAATATGACAGAGTTGCTAAAGCATATATGGCAGCAGGTCTTAGTGCTGATGCTATTATAGGTCATTTTAGTAAAAAATTTAATGACGAATATGAAATGAAAAGTGAATTTGTTTTTGAAGATAATGGTATAAACAATCTTGATCATATTAGAAAAAATCAAAAATTTAAAACTCAATATCCTATTGGAAAATATTTACAAACTGAAGATGAAACTAATTGGTGGACAGAAAAAGTAGAAACAAATTTAAACACACAAGGTTTTACTTTGTATGAAAGTAATGATCAATATAAAAGAGTAGTTTTAAAACCATATATAAAAACAGATAGTCCTGTTCAAGTTTATAATCCATTTAGATTAACAGATAATAATGTTTTAGAACCTGCTCTTTATAATTTAACTACTGGAGATATAGCAGACCCAGAAGATTTGTTTGAAACAAAAAGTGAAATATCAATTCCACATTTTCCTACAAATTTTAAAGAACTCTATGATTATAGAGATGAAGTAAAACAAAACATAAGAAATAAAATGTCAGACGAAATTAGAGATGGTGTTGGAGAAAACCAAAAAATGGGTATTGGCTTGCAGCTTTATAGAGGGTTTGTATTTGGCACAACCGCTCCAATTTCGGGCATGAGGTAATTATGGAATTTGGTGAAAACGCATTAAAAAATAAAATTTATCCACTTATTCAAAATCAACCTAAACTTGGTGAAGCATTAATTGCTAAGCCTACATCTACTTGGGCAGAAGCATATCAAGGTATGATGGGTGATAGATGGGGTTGGGTAGAGGATCAGCAAGGAAGATTTTTTCCAGAAGCTAATGATAACATTCCTAATAATTATAGTTTATATGGGCCAGCTGAACCAATTAGATTAACTGTTAATCCAGAATTTAAAGTACAATTAGCAGATGATTTTCAATCAGGTAGAATACCAGAAGAAGATTTAAGATATTATCCAGTAACAAAATATGCAATTAACCAAGAAGATTATGATCGTTCATTAGCTTTTCAAAAACAATTAACTATAGATAAAGAGTTAATGAATAATTCTGAATGGTACAAATTGTTATTAGCAGGTACGTTATTACCAGAAAATATGCTTTTATTACCAATGGGCGGTGGTGCATCAACTACTTTAGGTTATACTGTTAAAGGTTTTTCTACTGCTTTTTTGGGTATGTTGGCACTTGAAACTTCTTTAGAAGCTTTAAGATGGCCTTATGATGCAGAGTCAAATTTAAAAGAATCTGCAATAAATGTTGGTATGACTGCTGCTAGTGCAGGTTTATTAAACGCAGGTATTAAATTTGGAACAAGAACCTATTCTAATAAAGTTTTAAAAAATACTGTTGAAAACATTAATGAAATGAACAAAGTTTTATTTGATAATAAAAGCCCAACTAGAGAACAAATGGCTGTACAATTAGCTTTTAAAAAAGAAAAAACAATAGCTAAAGGTAAAGATTTTATAGAACAAAAAATACCAGAACGTAGTACAAAAATTTTTACTAACAATAATCCTGTAAAAAAGTTTTTTTTAACTGCGTTGCCTTCTCCTTACAAAAGTTGGAACAACAATTTTAAAGGACAAAAAACTTATGATTATATGGCAATGCTTTTAAATGATCACTCTATGATTACTGCAGGAAATATGGCAGGTTTTGCAACTCCTAACTCTGTTTATACACTGTCAAAATTAAGAACAGGTGCAACTGTTTGGAAAATACACAATGAATTAAATGATTTGTGGGCATTTGAATCTGGAAGATTACCTAACACTATGACTACTGCTGGTATTAATTTATCAAATATAGGAGCAGGAATAAGAAAAAGTAAAGCTGTTACTAAATGGAAGGGAGCAGATGAAAGTATAGGTACTGTTGATGATTGGTTAACAATGGTTAATTATAAAGCTATTAAAAATCCTAAACTTTTAAAAGGACCTAATGAAAAACGTGCTGCTAAATTAATAAATGAATATTTTACAGAGTGGGAGCCATTGTTAAGAGAACGTGGTTTAATAGGTTCTGGTAAATATTGGAAAGCAAGAGTTCAAAAATTAGAAAAACAAGTAATAGAATTAGAAAGTAAATTTAAAAAAACAACAGAAAGTTATAAAAAAGGTCAACTTAATAACGCAAAAATAAGTGAAAAAGAATATGTTGATTTTGTTACAAAAGAAAAAAGAAGATTAGAAATTGAGTTAGAAGATGCTCGATTATTTTTTGAAGAAACTAAATTACAAAAAGTACAAGCTAAAAATGATCCACATTATTTTGCAAGGTTTTGGAGCAACACAAAAATTATGCAAAATAGAGATGAGTTTGAGGGTATTTTAGTTAATTGGTTTAGAGGGCAAACTCCTAAGGTTGATCCTAAAACAGGGTTGCCGATTGTAAGATTAGAAGCAGATTTAAAATTAGAAGCAAAAAACACAACAAATTTAATTTTAAACGAAGCAAATGATGGTGTTAATGTTAATGAGTTACACATTGCAGGTAATGTATCTAAACACTCTAAAGGAAGAGAATTAACTATACCTAATAAATTAGTTGTAGATTTTATTGAAACAAATCCAATGTCTGTTATTCGTAGTTATGATCAAAGAATGACTCCTAAATATGAATTTGATGTTATGTTTGATGGAAAAAATATAGATGATGTTATACATGAAATAATAGAAGATGGCATTGCAAATGGCATGAGTTTAACTTCTGTAAAAGCGCAAGCTAAAAATTTTAGACACAGTTACGATGTTATGTTACGCCAGAATACAAGAAATCCTGCTAGATGGGATACAAAAACTTTTAAAATAGCAACAGATATAGCTGGTTTGTGGTATTTGCCTAATGCAGCTTTAGGAACTATAAGTGAGCCAGCAATTATTTCAATGAATCATGGTTGGAGAAGTACAAGTAAAGCTTTGCTAGCAAATTTAAATTTAAGAAATCCTGAAATAAGTGCAATAAAACAAAACATGCCTAAATGGACAGGCGAAGCTATGGAGTTAGCTTTTTTTGGAGCGCACCATAGATTTGATGGTAATTCTACTTTTGCCAGTCCAGTTAGAAGTGGTTGGGAAAACACTGTAAATTCTTTTTATGTTTTAAATGGCTTAACACACGCAACTCATTTTTTAAAAAATTGGGATGCTTTAACAAGAGCGCATTCTATAATTGATTATTCTAAAAAATGGTCAAGAGGAGAAGCTTCTAAATTTGAACAGTTATTTTTGTTAAGAGGTGGTATTGATGAAAGTACAGCTAGAATTATAGCGGCTGCTCCTGTGCAAAATACTAAAAAAGATGGCAGCGGTTTGTTTTTAGCAAACATAGATAAATGGAAAGGTAAAGTTAACGACGATGTAACAACTAGATTCCAAGCGCATATGAGTAATGGAATTTTAAATACTATTATTATGGCTACTCCTGCAGATAGACCAATTATAATGGACAATGTTTTATATGTAAGAATGAGTCTAGCTAAATTTATTCCAGGCTTAAAAGAAGACCCAAAATTTACAGGCTATGCAAGGGTAGAAAGTGCTGTATGGAGTAAGCCATTACAATTTTATTCTTATCTTTTAGCTGCAACTACTAAAATTACTGGTGCTGTTGCTCAAGGCATGATTTCTAACAAGCAAGGTGATTTTGTTTTTTTAGCTGCATTAGCTTTTGGTGCAGGAAACTTACAATATCAATGGAGAACGCCAAATTGGAGAGAAGAACAAGCTACTTGGTCAGATGTTGTTGCTAGGTCTTTAGATTATTCTGGTATGTTATCTATTTATAGTGATGCTTTTTATCAAGGTTTACATTTTGCTGGTGAAATGGGTTACAATCCAACTTTGGAAACTCCTTTTGGAGAAATTAATCCTAAATTTAACACAACAGATCCTGCTTTTGGCAAGGTATCTGCTGTTGCTGGGTTGTTTGGTGCTGTTCCTTCTTTAGTAGAAGAGCAAGCAGAGATAGTAAGAATGATTTATAATGGACAATATGGAGAAGCTGGCGCTCAATTTTTAGGAAGAGCTCCATTTTTAAATTTATTTATGTTTAATAAATTTACTGATACAATAGGAAAAGTTTTGAGGTAATTGTGCGTTGCAAAGTAAAGGCTTGCGTTATAAGGCAGAAAAAAGAGGTTAAATATGACTATTAGTTTATCAGAAAACACACCGCGTATATCTTATTCGGTTAATGAAGGTGCAAGTCAAACAGCATTTACTGTGCCGTTTGAGTTTTACGCTGAAGCTGATCTTAATTTTTATGTAGATGGTACTAAGAAAACAATAGCAACACACTATACAGTATCAGGTGGTGACGGAACAACAGGCACAATAAACACAACATCTGGTAATACAGTAACTGGGATAAGCGGTGGCAGTACAGTAGTTATAACAAGATCAATAGCATTAGCCAGAACAACAGACTTTCCTGCATCTGGGCCATTTGCTATTAGCACATTAAACACAGAACTAGATAAGTTTATAGCAATTCAAGCTGATAATGATGATACCATTGATCGAGCATTACATTTAGCAGATGATGATACAGCAGTTAGTATGGAGTTACCGCTTGTAGCGTCAAGAAAAGGTACTGTTCTAGGCTTTAATGCAAGTACAGGTGCAGCAGAAGTTGGCCCAACTATAGCTAACGTTAACTCTCTCTCTGCAATTACAGCTAATATAAACACAACAGCAGGTATAGCAGCCAATGTTACAACAGTTGCTGGTATAGCTAGCAATGTAACAACAGTAGCTGGAGTTGCTAGTAATGTAACGGCTGTTGCAGGTGCAATATCTAATGTAAATGCTTTAGCAGCTAGTGCTGTTATTGCTGACATGGCTTTGCTTGGTACTACTGATGTAATAGCTGACATGGCTTTGCTTGCTACATCAGATGTTATTGCTGATATGAATACACTAGCTACAAGTGCTATTGTTGCTGACTTAAACATACTAGCTACTACAGATATAGTTGCTGACATGGCTCTCTTAGCAACTTCAGACATAGTGTCTGACCTAAATACTTTAGCTACTGCTGATATAGTATCTGACCTTAATCTCTTAGCTACCTCTGATATAGTTAGTGATATAAACACACTAGCTACATCTGACATTGTAAGTGATTTAAATACCCTAGCAACAAGCGACATAGTTACTGACCTAAATTTACTAGCAACAAGTGCAATCGTAGAGGATTTAAGTTTACTTGCTACTAGCTCTGTTATTGCTGATATGGCTGCACTAGCTGGCAGTGGTGCTAATCCTAACATAACTACTCTTACTGCATCTGGTGAAATAGCAGCGGCAAGTTTAGACATATCTGGCAACATAGACATTGATGGAATAAGTAACCTTGATGTCATAGATGTAGATGGTGCGGCTAACTTTGCGGCAGACGTTACCTTTGCAGATGGTGCAGATATTATTACTGCTTCAGCAGGTACATCTAACTTTAGAGCAGGTGTCAACGCAGGTAACTCAATAGCATCTGGCGGTAACTACAACGTGGTTGTGGGTGACGAAGCTGGTACTGCTTTGACGACTGGTGATAGTAACGTAGCTATTGGATTTGAAGCACTAGCAACAGAAGATACAAATGGACTAAACGTAGCAGTTGGCTATCGTGCTTTAAAAACTTTAAATGCAGGTGGAGCAGCATATAATACAGCAGTCGGTTACGATGCAGGTGCATTAATAACAACTTCTCAATACAACACTATTGTAGGTGGTTTAGCAGGGGATGCTTTAACTACAGGAAATGAAAATACTGCAATCGGTGTAGGTGCTTTAGGCACAGAAACAGCAGGAGATAGAAATGTTGCTGTTGGTAATGGAGCTTTAACTGCACAAAATACTACTGGTGGTGGGGATATTTATAATACAGGAATAGGATATTATGCAGGAGCAGCAATAACCACAGGCACTCAAAATACCCTCATAGGTGGTCTAGCTGGCGATGCTCAAACCACTTCTTCTGGGAACACGGCTTTAGGTTATGCTGCTTTAACTGATAATGTTCTTGGTAGTAACTCTGTAGCTATTGGTAGAAATGCTCTTAATGCTCAAGCACCTTCTGGCGCTACTGATATGTATAACGTAGCAGTAGGAAACAATGCTGGCGAGGCAATAACCACAGGTACAGAGAACACTATAATCGGTGGACTTGCAGGTGATGCTCAAACTACTGCTAGTTATAATACACTTATTGGTTCTATAGCAGGGTCAGCACTTACTACAGGAGGAGAAAATGTTGCTGTCGGCAGAGCGGCTTTGTTTGCAGGAACAACTGGTACACAAAATGTTGCTATTGGAGTTGAGGCTTTATCGGCAAATACAACTGGGCAATTTAACGTAGCAATTGGTTATAAAGCGTTAGATACCAACATAGATGGTGATGGTGCAGTAGCTATAGGTTATAAAGCGTTAGAAACATTAGAACCAGCAGATGGACAAAGCTATAACGTAGCAGTCGGTTATCATGCTGGTAAAGCTATGACTACTGGTACAGGCAATCAGATTATGGGTGGCCTTGCAGGTGATGCACTTACAACAGGAAGTAACAATGTTGCAATAGGACAGGAAGCATTAACTACAGAAGATACAGGAAGTAGAAATACAGCAGTTGGAAATGGTACATTAGCTACATTAAATTATGATGGAAATGGATATAACACAGCAGTAGGTTTTGATGCAGGAGGATCAGCAACCACAGGCACAAACGGTACTTTTATTGGTGCTTTATCTGGTGATGCAGTTACAACTGGAGCTTCAAACACTTTTGTTGGCTATACTGCTGGTGGAGCTACCACAACAGGTGCACAAAATACTGCGTTGGGAGAGGGTGCATTAGCTACAAATACCACCGCAAGTAGTAATACTGCTATTGGCAGAGATGCAATGTACTATAATACGACTGGTACACTTAATACTACTGTGGGTCATAGTGCTGGTAAAGATTTGACAACAGGGGATAGCAACACTTTTGTTGGTAAAGGATCAGGTGAAAATACCACTACGTCAGACCGTAATATAGCAGTCGGCAGAGATGCTTTATTTACAAACACGACTGGAACACAGAATGTTGCCTTGGGAACTGCGGCATTGTACTATAATACGACAGGGGGTCAAAACACTGCTGTCGGTACTAATGCTTTAGATGCTAACACTACCGCTGGAACTAATGTTGCGGTGGGATACCAAGCAATGTTTGACAACACGACTGGTGCTAACAACACAGCAGTTGGATACCTTGCATTAGGCAATAACACGACTGCTGCTGGCAACTCTGCTGTTGGATACAAGGCACTAGAAGATTGTACAACTGGACATAGCAATGCTGGAAGTGGAGCGTATGCTTTATCTAGCGTTACAACTGGTGATAAAAATACAGCAATTGGCTATAGTTCTGGTAGTAAAATAACAACGTCAGATGAAAACACCTGTATAGGCAATATAGCTGGTTTTGATCTTACTACTGGAGCAGATAATACATTTGTTGGTTCTGAAGCTGGTCAGAATGTAACTACAGGAGCTTCAAATTCTTTCTTAGGGAAGGGAGCTGGAGATAATACAACGTCTGGTGGTAATCAGACACTGTTAGGTGTTGGTTCAAACGCTTCCGCTGCTAATGGAGATCATCAAATTGTTATTAGTACAGCGGCAGTAACTGGAGCAGGAAACTATACGGCTAGATTAGGAACTTCTACTGGTACAGTTTACATTGCTTTAGATAACTCAACAACAAGTTGGACTAAGTCTTCTGATGAAAGACTAAAGGAAAACATAGAGACTTCTACAGCAGGTTTATCGTTTATTAATGATTTAAGACCTGTTACTTTTGATTGGAAAAAGAAACGTGACATACCAGAAGAAATGCAATCAATTTATTCTGAAAGAAATAATGATGAACCTTGTGTTGGTAATGGTAAAAAAGTTCACGGATTTATAGCTCAAGAAGTAGAAACAGTTATTGCTAATCACCCAGAAATTGTAGAAGGAAACAGTATAACTGATATAGACGCTCAAGGCGTACACAGTTTAGCTGACGGAGCTATGATGCCAATGATGGTAAAAGCAGTACAAGAATTGTCAACCAAATTAGATGCGGCACTCGCTCGCATAGCAACACTAGAAGGATAAATAAAATGGCAGACAGAACAACAGAAGAACTAGCACAAGACTACACAGCAATGGGTCACTCAATAGACCTTATTACAGATGTTATAGCAGGTAACGCTATGGCTGGTGAAGCAAAAGAAGATAGACAAGACTGTGTAGACAGAAATGTAGCACACCTTGAGCTAATGAAAGCTAAGTCAGACTGGGGTAGCGAGTCTATGACAGCAACTACCAATGCTATTACAGCAGGTAAAGGTTACACTGCATCCTAATGAAAAAAAGTTTTTTAGTAATAAGCTGGGTATTTGTATCACTATTATTTTTAATAGTGTTAGTTCCTTTAGCATATGCTGCTGATACTAATACTGTTACATCAACAGTAGTTACTTCAGTAGATAAAACTCCACCTACTGCTAACTCACCTAGTGTGGTAGTTAATAACTCTGACATATGTAGGTCTGGATTCTCAGGCTCTGTGCAATCTTTAAGGATTGGAATTAGTTCTGGGCAAACAACAGTAGATTTAAACTGTGAAAGAATAAAACTAGCTAGGTCACTCTATGGAATGGGGATGAAAGTAGCTAGTGTTGCTTTATTATCACAAGACCCAAGAGTGTTTGATGCTATGTGGTTTGCTGGTACTTTCCCTCCATACAAAGGATTGATTGGGCTTGATGCTAAAGAAGCATGGGAGAATGACGTAGCTCAAATACCAGATGGTGCTGAAATGAAAGTTATTTTAGCTAAAGAACACAGAGCAAAACTTAGAATAAAAAGAGCAGCAGAGTTAGAAAGAGAACAGCAAGAGCTTCTACGCGCACAAGAAGAAGGTAGAAAAAAAGCTAAAGAGTTCTTTAAAAAATTATTTAATCCAAAAAAATGAAACAGTTAATCCCATTACTTTTCTTAGCTAGCCCACTGCTAGCAGATAGTAATGAGGTTGCTATAGATCCATGCCCATCAGGGGTTGTTGGCTTATGCACTCCATCAGAAACTTCTGTAATAATAGATACCCTAATCGAAGAAGAGGTTATCCAAGAACCTGATGGTGTTACTACTATTATTACTACTACTGAGACAGTAGAAACTACAATAGTAACTAATGTTGACAGTGGTGATATACTTCATAGCGACTCAGAGTTCGTAGAAGAGCGGTACGAGGGCGATATGGATCAAGATTGGGGTGGGCAAGGGCCAGCTAGTATGCCCACTGGTGAAGCTTGTAGGGGCATAGAAGACTCAGGCAGGTGTGCTGGTATAAACGGAACAGGGTCATTCACAACAAAGCAAGGTGTCGAAAATGTTGGTACTACTTATGTCCAAACCATTACTCCTCCTAGTAGTCTTACTAATCCTGTAACTAAGGGAGGTAGAACTACCTACTCTATAGATGTAGATAAAAACGATAAAGAAGATAATGTTTACATACACATCACAGGTAACAATGAAGATGGTGTTGCTTTTTCTGGTACTGATATACTCTCAGCTAGTGGTGTTGAGTCAGGGTTTCAAACATATACTGGTGGGTTTGATTTCTCAGGTGGCTTGACTTCTATGACTGTTGAGATTGGTGGTAGAAATCTAGGTGTATCAATGAACTACGCGCTGTTTGATAACGTAAGTATTAATGTTATCTACAATGCTATCCAAACTATTATTGATTACCATGTAACTACAATGGAATTGTTTGTAGCTCTTGATGTTACAATAGATGATACAGTCATTGAGGTAATAGAAAACATATTAGATAATAATGACATTACTGTCACACCAGAAGGTGAGATAGAAATAATACCTATAGACTTACCAGATGTAGAGGTTAACTATGAAAGTGTTGAGCTTGAAATAGATGTAAGCATAGAAGAATTTGATGTACCAGAAGTAGAAAGCTTTGACACTGTAGAAGCAGAGGTAGAGATAGAAGTTGTTGAAGTCTCTATGGAAGTAGAAGAGGTGGAGGTTGCAGA
>Ga0181419_1000343_pt1 | contig 16225 bp, 9 predicted proteins | sample 42SPOviralmetaG_FD_130144 | JGI IMG/M metagenome (GOLD analysis project Ga0181419, IMG submission 130144) | Marine viral communities from the oligotrophic San Pedro Time Series (SPOT) site, San Pedro Channel, CA, USA - 42 SPOT_SRF_2013-04-24 | ecosystem: Environmental > Aquatic > Marine > Strait...
CCTATAAGCTGTAACCCACTTGTTCCAAATGTTCCTATAACGAATTGATTGCCGTTTGCTAGAACAGTGCTACCAGCAACAGACAGTGTTGCTCCTGAATACGCATTGTGAATATTTCCTATTAAAGTTTTACCTGCTCCGTCAAACGACATAGAAAGTCTACTGTCTGTTACATCATAAATTTGCAACATGCCGTTTACTGTCTGTCCGTCTGCAATTCTCCAATTAGAAGTAGTGGATCCAGTCTTTTTAATTTCGAAACCTACAGTAGAGTTACCTCCGACTTCTGCTTTGACGAGTGTCGTTCCTGATGTTCTTTTTATGTGTAAACGATCAGTCGGAACAACAGTTCCAATACCCATATTGCCATTATATCTGAAAGTGTATAGATCGTCTAAGGTAGAATCACTAGCATCTGTAAACGCAAATCTTAAATCTCCATATGCGTGGGCTGAACTTTCTCCTGTGGTGCTTGATCCTGGAGTAGCTAAATGCATTTTCATATACTGCTTATTTAAGCCACCATAATCATTTAAGCTTCTACTGCTTCTTGCAGAGAATAGAGGATAACTAGTGTTAGAAACAATAGAATTCCGAGATGTTATTGTGCCTCCTACTTCTAGCATATCATCTGGCGCTAATACATCAATACCAACTTTACCGACAGAGGTAATGGTTAGACGAGTCTGGTTGGCTGTTTTAAAAGTTATTGGTTGAGAATCACGTACACCAAAGTTTAATGCTTTGTTTCCAAAAGTTTCAATTACGTGATCACCACCAGTTGCCTGGTGGATAGAAATGTATTGACTACTTACACCATTTCGCTGAACCCTAAGACCCTCGCTAGATGCAGTAGCATTTACAACAAGTGGTGCTGAAGGATTAGTTTCGCCTATACCAACGTTTCCGCCGTTTTTTATTGTTAAGCGTGGATTAGAGCCTTCGAGAATTTCAAAGTAATTGGTTGCAGTGTGACCTTGCGCTAATGACCAAGATGCTGCCGCTCCGTTTCTCTGAAGTAAAACACTTGCCGCACCAGCTGCCGCTCTAAGAATCTGCAAAGAACTTGATCCGATAATGTCTCCAGTAACTGAAACAGGATGTGAAAAGTTAAATGTATCGTTTGATGCGCCCCATAGTATAGTTGCATCTGTACTAGCATTGACAGCATCTTGTATCGTAATGCCTGCACCGTCTGCGGCAGCAGAAGTATCTCCTGAGCCTTTGTTAAGTGTTATATTCTTATCTGCTACATCTAGTGTTGTAGAGTTAACTGCTGTCGTAGTACCGTTTACGGTTAAGTTTCCAGCAATGACCACTGTACCTGAATCGTTTCCATGTGTTGCAGGATCAATGGTAAAAGAAGATGGTCCTCTTAGATGTCCAGTAAGAGTCGTATTGACAGCCGAAAGATCGCCTGATAAATTTATTGCTGTACCAGCTAGAGTTCCTGTTAGCGTGTCTCCAGCAGTGTTTATAAATCGGACATCGCTTTCAGTCTTATTATAATGATCTGCTTGTTGAAACGTTGCATACGAGATCACAACAACTTCATCACCACTTATGGCGGTATTAGACAACGTGATAGATGTTCCGTTAGTCGCAGTATAATCACTGCCGTCAACAAGTCGAACACCGTTGTGGTATACATGGACATACGTAGGAGTATAGCTTAAGCCAGTTAAATTTGTTGTCGATGTAGTGATAGCAAACGTCTTTTTACGTTCCGCACCTGATGATACGACAGAGGCTTTGCTTCCGATGTAACCTGCCATTCTTAGGCTCCTAGTTTATGTAATAATTCTATTATCATTATATTTATATTAGGACACACACTTATCTAAGCCTGTGTACTGGATTGTCTGGTGTTGGCACTACAAAATCTTTTAATGATTCTGGAACTTCATCATCATCTTCAATGTACATATCAATATGATGTCCAGGAACAGGCACCATAACAGGATATTCGTTTCCGTTAGAGTCCGTAGCCGTTTCTCCAGTTTCTTTAGCCAAACCTGGATGATGTTGAAATACTTTAGTATCATTCACATCTAAGTTTGCTTCGGCTATAGGAGATATACACGCACTGTAGTGTTCAAACTTTAAGTATACTTTCTTCATTATATTAATCCTCTGATATCTGTGCCCATGCTTGCCCAGTAAGTGTTGTTGTTACATATATTGTGCCGCTACTAATTGGCAGTCTAACTTGTAGTCTGTAGGAACCGCTTGGCGCCCCACTATTCAAGTATCGATACTCTAATGTGCCAAAGCCGGCGCCATTCATGGCCCCATTCATAGTTCTTTCTGCGGCAGCACTAACATTTCCATATCCACCCATTACTGTGCCAAAGTAATTTGACTGCCCAAATCCGCCATCATTACCTCGTTGAGCGTTTCCTTGTATCGTCAGTGAGGGAGAATAAGATACATATGCAACGTCTGTCCAAGCTTGACTTTGCGTGATCGTGTTGTGACATACTAGATGCTGATACTTTCCTGACCATTGACCCCAATTAGAGTCAACCATCATATAATTAGATTTGTTATTAAAAGGACCTTCAACGGTCACTTCGCCAGTTCTACTAATCCGCATACGTTCAACTTCATTACCAGATGAATTAGGTCCAGTTGCAAATACCATTGCACCTGCTTCATGACCATTACTCTCTGCCAATCCCATAATCGAAGCACTAGCGGCATAACCAGAAGCCGTTACTGTCGTAAATTGTAGTTTAGCAACTTTAGTGCCATTAGCACTTGGTGCCGCACCACTATACGTATTTTCAATTTCTAAGTTTTTATATTCATAAGAGAAAGGATTAGCAGTAGCGTTACTATTGTTATCATCTATAAGGCGGATTCTCATGACTTTATCTTCATCAGTTCCACTGCTTACTTCAAATTTTACTGGATCGGTTTGTGTAACTCCAACACCAACTCTACCAAGTGCAGTGATAGACATAGCAGTGTCCCAAGTTATTGCATTGCCTGCCGTACCTGCACCAGCTACTCTAAAGTCCATTAGACCCGCATCTGTTAATCTTATTTTACAAGCCGCATCATTTTGTATATACCTCTCAGTTCCAGTGCTATTAAAGTAAGAGTTATTGGCTATATTGAAATCTTCATAGTTACTTGTGTTATACAATGCGCCAACCGGAGATACCTGTAATGCAGTAGAATTACTCCACCAAGCCGCTGGAGAACAACCGATACCAACAGCACCGCCATTACCATCGATAACCAAAGCACTAGCATTACCACTAGCTTTAACAACAAAGTTTTGATTTATATCTTGGCCATTGTTAAATACTGTACCTCCAGAAGTACCCAATCTAAGAGCTTCTGTACTAGAGTTAATATAAAACCTAAAACTGTTGTCGCCGTGTTCGTATGAAACTTGACCTTTGATATTAGCATTACCAGTTGAAGTACCGTCGCTAAAGTGTATAGCACCACTTTGAGCAGGATCACTTACAATAGTCATACCTGTACGTGTTGATGTATTACCTATAACAAGATCATCGGCATTAGCGTGTGCATTAGTTGCTACACTTGCACCTGTGCCAATACCAACTCTACCTGACGTATCGATAACAAAAACATCGGTACTACTACTTATAGCCGCACCTGCAGTTCCGCTAGGTGCCTGTGAAAATATAATCGTTGAATCTGGATTCATTACCAAACGTGAAGCGGCACCATTTACGACATATTGATTTCCTGTTCCTATCCACCAGTTTTGTCCTAGTTGTGTTTGAGTATTACCTGCATGTCCAGTAAAGGTTGCGCCGCCGCCAATTTGTAATGCAGGATAGTTAGCAGACCAAGATCCAGGAGTAACTCCTAATCCTAGAACTCCACCTTTAAAGGTTGCTTGAACACTTCCACCAGCAAATATTCGAGTAGCGTTGAGTGTACTGGTTCCCGTTGATCCTAATTGAGTAGCGTATCCGCCATCAAATCCGTCATAAGTTACTACTGGGTGACTAGCAAGTTTATATCCAGACGCCGCTTCTATGTAGCCATTTACATGAAGTTTTTCGTTTGGAGAGGGAAAACCAATACCAACGTTGCCATTATCCAAGAAAGTAGCTAAAGTGGCATTTGCTTGCGATTTGACAACTAAACCTCTTGTTGCTTCAGTTGACCCACGGTAATAACCAAAATCCATGTACCTGACATCAGCACCTTCCGAGCCATATCTAGTCAATGCGTATTGACTCCAACCTGTATTTGGGTTTCTTATGCTTTCTACAACGGCCGTTCCTGAATCTCCCACAACATTAAATTTTGCGGACGGTAGAGCTACACCAATACCAACTTTGTCGCCTTTTATGACCATAGCATCTGTTTCACTATAGTTACTAAACCCAATCGTACTTGTATACGGAGCACTACTTGTGCCTGTTACGGTCATAACATTGAAGCCAGCGCCGTAAGTACTTCCAAGAGGTGCGGCTTTAATTGTTACTACTCCAGAATTTTTTAGAATAGTTGTTCCTAGTACAGTTAATTCATTACCAACATCTAAATGGCCTGAAGTTGTTATTGCTCCAAGTCGGTCTATTGTTAAGTGTGTGCTAATTCCTGAACTTGTGCTTGATGCTGTACCTAGTTCTAATTTATAGCCTGATCCGTCATATCTAAATCCAAGACCTGCATGGCCAGATCCACTTCCGTGGTCAACCATCGTTAAACCACCAAAAGTTCTATTTGCCGCATTAATTTGGACACTCGACATTATACCTCTATTAGACCAATCTGTTGAAGCAGAATTTGTAGCTTTAACTTCCAAGGTTGCGGCTGGAGATATTGTTCCGATACCAACGTTGCCGTTTGATTTTAAAGAAAATTGATCTATGTTACTAATGTCATTATAGAATAATAGATGACTATCATTTGCTTGCTGTAGTATTCTCCACTTATCTGCTCCTGACCGTTGAAAGGCCAAGCTTGTTAAAGAAGATCCTGTAATTGTGGAATCTAGAATTAATGTTTTATTCGAGGAACTACTTATGTGAATATTCTTATTAAAGTCCCATTGGTCTGTTGCGCTTGTATAAGTTATATTTGCTGATGCGCCATCAACTGTAATACCAGCGCCAGTTGCGGCAGACGCATTGCCTGCGCCACTTGCAAGAACGATGTTTTTATCATTTACGGTTAAAGTTGTTGAGTTAATAATGGTCTGAGTGCCATCAACCTGTAGATTGCCAGCAATTTGAACTGTGCCAGAATCGTTGCCGTGTACAGCAGGATCAATAACAAACGTAGCTGGTCCTCTTAGATATCCAGTAAGAGTTGCATTAACTCCAGATAAGTTTCCTTCGCCTATCTGTGTAAGATCGACTAAATCACTTTGCTTACTCATTAGCTCTGCTCCAGAACACTAAGTATGACATCGGCACTTGAAGCCGTGTCTGTCTTAACAACAAGCGTGTCAGAGGTCTCCAGTATTATTTTTCCGTCTAGTACAGATAGTCCAGCTCCAGCAGGTATAGGAGTATCTTTAACTACATATGCTCCTGCGGCTTGAACGTCAACTGTGATTTGATTTGCAGTAACGTTAGCAATGTTTAATCCCACTGTCACTGCCACTGTTGAACTAGGAACTGTGTAGACAGTTGTTGCACTTGTTCCTACTGATGTACTTGTGTAATTTTTAAATGTATTCGGCATGTTTTTATCCCAAAGCTATGGCTAGTGCTAGTGCAGTCCCAGCGGCGTCAAATCCTGTAGAATCAACTCCGTCTAATGTATCTGCATCTACATTTAGGTTATCTACAAAACTTTTATTTACTCTTGTGTCTATCGCACTATTTGCACGTGCGTTTGTATAATATAGTCTACTACTATGCTCAGTCAAATTTGCTGTAGTAAAGTTCGATATGTCTGAAACTGTGCCTGTCACGTTACCTATTAGGTCAGTGTCGAGTGACTTATTCATATTCCATTTGTCGCCAGAAGATGAGTAAGTAAATGTAGCACCAGCTCCATCTACTGTTATTCCTGCTCCATCGGCTGCGCCAGCACTTGCTGCCCCTTGAGCAACTGTAATATTTAGGTCTGCAACAGTCATTGTCGTTGAGGACAGTGTTACAGTAGTACCTAATACTTGCAGATCACCTTTAATCTGAACTGTACCAGTGTTATTTCCAACAACAGCAGGATCAATAACGAATGTCGATGGACCATGCAATTCGCCGGTCAGTATCGTATCACCAATCGATTGCTGTGAACCAGTGGCAGGATCTACTACTAAACCCGTACCAAATTGTGCTAGTTCTAATGCTTTAGTCGTTGCCACTTGTTACTCTCCAATAGCGTTTATTTTGTTCGTTTCTCATTCTTATTTATATTAAGGGTCTTGTTAACCATTCTATTATTGTGCTATCATATCTATGCTTGTAATTCCACCTACTTCCCCTCTGAGCGTAGCTACGAAGTGAAAATTAATACTATAGTTGCTGTCAAGGTTTACCACAGGAATATACAAAGTTGTTGCATTCGGCTTTGAAGTATTGCCTAACGAAATTTTGCTAGACGTAGGACCAATATCGCATATAGTAGTGCTTGCAGTACCATAGTTGCCTGTGTTGACAGCGTTTGTGCCAATAACATAACGCTTCTCAAAACTACCTATAGCGTTTACATTACCATAATCTCCTGAAACATGTAAACTCAGTCCTGCCGCAATGTTGCCGTCCATTTGAATTCTAAAATATTTTGCGGCTGACGGAGCAAAATTTACCTGCATAGAAGTCTCGTAAACACCTACATTTGAATTGTTACTGGCTGTCTGGCGTCTAACTCCTCTGTTGTCCAACGCTCCCATCTCTACTTTAGAGCCACCAATATTATTTGATCCATCTCTAAACTGAAATCCAAGTACATCGTTTGCCCTAAGAGACGCAAATTTTACTGGTCCACCACTAGAGCCTTTATAGAATGATATTGTAGGAATAGCACTACCTGTAGTATCATCATAATCGACCATTCGAAGTTCGACATCTTCATCACTAGTATCACTATTACCTACAACGTTCATTTTAGACATACCGTTGACCATAGTCATACTGCTACCAGCAGATATACTACCATCATTACCGTTAATAGCCGCATTGTAGCTAGGAGTACTAGTACTTGCAGAAGATCGCCCACCAAAGGAGAATCTTCCGTCTTCTAACATCTTGAAGAACGCTTGACCCTCATTCGTCTCATCAAAGCGATGAGTGCCCCAATTGTAATAGTTGTTTGTTAAGTAAAAATCATTACCCACATTAGCCATTCTAATTCTAGTAGCATTTTCACCTCCCGAAACAGACCCTGGTGACATAGACAATTGCTCATATGAAGGATTTACTGTAGTTCCTCCTATATGCAGTACGTGTCTAGGGTTGTTACCAGATACTAGTGCGGGAGTCTGTCCAATATTAACTTGTCCAGTAGTGGCAATTCGCATAGCTTCTACTATGTTCTGACCAGTTCCTGTTGCACTTGTATAAAATCTTAAGTCTCCATCGTCTGCTGAAGAGTTTGCGGAAATTCTTGCAACTACATTTCCAGAGTTAACGTATAATAATTGACCAGTGTCGTTATTAGATGTTCTTTTACCTTCAAGTCTAAGTTCAGCCGCATCACCATTTTTATCGTTATGTACGTGAAGTCTAGTATTGCCTGATACTGTACTATTGTAAACTTTTAATCTGCTGGTACCTGGATCTGACGTACCAATACTAACCTTGCCAGTTGGCGTTACTAAGAATCTTGTTTGTTGTAATGCAGTACCAGAACCTGTGGCATCAGACAATCCCCAACCATTTAAGGAATCTCCATAAACCATACCGGTTTTCCACTTGTTAACTCCGCCTCTAGCAAAGTCTAATCGTGAAGGACGGGCATTACTATCTGAAGGTGTATCAATCTGTATTGTGCCTAAGTTACTTGCGTGGGTTTGTTTAAAGATTGCAATGTAATCGTCTGAATCATTAGAGTGTACTTTTAACGTGATATCACCTGGAGAATCTGTTCCAATACCAACGTTGCCACCCATAAAGGATGAAGGTCCACTACTTGCTAAGGTTACTTTTGAATTTTCACTAGCATCGTTAATGTAAAATGTACCACGTGTATCAGATTCTTCTCTGAATCTAAATAATTGTTGATTGTCAGAAGACTTAATTAGTAATGGATATGAAGATGCTCCTGAACTTTTAATACCTAATCTAGCATCTGGATCATTTGTTCCGATACCAACTTCACCGTTAGCCATAATACGCATCTTTTCAGAGTATCCAGCAGAGCCTCTCGTATTGAATGCCATATCACCATAGTGTGAGCTATGATTTGTATTAATAGCATTTATAGAAACTGTTTCTCCAGCACTTGCCGATTCAAAACTTAATTTAACTATATTATTTGCTGTAGTGTCTGTATTCTGTAAAACTAGTGTTGGACCAGTGCTTCCAATTGACGTGGATGTTCCAGCGCCTTTAAGATACATAACTCTTGCATCACTTCCATTTGGTTGCATACCTGTAACTTGAAGCGCAAAATTATTTGATAAAGGAGTTTGATTAATGCCTAAACGTCCTGCGGGATCTAATGTCATCAGAGGATCAAAAGTTGTACCATTATAACCATAGAAAATATAACTACCGTTACTTGTGTTGTTTCTTGATACGAAGGTCGTAATTCCTCCATTGTGTCCCATGTCAGCATAATTATTTGTTCCATCATCATCTTGTATTCTAATAGCAGGAGCTCCAGTACCAGATACGTGAAGCATAGCTTGCGGGTCATTATTACCGATACCTACTTGACCATCAGCATCAATGCGGACATGCTCTCCGTTAGTATCATTACCAAAAGCGATTTGTCTACCAGTGTATGCGTTTAATTCTAAAACGCCTGACACACTTTCTAATCTACCGACATCAGTAGTACCTGTGCCGACTGTAAGTGCCGCACCACTAAGTAGTTCTAGACCCTTATTCATCTGCCATCTATCTTGAGTATGATCATACGCAAAGGTTGCAGTTCCGTCACTACCTAAATCTGCTGTAAGACCTGCGCCTGTAGCAGCCGCCTTATTATTAGAGCCAGAGGCTAATGTGATATTCTTATCATCTACTGTTAAGGTTGTAGAATTAATTGTTGTTGTCGTACCATCTACTTGAAGATCGCCTGCGATTACGACTGTGCCTGAGTTAGCACCGTGAACGGCTGGATCAATCGTAAAGGTCGATGGACCTCTAAGAACTCCTGAACTACCAGAAACTTCAAGAATACCATCTACTGTGACAGTATCGTTGAAGTATGACGTGCCGTTATTGTAGAAGTCATATGAGCCGTGTACAGCCGTAGACATTACAGCAAACTTGCCTGTAGAGGATCCTGAATCCATTTTCACATGGGAGCTAAATGTTGCGTCACCAGCGTTAGACATATCGAGTACAAGCGCATCAATGGTTACATTAGGGCTACCAGATTTAATGCCTCTGAATATGATGTCTTTGTCTACGGTTTCAGCTTTGATTACAAGATTACTAGTTTCTCGTTTGAATCTACCGAATGGGACTGCATTATCTGCTAAGATGATGTCTGCGCCATTTGCGTCTAGTGTAATATCACCGTCTGCATCTATAGTTAGATTGCCTGCGTGTACTATATCACCGCCTAAAACAATGTTCTCGTTAAAAGTTGCACGACCAGCATGTTCCATATCAAAATCTAGGGCTGTGACTGTTGAGCCGCCATCATTTCCTAAAACTTTTATGTGTTTATCGGCTTGGGGTGCATAAATATTAAAGTCGCCAGAAGAAGTATTATAAAACTGACCGAAATTGAGACCGTTGTCTTTTAAACTAACTGTACTTCCATCAGCATCTAAGATGATATCTCCAGATGCATCAAACATTATGTCGCCATTATAGCCACTAGCTTGACTTGTCGATATTCTATTATTTCCTAAAGTGTAATTGCCTACGATTACCGAGCCGAACGTTCCTGATGCGGTTGTGTTTATTTGAATAGCTGAGTGAAAATCTGAAGCTACGATTGAACCGTCAAGTATCTGGGATGATTTTATTCTAGTTGTCATGTTATACCCCTACCTGTAAACGTTGTGCTTTGATTGTCGTGTTTGTACTAGCGGGAGAAACTAGTAATCTTACATTACCTGCGTTAATATCGCCACCAATAGTGCCTAAACTAGCATTAGAAAATATTGTTCCGTATTCTGTCATATAAACTGTTGTTCCATCGTGAATTAGTAATACTTCGGTGGCATGATAATTGCTGCCCTGTGTCATCTGGACGAGATATTTAGCTGTGCGATATCTTGCTCCCGAAAAAGTATCTACAACTTGATTTGCTGTGCTTGCTGTAAGAGGCGTGTAAACCGGCTTCAGTACATCATGATCTACAAATGATGCAAGAGCCATTGATGTGATTTCTACATGACCAGAAGCAATTGCTTGGTCTAGAACAATAGAAGTTCCATTGGTAGCTGTGAAGTCATCTCCGTCAACTAACTTAACACCGTTAGCAAAAACAGATATTTTTGTAGGATCATATGCTAGTGTTTGATTGTTATCATCAGCACCACTGAACGTGGTCTTTGACGAGTTGAATGTATATACAAATGTTTTATAGTCTCTTAAATGAATATTAGACGATAAAGAGTCGTATATTCTAATTTCTATTTCATCAGTTGTTAGTGGCGCATCATTGAATGTTAGAGTTTGTCCACTATAGCTATATTCTGTAATATGTTGAAGAACACCATTAAGATATACTGAGATGTATTGATCGCCTCTAGGAATAGCTGGTATTGCATAGGCGGTTTTACTATTATCCCCAGTATATGCTACTACATGAACGTTGTTCTGAGTTGCACTTTGTCCGATGAAAGATACTATAGAGTCTGTGCCGCCAGAAGACTTCTTTGCGTACATCCTTCCATCATGGGTATTGAATGCTAATTCGCCTAGCTCTAGACCTGAAGTGGTCGGAACCTTACCCGGAACAGCACTTCTTTTTAATTTAATTGTTGACATCTGTCCTCACACCTGATATAATAAGCTATATAGCTTCTAATTTAAAATAAAGATGTCTAATGGTATATACCTAACATCTAAATCTAACTGTATTCTAGAACGTTCCACCATCAATAGTATCGATAGTGACTAAGCCTCCGGATGATACATCAAAGTTTGTTGCGTTATATGTACTTGTACCAATTGCGCCTGCGGCATCTGCAATATTAGCCTTAACTGTTACTGCCGCAGTCTCAGATCCTGATCCCGTTACTACGATACCGTTTGAAGTTGTGCTGTTAGCGTCTGTCTGGCCTCCTGTACCTTGTGCAATAGTAGCTACATAGTTACCAGTTGTATCAGTACCTAAAGCGACCGAGTTCGGTTGAATTGTAGTTGCTATACTATGTGCAGTAGTGCCGAAGTCTGAGATTGTGATTTGACCAGCAACATCACCAGTAAGACTGAATGTCTTTGAAGCAAACTTAACAGTATCAACATTCAACTTAGCTAGACTAAACGAACCATCTGACATATTAACAACATTATCAGTTAAGTCAGTATCGATATACTCATCGAATATATGCCATTCACCAGCAGTTGCGTCTCTAAAGATACCAGTAAACTGATCGTTGGTTCCATCACTGTATCTACCAACAACACCAATGTCAACTGAATCGGCAGTATTGCCAGATGCTAATCTAATCAGAGCATCTTCAACATCAAGTACATCAACGTTAACTGAGGTTGTAGTACCATTGACTGTTAAGTCTCCGCCAACAATCATATTGCCAGCAGTTTCAGTGTTACCGTTTGATGCGTCTACAGTAAAGTTAGTTGCACCTACTCTGAAATTACCAGTTACGTCAGTCGGGTTATTAATAGTTGTCTTACCAGTGGCAGCACCTATACTAATCGCTGTACCAGCACCGAATGCGTTAACTGTAGTTGCAGTATTGTTAAGTAGGTTAAATGTAGTTGCAGTAGTGGTAATGTCTCCGCCATTAACTGCAAGATCGAGCGTAATTGCTCCGTTTCCACCAACATGCAAGTTTTCAGCGATACCAACACCGCCGGCAACTGTTACTGCGCCTGTAGTAGCACTTGTAGAAGTTGTTGTGTTGAGGACAGCAAGTCTATCCTCGTCAAGTGTCATCGCTTCTTTGTTTGTCGTATTACCAGTTGCTACGTGGAAGTGTAATGTGTCATCTGAGTTAGCTGGAGAAGATTCTGCAATAATGAATGTGAGACCGTCAACTGATCTTACTCCACCTAGAGATGACCAATTAGATCCTGAGTATCCTTCGAATTGAGTGTTCTCACTGTTATATCTAATAGCACCTGCTACATTTGGTCCCTGTTGAGCGTTTGTGCCCACTGGAATAACAAATCCATTTGTCCCAGTAATAGACACATATCCAGTACCAATTGGATCTAAGACTAGATTAGTATTTGTGCCTAGTGTTGATATAGTGTTACCGTCAGCACGAATGTTATCTACATTCAATTGTCCTGTTACAGTAGCTACACCAGTAAGTTGCGTGGCAGCAACAACTGTAAATGTCGTACCGTCAAATGTTAGGTTGGCATCATCTTCAATTGCACCAGCAGTACCTGCGATGACAATACGATTGTTTGTTAGGTCACTTACTGTTGCAGATGCAAGTGTTGATTCGCCTGTAACGCCTAAAGTGCCTGCGATTAAAGTGTTACCAGTTCCGTCTGCTACAGTAAATTTATTTGTGTCTACTGCAATACCACCGTTTGCGTTAAGCAATCCGGTAAACGTACTTGACGTAGAGAAGTTGACTGGTGCATTTAAATCAATAGTACCTGTTCCGTTGGGATCAAGTATAATGTTACCATTCGTATTTGTAGAAGATATTGTATTAGCGTTAAGGGTAAGATTATCGACATTAAGTACATCGATCTTCGAACTCGCATCTACGATAAGTGCAGATGATGCAGTAAGTGTACCGTGTGCGTGATCTAGCAGGTTAGTAAAATATTTACCGCCAACTACGTCAATTGCGTTTGCGACACCGCCACTTTCTCCGCTAGTACCTAAGTATAATCTATCTCCGCCGTTCGCTTGTGTACCAGTGCCATATGCGTAGCCAAACTCGCCTAATGCGAGTGCAGATGGCGCACTAGTACCACTGGATCTTTTGATCTTAATAATAGACATTTAGAAATTGCCTCCGTTTATAATTGTATTTATATTATCCATTTGAGTGGTCGATTCCCACTTTGCTGACGTACTGTTATAGAGAATAACTGCTCCGTCTGTTTGATTACTAGCGTCAACGTCAAAGAGGTCGCCAAGCCTGATAGAGGCAGCATTAATCTGGTAATTAGTTACCATAAAGTTTTGATTTGGTGTAAGTTTTGCCTTGATGTTTGCCATCTTTATGTCCTTGTTATGCCGGCTGTTACTGTCGCTGTTCCTTGTACAACACGTGATTTAGAGCCGCCAGGTGAGGTAATTTCTATATCATATAAGTATCTACCAGGAGATAAGTTATTGGTTATACTACTACTTAGAGTGATAGAAATTTGACCGAGTGCTCCGTTATGCGAACAGCCAAAGTCCGTTGCAGTTGCCGAAGCATACGTTTTTCTCATTTGAGCGGCAACAGTAAATCCAGTAAGATTGAATACGGCATCTGTAGCCGTTTCTACATCAATCAACGCTGAGAAATCTGTACCTTGGTCTATTACAATATTTGCTTTAACTGCCATGTTTTTTCCCTAATCTATGCTACATGTATTTATAAATAATAAGAACAGAACCCTCAACCTATTGGATTTAAAATGACATCAAAGTACATCAAATTCGGACTTCGTGCTGACAAGAATCTAGCAGACCTAGATAGTCCAGTTCAATCTTTAGCCAACGTACTGGACGATAACTCTACTGCCCTAGACGAAAACAATCAATTCTCTGGATTTACTGTCCGAGATATTAGTCCACTTATTGGATTAAGAAACACTGGACTGTCTGACTTCACAAACGAAGATGGACAATCAACTGATCTCGCAAACTTAAACGGCACTGTAGTATCGTTCACTAATACACAAGGACAAAACACAGTTGTTGAGCCTCTTGTGACTATTCAAGATAATATAAGCAATTTTAAATCTGTTTTAGGTAATCCTCCTTGGATTAATGGCGGTGACGGATTAAATTGTTTCTTTGTCGGTAGCGATAGAATTAAACCAAATCCTACTGGCGCCATCACGGGTAATTCAGGTACTGCTTCAACGACAGGTGGCTTGTCATCAAGTCAACTGTGGACATCATATGCAGACGGAGACTTCACTCCTATCATTGGTCCATTGGACTTTTGGAATAACGGAGTCTTCGCCTTTAATTCAAAGCTCCATCCAGAGATGAGAAACACATACGGTCTTATACAATGGACTGGTTATCTTGCGAGTAATTTCGAACAAGATTGGGGCTCTACAGGGTTATTTATCATAGAGGAAGATACGGTAGATGATGGTAGTGAAAACAATTGGACAACGATCAAGTCTGTGTATGCCACTCCAGCTTCTAATGATCAATACAAAAGTAGCTTCCCACTAAACGGTCTTACATACTCTGGTCCGACGGCTGGAGTAGTAACGATAGACTATAGTGGATCTTCTGTTAATAAAAAATCTGTTTGCGAAGGAATGTCATTTGTATCGAATTCCACTACATATCAAATCGCATCAGTGGATCCAGAAGCAGAAACAATGACAGTTCAAACGTCAAGTGCCATATCTGGAAACCCCGCAACTCAAACGCTTAAGTTCAAACCTGGTGAAGATGAAGTCACATCTCCAATAAAATTTACTGCTCAGAAAAGGGGCAATAGATTAAGGGTGCGTTACACGCTTTGGTATCCAGATCCAGGCAATGGTAGTGCTTACAGAGAAAAAACATTTAGAGAAACTAATGATAATAGTGAACGTGCACCATTTTCAGATTATTACAAGACGTATAACAGAAGTCAAGTATTCGGCCCATACACGTACAAGTATTTCGAAGACAATAAAGCAAGTGCCTTGAATCAGAAATCTACATCTAAGTTAACTGTTCTTGATACAATATCTCTTATAATAGATCCTCCAGAACTATTGAACGATAAAGTTGTAGGAATGTCGAGTTCTACATCAACAACAGTATCTACAAAGACTATAAAAGTACGAGATAACTTTGGCAAGATTTCTGCCACTAGCTTCAGTGGAGTAAGTGTGGGAGATTGGATGGTATTCAAAAAGAGCAATAATAACATGTATGCCTTTCAGATTTTAGAGATCAGTGGATCAGATGAAGATGGTAATGAATTTGCGTATGTTAAAGATAGTCTTAACTCAGATGCTTCTATGGCTATATCAAATACAGCAGAAGCAGTATTCTTCAAGAATACTGGACTTATTGGTCTATTCAGACTCGATTCTTCTGGAAACAGTAGTCAGGGAGCACTATACTCTTTACCTCCATATAACATTAACCCGACATCTAAAGTGTTTGCAGATCAGCTTATAATGACTATCAAAGCAGATGGAACTGACGGACTACAAGTCAAAAGAGTATTCGATGCAACGGGTACTGGACCTAGAAACGTCATTATTCAAGACCATCTAAGCAATGCTGGAGGTAGCAATTTCAAAACCGGAAATGTTCAGATTGGTGCAGTATATGCGTCTAGAGGACTAGACGATAAGTCATCATATCTTCAATGTAATGGAGTTTACGGAAGAGAAGTGAACGCTACTGCGGGAAGCGGTCAAAACCAAATAGAGTTAACTACAACAGATGGAGTGACTGTAGGAGATTACGTACACTTTTACGGTAGCGGTAGTGCAGGAGGTACGGGAGCTGTACCTGGATCACCAGACTTCAACAACAATAAAGTTGGTACTACCACAACAGTGCAATCTATAAACAACAGTACTAAAAGGATAACATTAACCGCACCTCTTACAGCCGCCATACCTAAGGCTCGCACTATAGTTTTCATAAAATCAACAATAGGTGGTAATTCAAATAATCCAGGAAGTGCTAATAAAGAATTCTGCGTCATTCCCCTAAACACTGCTCCTCCATTTGAAGGTACCACTATCGGACTTAAAACGCCTAGCGCAAACGCAAACTTAGTTGTAGTCGGATTGACATTTGGTACTCTAAA
>Ga0181419_1000349_pt1 | contig 16128 bp, 18 predicted proteins | sample 42SPOviralmetaG_FD_130144 | JGI IMG/M metagenome (GOLD analysis project Ga0181419, IMG submission 130144) | Marine viral communities from the oligotrophic San Pedro Time Series (SPOT) site, San Pedro Channel, CA, USA - 42 SPOT_SRF_2013-04-24 | ecosystem: Environmental > Aquatic > Marine > Strait...
CAACAGTAAGAATAAATATATTGAACTTGTAAGTTGTGGATAACTTTGTAAACTAGAACTTGACATTTAAAAAAGCTATGGTACAATAAAAGAGGGAGTGAGTAGGTCTTATATATAGGTCATAGGTTCTTACCTATCTATTGAGGTCATGCGAGGCATAGGGCGAGTACCACCCCCACCCCCCACCCCCATATATATCATACACGCACAAAATGGGTGGATAAGAGTGTTAACCAGTAGCTGGCCCACTTCAAAGTCAGGTAATGTAATTAGGAAATCTAGGGAATATAAGGGAAAAAAACTAAAAGATGTTAACCAGTACCTCGCCTTACGTTAATTCCTGTCGGAGATAACGGATTCTAGGTTGGATTGGTCGCCGCTTTAAGTTATGAGGGAGTGGTTGTTATGAATTGAATAATTCTATATAGGTATATAACCGCCCCCAGGGGGTTAATTACATTATACAGGTGAATATCGGTTTTGTCAACAATAAAATTAATTATTTTTTACTTGACAAATTGTTAACTAGATGTTATAATAGTGGTATGAGTTTTTTACAAACAACCGATAACAAAAAGAAAAGAAAACTAACTGATAAACAAGAGAAGTTTCTATCGGCTTTAGCTGGTGAAGCTCGTGGTGACGCTAAGACTGCATTGTCTTTAGCAGGATACGAACAAACTTCTTACTATGCGGTACTTGATTCCCTAAAGGAAGAGGTAGTAGATGTAGCAAATAGCATACTTGCCCACAGTGCACCAAAGGCCGCCGCTAAATTAGTTGATGTTCTTGATAGCGATGCACCTATACCACAAGTAGGTGCTAAGATACAAGCCGCCCAGACTTTGTTGGACAGGGTCGGCATCAGTAAACGTGAAAGACTTGAGGTTAATCATAATCATCAAGGTGGTATTTTTTTATTACCTGATAAAGAAGAGGTGGTTATTAATGCACAAGAAGCAGATTATGAAGAGGTAAAAAATGAAACGTAAGACTAGTTCCACTATTCCGTTTGGTTACAAAGAAGTAGAAGATAATACTGGATATATAGAAGAGATACCAGGACAGTTGGAAGTATTAGATAAAGCTAAACAACATATATTAACTGGAGCATTATCATTACGAGGAGCAGCTGAACAAATAGAATTTGAAACAGGACGTAGTATATCTGCAGTTGGGCTTAAGAAAATAGTTGACAAAGAAAGAAAGAATAGTTTACTAGCCAAACAAATATGACTGACTCAGTAATAGAAAAAAAGAAACCTGGTAGACCCAAGGGTTCAACAGGTACTAGAACTTTAACTAGAGAGCATCAAGCTAGACTACAAGCAGCTAGAGAATTAAAAGCTAAAAAGAAAAAGATTGAAAAGCTAGAAGTAAAGCTATCACAAGAACGTGGTAAGTTTAAAAATAAAAAAGAAGCTTTAACATCTCCTGTATTAACTGAGACTACAAAAGAAAACTTACCTACAAAAGTAAAAGAGTTTATAGAAGAAAACAAAGAGTCAATTGTTTTTAAACCAAATGCTGGACCACAAACAGATTTTTTAGCTGCGGCTGAGCAAGATGTATTATATGGTGGAGCTGCAGGCGGTGGTAAGTCTTATGCAATGCTTGTTGACCCACTAAGGTTTATGCATAGACCAGCACACAGAGCTTTGTTGCTAAGACGTTCTATGCCAGAACTAAGAGAACTTATAGATAAATCAAGAGAGCTATATCCAAAAGCTTTTGTTGGTGCTAAGTTTAGAGAAGTAGAAAAAATTTGGAGATTCCCAAGTGGAGCTATGCTTGAGTTTGGATACCTTGACAGAGATGCCGATGTATACAGATATCAAGGACAAGCCTACAGTTGGATAGGGATAGATGAGTTAACTCAATATCCTACAGAGTTCCCCCTTCAGTATTTGCAATCACGTTTAAGAACAACCGACCCAGAAATCAAAACTTATATACGGTGCACTGCAAACCCTGGAGGTGTTGGAGGTAATTGGGTACGCAAAAGATATTTAGAACCTTCGCCATCTAATGAAAGCTTTGAAGGGCCTGATGGTTTAACTCGTAAGTTTATACCAGCAAGACTTGAGGATAATCCTTATCTTGCAAAAGATGGACGCTATGAGCAAATGCTTATGTCGTTACCACCAATACAAAGACGACAATTATTAGAAGGTAACTGGAATGTAAGTGAAGGTGCAGCTTTTGTTGAGTTTGATACTGAGAAACATATCATACCACCATTTCAAATACCATACCACTGGCAAAAGTATAAAGGCATTGACTATGGTTATGCCGCTGAGTCTTGTTGTGTATGGGCAACGATAGACCCAGAAGATGATACTATAATAGTTTATCGTGAGTTATATCAAAAAGGATTAACAGGTGAAGACCTTAGTGAATTAATAACTGAGATGGAACAAGATGAACGTAGAAGTATCGCAGGTGTTCTTGATGGTGCAGCTTGGAATCGTACAGGAGTTGGTGGTCCTACAGTAGGAGAAACTTTAGTTAGAGGTGGACATAAACTTAGACCAGCTGATAAAAATAGAATACAAGGTAAAATACAAATACACGAAAAACTTAAACCTAATAGAGATACAGGAAGACCAAAGTTACAAATCATGTCTAACTGTGTAAATTTAATTAGAGAACTACAAAGTATTCCTGTTGACTCTTCAAGACCAGAAGATGTTGACACAAAAGCATCTGACCATGCATATGATGCATTAAGATATCTAATTATGTCTAGACCAAGGATGCCTAGTACATATAGAGAAATGGGCGAAATAAAACGATTCACACCTAGTGACCCAACATTTGGATATTAATAATTATGAAAGATAGAATAATAAAAAGTTTAATAGCACACGCTGAAGGACATATTGAAAAACATTGTACTAATGTAGATATATATTTAGAAAAAGCTGTAGGTATAGGAGAACATTCAGATGTTCTTGAAGCTATAGAAAAAGAATTAGAAGTTATAGCTAAGTATGATGATGAAATAAATGTTTTAAAAAAGTATTTTACATAATGCCTGTCTATACATTTAAAAATAAAAAAACAAAAAAGGTATACGATATTGTTATGACCTACGATGAGTTTCTTAAATATAGTAAGAAACGAACTGTAGAAAGAATTCTAAAACCTACAGCTCTAGCTAACTTAAGTAATGGAGCCGAAGGGTCTTTTAGGGATTGGTGTCATCAACCTGCTGATGATATAGACACTAGTAAATCACATAATTTTAAACAATCAAAAGAGGAGTATTTATTTTCAGATGTTGAAGACAAATAAAAAAATTAGCTTAATAGATGGTAAACAAGTAAAGGTAGGCTATGCTGTCCTTGATATAAAAGAACAAGCACCTCAATTTAAAAAATCTAATATGACAGATTGTTATGGTCAATATACTGCTAGAGAAAACATAATTGAGGTACAGCCTGGACTTTCTGATATAGATGAGGCTAATACTGTGTTACATGAGATAATGCATGCATGTGTTTATATATCATCTCTTAATACTGAAGGACAAGCTTTATCTGATGATAACAACGAGGAAGTAGTAGTTAATAGTTTAAGTAACTATTTAATGCAAGTATTTATGGATAATAAATGGTTATTACCATATTTAAATAAAAAAATACTTGACAAGTAGTTCAAATGACTGTATAATAGAAACTACAGATATTTTTATATATAGTATATAATGGGGTTTAAATGGACGAAGAAAAAGATATTCAAGAAAAATCAGTAGAAGAAATAGCAAGAGAGCAAGAAGCTAGTAAGCCTTCTGGGTATATATACCAAAAATTCTTTGATTGTGAAACTTCTCGTAGAAGTGATGAGGACAGGTGGCTAGAAGCTTATCACAACTATCGTGGTAAGTATTACAAAGATGTTAAGTTTAGAGACCATGAAAAGTCTAGAGTATTTGTAAAAGTTACAAAAACTAAAGTATTAGCAGCGTATGGACAAATAACAGATGTTCTATTCTCTGCCAACAAGTTTCCCATCTCTGTAGAAGAGACCAGAATACCAGAGGGTGTAGCAACATTTGCTCATCTTAATCCCCTAAAAGAGCAATTAGGTGACGGTCTTCAACAACCATCTCCAAATATGGAAATGGATGCTATGAGTGAGACTCCTGCCCCAACACCAGATATTGCTCCACTGGGCTTTGAAGGGGATGGGAATACCCTCGAACCTGGCTCTACCTTTCAGGATATGGAAGAAAAGTTTTTATCTTCTCTTTCAGAAGAATATGAAGGTGCAGATTTAGAAGAAGGTCCAGCACCTCTTCCTGAAATGCCACAGATTAAACCTGCTCAGATAGCAGCTCGTAGAATGGAAAGACTTATTCATGACGAGATAGAAGAATCACATGGTGGAACAGAGTTAAGAAATTCTATATTTGAATCAGTTTTATTAGGAACTGGAATTATTAAAGGCCCTTTTACTTTTAATAAAACTCTTCATAATTATGATAGAGACGAAGATGGTAAAAGAGTTTATAACCCTCAGACAGTTAAAGTACCTAGATTAGAGTATGTAAGTCTTTGGGATTTTTATCCAGACCCTAGTGCAAAAAATATTGAAGAGTGTGAGTTCACAATTCAGCGACATAAGTTTAATAGAAATCAACTAAGGAATTTATTGAACCGACCCTTCTTTAACAAGAAAGCTATTCTTGAAACTTTACAAGACGGCCCAAACTATGAAGACAGAAGTTATGAGTCAAGCCTAGATATAGGTGATGATGATTATGATGGTAATGATAGTCATAGTCGTTTTGAAGTTTTAGAATACTGGGGTATTGTTGATAAGACTACCCTCGAAGCATCTGGTATGATTATTCCAGATGAGTTCACAGAAGAAGATGAACTACAAATTAATGCATGGGTAACAAACAATAGAGTGTTACGAATGGTTGTTAATCCATTTAAACCTTATCGTTTACCTTATCATGCATTTCCTTATGAAAGAAATCCTTATAGTTTCTTTGGTATCGGTGTTCCAGAAAACATGGCAGATGCTCAAGCAATTATGAATGGACATGCAAGAATGGCTATTGACAACCTTGCATTATCAGGGTCATTAGTATTTGACATTGATGAGTCAGCACTTGTAGCTGGTCAATCAATGGATGTATACCCTGGAAAAATATTTAGAAGACAAGCAGGTATGCCTGGACAAGCTGTACATGGACTTAAGTTTCCAAACACAGCAACTGAAAACATGATGATGTTTGATAAGTTTAGACAACTAGCTGATGAATCAACAGGAATTCCGTCGTACTCTCACGGACAAACTGGTGTGCAAAGTATGACAAGAACTGCATCTGGAATGTCTATGTTATTAAGTGCAGCGAACTTGAACGTAAAAACTGTTATTAAAAACATTGATGACTATTTACTAAGACCACTTGGTGAAAGTTTCTTTCAATGGAATATGCAATTTTACGAAGGCGACTTAAACATTGAAGGTGACTTAGAGATAAAAGCAACAGGTACTTCAAGCCTAATGCAAAAAGAAGTAAGGTCTCAAAGACTAACAATGTTCTTACAAACAGTACAGAATCCTGCAATAGCACCATTTGTAAAGATATCTGAAATTATAAAAGAACTTGCATATAGCTTGGACTTAGACCCAGATGAAGTTATAAATGACCCTGCGGCAGCTGAGATATATGCTAAAATTATAGGATTACAAAACAATGCTCAGCAACAAGGAAATCAAGAATCTCCAAATCCTGACGGCCAGCCCCCAATGGAGGGTGCTCAAGGATTACCTCCTGAAGCTTCAGGAACTGACAGTCAAGGAACTGGCAATGGCACAATCGGAACAGGCAATGTTTCGCAGCCAGGGGAGATGGAATTTACTGGAACAACTGATACACCTCCAGGAATCAACTAGAAATAATACTAACAACTAACAAAGGGCAATAGTATGACTAACACAAAAAAAGAAAAAACAATGTATAATGGAGTTGAAGACCCTAGGTTTTTAAGACTTATTACTATATATGACAAAGATAATAACGTAACAGGATACAAATCATATAACAAAGGTGGTTCTGTTAATAAAATGATGTATGGCGGAATGGCTAAGAAAAAAATGATGATGGGCGGATATGCTAAAAAAGGTAAAAAGTAAAAAAATAAAAGGTTATAGTCTTGGTGGTCATTCTGTTATGCCAGAAAATACTACAAGACCAGGTCCTTTATATGCAGACCAACTAACAGCTAGAGACCCTAGTAGATATGGTAGTAAAAATCTTTTAAAAAAAACAGGTTTAATAAAATTATAATGGCAACACCAGGATACGCAGCACTTTACAGAGTACCAGGAGCACAACAATCAGCTTCTATGGACAAAGCTCCAGAAGAAAACATTGGTGAAGAAAAAGCTCCAACTATGGGATTAAATAATCCTAGTGTACCTAATGAAGTAAGAATGGCTGGTCAACCTCAAATGATGTTTGACCCAGCTAGAGCTAGATATGCTACAGGTGGTTTATCTGGTGGACTTACAGAAAAAGTGTATGATGACCCAGGTTATCGTGCATATGAAGATGGTGGTATGGTTATTCCAGAATTACAAGGCGAAGCTGATGAAGGTATGCCTATTGATTTAATGGAAGAACAAGAAGCTGTTGAAGAAACAGATTCAATGATGGATGATATTCCTGATATGGAAGAAGAAGACACCATGGAAGATTTAGATGTTACTGTAGATACATCTATGTTAACATCACAAGATGAAGAAATATTAGAAGAAGCTATTAATATGCATCCAGAATTATTAGATATAATTCCTAAGATGTTAGTAGCAACAAATGAATTTACTGGCGAAGGCGAAGTCGAAGGGCCAGGAACAGGTACATCAGACTCAATCCCTGCAAGACTATCAGACGGAGAGTTTGTTTTTACAGCTAAATCAGTTAAACATTTAGGTGTAGATAAACTTCGTAAGATGATGGCAAAAGCAGAGAATGATTACGATAAAGATATGAACGTCCAAGATGAACAACAAATGGAATCAGTAGATGACATGGTTCCCTCGGATGTCATGAGTGCTGCTTATGGCGGTTTAATGAAAAACCCTTATAAGTAGGCTTTACAAATAGAGCTACCCTGCCAATCACTGAGGCACTCTATTTTCGGCTACTCTTGCAATTTTGCAAGACCCCAACAATAACAATGAAAGGTGATTAAAAATGACTGATAGTAATGAGAACCCTCTTTTAGAAAAAAGAACTACTTCTCAGAAGAACGACGAACAAGAAGCTAATCCATATAATCAAAAGAAAGATTATCTTGATTATGATAGTATGGAAGAAGATGCATCAAAACCGTTTGCAGGTGCTAATACAATGGCTTACAAAAATAATTCTAAGGTAGTAGTAGATTCTACACAAAGTATAGAAGATACTGAACAACCTCAAGAAGAAGAAAGCCAATCTGCAAATCAACCTTATAAAAAAGTTGACTATAAAAAAAGGTATGATGATTTAAAAAAACATTACGATACTAAAGTAAATACTTTTAAACAAAAAGAAGAAGAACTACACGCACAACTAAGAGCTAATCGACCTAAGTATAAAGCTCCTAAGAGTGCAGAAGAACTTCAAGAGTTTAGAAAAAATTATCCAGACGTATATGATGTTGTTGAATCAGTAGCTCATACTCAAACTTCAAAAGAACTTGAAGATTTAAAAGAAGAATTAAAAGTTCTTCGTAATAAAAATCAAGAAATTTCTATGAAGGAAGCAGAGTTAACTTTGGAAAGACTACACCCAGACTTCTCAGAGATTCGAGAATCCGATGAGTTTCATGATTGGGCTGATAGACAACCAGAAGAAATAAAAGGTTGGATTTATAGTAATGGTTCAAATGCAACATTAGCAGCTCGTGCAATCGACCTCTTCAAACAGGATGTCGGCAAGTTAAAATCTAATACTAAAGATGACATATCAGGCGATTTAATACCTGCATCAGAAATGATAAAGGTAAAAAATAGTAAAGAGATAGGTTACGGCAGTAGAAAGATTTGGACTCGTTCTCAGATAGCAGCAATGTCGCAACGTGAGTTTGATAAGAATGAACAATCCATAATGGAAGCTATGTCTGATGGTCGTGTCGTTGATGATACGTCTAACAGAAAAATAGGTGGTTCAGGAAATCCTACTTACTAAGTTACAAAGCTGTTTTTTTTTAAACAACTAAAACTCAACTAGAAAAGGAGAAATACTATGGCTGTATTTCAAAATGCTGGTGGAGCTGGTAACAATAACTTTAATGCAGGTACTGCAGGTCAAACGAATGAATTTTTCGTTCCTGAAATTTTCTCGAAGAAGATTCAAAACTTCTTTAGAAAAGCATCTGTAATTGAAGCTATTACAAACACGGACTATGCAGGTGAAATAGCTGCTTTTGGTGATACTGTAAAAATCATCAAAGAGCCTACTGTCACTGTCGCAGCATATACTCGTGCCGCTTCTACTACAAAACAATACCTTACTGACCAAGAGTTGACACTTGTTATTGACAAAGCAAACTCATTTAAGTTTATTGTTGATGACATTGAGGAAAGACTTTCTCATATCAACTTTGCATCAGTAGGAGCAAGCTCTGCGGCTTACACACTAAAAGACACAATGGACGCTGAAGTCCTTGAAGCAATGGCTGACGGTGCATCTGCATCATCTCCAGATAACCAAATGGGTACTGATTCAGCTACTCACTTAGGTGCTGGAGTATTTGATGGTTCAGGTTCAATCGATGTTGGTTACGCTTCAGGTGAAATCACTCCACTAACTTTAATGTCTAGAATTGCTAGAAAACTAGATGAATCTAGTATTCCAGAAGAAGGACGTTTCTTTGTAGCAAACCCTCAGTTTTACGAGGAACTAGCTGCTGAAGATTCTAAGTTAATGTCTGCTGACTTTAACCAAGGTGAAGGCGGAGTTCGTAACGGACTAGTAGCATCAGGAATGATTAGAGGATTTAAAATGTATAAATCTAATAACATTGCTGTAGCTAATGCTGACGGCAAAGTAATTGCTGGTCACATTAGTTCTACTGCTACGGCTCAATCTATCCTTAACATTGAGACTCTAAGAGACACTGATACTTTCGGTGACATCGTAAGAGGATTACATGTTTATGGAAGAGCTGTATTAAGAGACGACGCTCTCGTAACAGCACACTATAGTATTGACTAATACTAAAGAATTAGAAGGGGCGATTAAGTTCGCCCTTTCTTTTATATACATAAAGGAATTTTAAAATGCCAAAAATGAAAAACGGAATTGACTACGCTGATGTTGTAACAGAACATTTACCTTTTATAAAAGAAGGCGATAATGTGGCTTCTTGTGATTATGGTAAAGATAAATATCCAAGACAATATGGTCAAATGGATTTAAGAAGAAATTGCGATAAAGCTGAGATGGGTACTCCATCTTTTTACAAAGACGAAAAATAATTAAAGGTAACAAATGGCTGCTCCATTTAGAACATATTTAGATTTAACTAATACTATTATTAGAGAACTTAATGAAGTAGAATTAACTACTGTTACTTTTACTGCAGCTACAGGTATACAAAAATATATTAAAGATGCTATTAACAGAGCATACTTTGATATTTGCACAGCAGAAGACAAGTGGAGTTTTTTAAGTGCAGGTGACCCATCTAATAACTATTATGGTAATACTAATATTGAAACTGCCTCTGGCACTAGATGGTATGATTTAAGAAGTTCTCAAACAATTGCAAATGAGTATAGTTTTGTTGATTGGGAAAATATAATAGTAACTGAAGAAGGAGTAACAGGTAAAACAGCTCCATTTGAAATTCACAGACTACAGCCACTGTCTATAAATAACTGGCAAAGATTATATGGAATAGAAGAGTCAAGAGATAAAAGTAGTTCTCAAACTTATGGAATACCTAAACGAGTTATAAGAGTTCCAGAAAATAATAAACTTGGTTTATCTCCTATACCTTATGGTAAATATAAAATTTATTTTTATGCTTATAGTCAACCTACTGAACTATCAGCACATGGGGATACAGTAGTATTTCCAAAACAATATACATCTGTTCTTTTAGCAAAGACTAGATATTATGTACATCAATTTAAAGACAATATGTCACAAGCACAACTAGCTGAAGTAGAATATCAAAAAGGTTTAAGAAGTATGAGAGAACAATTATTAGAACCTTTTCCAGAAACTATGGATGATAGACGTAGCGTATATGTCTAATAAAAAGAAACAGGTAAAGCTACCAGCTCCCTGGAATAAAACAAATACAAAAGAAGTAATTAAAAATTTTTTTAAAGTATGGCAGAACAAGGTATATCGATAAACTGTGAGGGCGGATTAGATTTAGTTTCAAGTACCGCTTTGCTTTTTAGAACTCCAGGAGTAGCTCAACGACTTAATAACTTTGAGTCATCTATCCATGGTGGATACAGAAGAATTAATGGCTATACTAAATTTGGTTCATCTACTGTTACAGGAGGTAGTAATCAAGTTGAAGGTATATTTGCATATGCCAAAGGAGTAATAGCTTGTGCAGGAAGTAATATTTATTATAGCACAAACGGTAATAGTTGGACACAAATAAATAAAGATACCTATCAAGCTCAAACAGGAACAGTTACAGTAAGTTCAGGAAGTGCTACAGTATCTGCACATGGAGGTTCAACAACATTTACTACTGATTTTTCAGTAGGAGATGATATAAAAGTTAATGGAGAACAATTTTTAGTTTTAAGTATTACTAATGATAGTACATTAACTGTTGATGGAAATTTTCAAGCATCAGCAAGTAATACAGCAGTTTTTAAAAATGGAGCTACCGCATCTCAATTAAATAGTGGAAGTGCTATATCAAGAGGTTCTCAAAGTCTTTGTGAGTTTACACTTTATGAAGGCAATAAACAATACGGTAAACTTTATGTAGCAGATGGAATTAATAAAGTTGCTGAAATAGTAATTGAAGTTACAAATGCTGGAGTATATACTTATTCATTTAAAGAAGTAAATAGGTCAGCTCCTGTAGACCCAGACTTTGTTACATTATTTTCAGAAAGATTAATAGTTGCAGGACAATCAAATAATCCACAACAAGTAGCTTATAGTACTAGATTAGTACCAGAAAATTTTACAGGTAGTTCGGCAGGTACAGTAGATGTAGGTGACCAAATAGTAGGTATAAAATCTTTTCGTAATAAACTTATTATATTTTGTAAAAATAGTATTTATCAATTATCTGGTCTTGATAGTACACCAGTTTTATCTTCAGTAACTAAAAATATTGGTTGTGTAAGTGGTAAAACAATTCAAGAGATTGGTGGAGATTTAATTTTCCTTTCTCCAGATGGATTAAGAACTATTGCTGGTACTGCTCGTATTGATGATATTGAACTTGGTTCTATTAGTAGAAAAGTATTACCAATATTTAGAGATGATATATTTCCTAACATATCAACTTTAACTTTTTCTAGTATGGTTATTAGAGAAAAAAGTCAATACAGATTATTTTATTACAAAAATGGAACTGGAGATATATCTCAAAAAGGATTACTAGGAACTTTTAAAATATCTTCACAAGGAGTTCCTTTATACGAATGGAGTGAATGTACAGGTATAGGTGCTCGTATGACTCACTCAGGATTTGATGAAGATAATAACGAAGTTTATTTTCATTCTAGTACTGATGGATTTATTTATCAACACGATACTGGTAATAATTTTAACGGAAGTAATATAGCAGCAGAATACAAAACACCTGATTTAGATTATGGAGATTCAGGTGTTCGTAAAACTTTATACTACTGTAAGACAAGTATTCGTGCTGAGGGTGCGAATGATAATTTAAAACTACTTTGTCGTTATGATTTTGATGACAACAATATCCCTCAACCAGCTGAAACAAATATAGGTACTTTAGCTAGTCCAGCTTTATTTGGAGTAGCAGTTTTTGGAGCAGCACTTTTTGGACAAACACTTTATCCACAACAAAAAACTAATTTAGTAGGTAGTGGATTTACAAATAACTTTACAATATCAAGTACTGGTAATGCATCTCCATATACAATCTCAGGATTTTATGTAGACTTTATACCAGGCGGAAGGATTTAAATATGGCGGCATACACAAGACAGAGTTCATTTGCAGATGGTAATACTATTAATGCATCGTTATTTAATAACGAGTATGACGCATTAGCAGCAGCCTTTGTAAATACTAGTGGTCACAAACATGATGGTACAACTGGTGAAGGTCCAGTTATAGGTGTTATTGGTGATGCTGGTATTGCAACGCCACTTAACAAAGTCTTAATTGATACAGCAAATGACCATATTGAATTTTATATAGATGTATCTTCATCTGCAGTGCAACAACTTTATATTGCTGATGGTGTAGTAGCTCCTGTTACTGATAGTGATATAGACCTTGGTACATCTTCTCTTTATTATAAAAATGCTTATATTGATGCTATAACTACTACAGGTAATGTAGCAGTTGGTGGTAACTTAACTGTTACTGGAACAACTACATTTAATGGTGGCACATTAACTCTTGGTGATGCAGCAACAGATAACATAGCAATTAATGCAACGATTACTAGTAACTTAATATTTGAAGGTTCTACAGCTGACGCACATGAAACTACTTTAGCACCAGGTAATCCTAGTAGTGATATTACTTTAACTCTTCCGTCTTCAGCATCAGATACTTTAGTAGGTAAAGCAACAACAGATACATTAACAAATAAAACTTTAACTAGTCCTGATATTAATGGTGGTACTATTGATGGTGCAGTTATTGGTGGTGCAAGTGCAGCTGCTATAACAGGTACAGCAATTACTGGTACTAGTTTTGTTATTGGTTCTGCAAATATTAACGAAGCTGAGTTAGAAATATTAGATGGTGCTACAGTAACTACAGATGAATTAAATTATAGTGATACTGGAGCTGCTGTAGGAACAGTGGTTGCTAGTAAAGTTGTAACAGCAGATGCTAACAAAGATGTATCATCTTTTAGAAATGTAACTGCTACTACATTTATAGGTAATATAGATGCAGTAGATGGTGACTTTGATGGCACACTAGAAGCTGATGCAATAACAGTTGGTGGTGTAGCTCTTAATGAATTTATTTCTGATACAGTTGGAGCAATGGTAACAGGTAATACAGAAACTAATGTAACTGTAACTTATGATGATTCAGATAATACACTTGACTTTGTTGTAGGCAATATTACAGGTACTGCACAACTTGCAACTGAATCTACTATTACAGCAAACAATAGTACAAATGAAACTGTATTCCCTACATTTGTAGATGGTGCTACAGGTTCTCAAGGACTTGAAACAGACACAGGATTAACTTATAATCCTTCTACAGGTTTATTAACTTCAACAGGTTTTGCTGGAGCACTTACAGGTAATTCTTCAACAGCTACAGCTCTTGCAACAGCTAGAACAATTCATGGTGTATCTTTTGATGGTTCAGCTAATATTGATTTATCTGAAGTAATTCAAGATACAGTAGGTGCAATGTTTAGTAGTAATACTGAAACAGATATTGCAGTAACTTATCAAGATAGTGATGGAACAATTGATTTAGTTGTAAGTAATATTTCTGGTAATGCTGCAACAGCTACAGAAGCAACTAATATAACTGCTGTAGCTAATAACTCTACTAACGAAACTGTTTATTTAACTTTTGTAGATGGTGCAACTGGAACTCAAGGTATTGAAACAGATACAGGTTTATCTTACAATCCTTCAACTGGATTACTAACTGCTGTAGGTTTAGATATTTCTGGAGATGTAGATGTAGATGGTACTCTTGAAACAGATGCATTAACTATTGGAGGAGTTACTCTTGCTGAAACTATTAGTGATACAGTTGGAGCAATGGTTACTTCTAATACTGAAACAGGTATATCAGTAACATATGATGACTCAGATAATACATTAGATTTTGTAATTGGTGCTGGAGGTATAGCTAGTTCTATGATTGCAGCTGATGCAATTACTGGAGCTAAAATAGCAGATGATGCTATTGATAGCGAACACTATACTGATGGTTCTATAGATACTGCACACATTGCAGACTTACAAGTTACTACAGCTAAGATTGCTGATGATAATATTACACAAGCTAAAATAGCTAATGATGCTATTGGAGCTGATGAACTAGCTAGTAATGCTGTAGTAAATGCTAGTATAGCTTCAGGTGCTGCAATAGCATTTAGTAAAATGGCTAATCTTACAGGACAACGAGCATTAGTATCAGATAGTAATGGTGATTTATCAGTAGCTTCAGTAACAGATACCGAGCTTGGCCATTTATCAGGAGTAACATCAGCTATTCAAACACAAATAAATAACAAACCAAGTAATGGATTCGCAGTAGCGATGGCAATTGCTCTTTAAAAAATAATAAAAAACATTTGACATATTGTAAAAAATATGTTATAATATATAAAATCATGGGAGATAAATAATATGGCACAAGACTTTGAAGGTAACGGAGGGCAAATTACTAATTCAGAAACAACTCTTAGAGCTGCAGCTGATAGTGATGATGCTATTATAGGTCTTAGACTTGCTAACATTCTTACAACTAATATTACTGTTAGTGTGTGGATTGATGAAGGCAACTCAGCAGATAGATACTTAATAAAAGATGTAAGTATTCCTGCAGGTAGTTCAGTTGAATTAATTCAAGGAGCATCAAAGGTAGTTATTATGAGTGGAGATGTAGTAAAAGCACAATCATCTGCAGCTAATAGTTGTGATTTTTGGCTTAGTGTAGTTGATACAATTAGTTCTTAATAGGAGATTATATGGCTAAAGCAGAAAAAGTAGGTGGTATTTTATACATCGGTAATGCTCCTTCAGGAGAACAAATACCTACACATGATAGTACAGTAGATGATAACCAAATTGTAGGTAATGCAGTTCTTGCAGGGCCTGTAACATTTAATGCAACAATAACAATTGAAGGCGTAGTGGTGGTAGTATGAGTACAGAAATAGATGGCGTTAACGGTATAATTAAAAACACCACAAGTGATGGTGATATAACTATTAAAGGTAATGATGGTGGTAGTGAAATATCAGCAGTAACCTTTGATATGTCAGCTGCAGGTACGGCTACATTTAATCATGATGTAAAACTAGGTGATAATTCAAAAGCTTTGTTTGGAGCTGGTGATGATTTAGAAATTTATCACGATGGTTCTAACTCTTATGTAAAAGATGCTGGAACTGGAAATTTAAGATTAGAAGGGACTGATATTAGGGTAGCAAATTCAGGAGGCACAGGAGATTACATTCGTTGCACAAATGGAGGAGCTACAGATTTATTACATAATGGTTCGGTTAAAATTTCAACAACTTCTGCTGGTATTGATGTTGTAGGTAAAATTCTACATACAGGAGGAACAGCTTCTTCAACCAGTGATTTAACAACAGGCGGAATACATTTTCACGATAGCTCAACTTCTGCTGGTGATATTATGCCAATTACTTTTACTCCTACTGCAACAGCAGATAGAGCTAGAGCAGGTATAGGATTTATTTCTCAAGCACAAGATGGAAGTGCAGGATTTGCCGCAGATATTACTTTCTATACTAGAGGTGCAGCAGATGGTTCAACGCTAGGTACTTCTGATGAGAGGATGAGAATAACGAAAGATGGAAAAGTAGGCATAGGTGCGACCACACCAGCTCAACAATTATCCATCTTAAACGACCAAAATACTGATACAGCTATGAGAATTAGTAATGGAACAGCAGGAACTGCAGCTAGGTCAACAATATTTTTAGATGTTGATGGTGGTGGTGCTCAGTTAATGGCTGTCAATGCAAGTTTCTCAACTTCTGGTGCATACATAGCAGATGGCGTTACATTTGTTTCTGATACTGCTATGTCAAATGGAATGACCATTGGAACAAGAAGTTCTAATAGTGGTGCACATTTAAGATTTTATACTCAAGACTCACAAAAACTAAAAATAAACTCAACTGGCGGATTAATTAATACGATGCCAATTAATGATGTATATGGAATAGATAATCAAATAACCCCTAGTAG
>Ga0181419_1000352_pt1 | contig 16048 bp, 13 predicted proteins | sample 42SPOviralmetaG_FD_130144 | JGI IMG/M metagenome (GOLD analysis project Ga0181419, IMG submission 130144) | Marine viral communities from the oligotrophic San Pedro Time Series (SPOT) site, San Pedro Channel, CA, USA - 42 SPOT_SRF_2013-04-24 | ecosystem: Environmental > Aquatic > Marine > Strait...
TGAAAGGTATGGGACAGATTGTTACTTACTCTATCCGTGATGAGTCTATGCACGTTGAAGCTATGACTAAATTGTTCCGTGAATTTATTCAAGAGAACATTGAGATTTGGACAGACGATTTCAAAGCAGAGCTATATCAAATCTGTAGGGACATGGTAGAACTTGAAGACAAATTCTTAGACTTAGTGTTTGAGATGGGAGACTTACAAGGACTAACTAAGAAAGACATGTATGCTTATAACAGATACATTGCTGACCGTAGGTTACTACAGTTAGGATTGAAGACTAACTATGACCAGAAAGAAAACCCACTTACTTGGCTAGATGAAGTCATGGGTGTTGAGCATCAGAACTTCTTTGAAGGACGAGCAACCACTTACATGAAAGCAGGATTAAGAGGGAGGCAAGACTCTGTAACTTTTACAGGGATTGAATAATGAAAAAGAAAAGAGAAGAAGCTGAGTTGCTTGGATATAAACTATTGTATAATAGGACAGGCAACTTAGTCACTGAAAGATTAAGTACGGACATCACGCAACTCAAGAAGTACTTTAGTGTAGAAGAATACTCAACACTTAATACAATAGTCAGAGAAGCTACAAAGAAATTAGATGAGGTGCATAGTTATATCGAATCTAATTTAAATGCTAGGAAGATGGACGATTAGATTGTATATATGATAATAGGTTCTGCTTTACCCTTGACATAGATAGGGTCTAACAATTTAGCTTGGGTAGTAGAACCTGCTATCGTATTTACACCAACAACTATATCCTCGCCTACTTCTTTAGTAGAGCTTTCAAGTCTTGCCGCAAGATTAACAGCATCACCAATCGCAGAGTAATCAAACCTTGAATCACTACCCATATTACCTATTACCGCTTCTCCTGTATTTATGCCGATACCTATCTCTATTCCTAGCTTGGCTTCTGCCATATCTCGGTGTATCTCTAACGCTGTTTGGATGGCTTTATTCTCATGTTCGTCTAGGCTTACTGGAGCATTGAAGATTGCCATCATTGCATCTCCTATATATTTATCTACCATCCCACCATTTCTTTTAACTGCATCAGCCTGAATAGTCAAAGCTTTATTCATAATTTCAGTCACCTCTTCTGGCTCTAACCTCTCTGATAAACTAGTAAAACCTCTGACATCTGTAAAGAGGAATGTACATCTTCGTCTATCTCCTCCTAACTTCAGCGAACTGGGGTCATCTTGCAGTTGCTTAACCTGTCGTGGGTCAAGGTAATGTTCAAACTGTTTCTTGATTTGCTGTCTAAGTTTGTATTGAGTTCTAAAGTTTAAATAGAATTGCAGTGTAGCAATAAGTGTCATACTTATTAAAGACCAAGTGACATCTATGAGTATATTATTTTGTATGACACTATATCCAAAATAGCCTGTTCCTGCCATCAAAGTACCAACCGATACTACCCCCTTAGTGATACCTAGATAATTGATTAGAGAGGCTGTGAGTAAGCCTGAGAGGATTAATATGAATAGTTCTGCAAGTAATCTATACTCTGGAATTTTTGGACTGTCAAGTAACATACTTTCTGAAAGAGCCGCTTGGATTTTGTGAGGTTCTAGTAACCCAACAGGCGTTGCAAGTTGAGGCGAGATTCCTTTAGCAGTAAAACCTACAAAGACAAATGTACTTTCTACATTCATCTCTTCTAATGTTGTTTGTGGTGTGTCAACCCAACTAATCCACTTACGCCCAAAACTATCTGTGTCTACTGGGGGTATGCCCTTGACTCTTATCATGTCAATACCATTCTGATTAGTGACAATCTGATAAGTATTACCACCCCCAAGTATCTTTAAAACTTCTGTACCAAAAGAAGCTACCCAACCTGTAGGTGTTTGTTGTAATAAAGGTATCTGTCTTACAAGATTATCCACATCTACTGGAGCAGAGACTGCACCTTGAGAGGCTGACTGTTTTAGTATATCGACATTCGATAAGAAACCAGAAGCTTGTGGTAAGGAAACATCTGGTCCTTTTATAACTGTCCCATGAGTAGCAGGATATAGACCGTTGTCTACTTCTGGCATAGCTATGACACTTGCAGACTTAGAAAGCTCTAAAGAAAACTCATCATCCCCACCCATTCTATCTGCATGTGGAAACAACATGACCCAACCAACACCATAAGCTCCTGCATCCATAATCTCTTTATGAATCCTAGCTAAGTCTTGGCGAGGTAGAGGGTAGCCTCCTAAATTATCAAGGTCTTGTTCCGTAATATTCAGTACAGTAAAATGCCCAGTAGCGTTAGGTGTTTCTACTAAAGCATCAAATGTTTTAAGCCTGAGTACTTCTAAAGGTTCTGAGTTAAATAATAAAGGTAATGTTAATATACCTAGTAAAGTTAATGCCCACTTCATACTGTTATATCTAGTAAAGTACCTATCCTAGACAGAGGATAGCCATACTTATATCTTATAAATCTTTTATAGCCCATTTAATCTCCTTGGTTTATAGTGATACTAGAATTTCCTCCTCCATTAATGACAAGTTGTGTTCCCTTTCCATTCTGGACTAAGAGTACTGTGTACCCTCCATCCCTATCTAAATCTAAACGCACAGTATCTTCTAAAACTTTATAGAAAGTTAGCACATTGTCTGTTAAGAAAGTATTTATTTGTGTGTTAGAATCAAAGCCCAACTGAGTACCCTTTAAGTTTATATCTGTTCGTAGTAAAGATTCTGTTTGGTCTAGCTCGTTTACATCTTCTATAATATCTAGTAAGTCTTCAAGAAAATTAACATCAAGATAATTAACATCTAATTCTGTAAACTCTAAATCATCTTCAGCTAAATAGTCTATTTCTAAATCATCAAACTCAAGGAAGTCAACATCCAAAACATTAGTATTACTAGTTCCATCTTGTCCCTCATTTTGTTTTACTTCTCTTGGTGCATTTACTATTAACATGTTATCAATTAACTCAAGTGTTAAGTCAAGGATAACAGGGTTGGTTGGTTTGGCTTCATACATAGAAACCGTAGTAGCTTGGTAAGGTTTGTTAAGAACCACTTGTCCCATAGCTGTTGCAACAACAATCTCTCCACTTGGAAGACCGTCATCGTCTGGTAATAATATAACTAAACTCCTACCTATTTCATCTACAGTTACAGTAAAATCAGTACCACGAATACCTATCGTAGCACTGGGAGTTTTTATAAATATATTTTGTTTGTCTACAGTTGCTAGTTTTCCTGTGATAAATCTTGCAGTACCACTAGCAAACTCTAGAGCCATCTTCGATTTGGAAGGGTCAGGGTCATATATAAACTCATCTATGATAAGTTCAGAGTGTTCAGTCAATCTAACCTGACTGTCATCTAAAAAAGTAATGCCCATTCTTCCATTAGAAGTTTGAACATTATCATAACTATTTATATCAAGAGCTAAAGAAGCTATATAATCTTTATCTCTTACTATCCTGCCCGACCCTTTAAGTTCTGTTATGTTGCCTATATTAGCAACCGACTGAACTGCCGCCATCGTTTTGAATGATACAGACAGTACCACCAGAACCAGTACTAAGTATTTTAAGCCAGTCATTATCATTGGTACTCATTTGATTGATGTTAAAAGTTCTACTACTACCTGTTTGGTCAAGGTAGAAATATCCTCCTGCATAACCTTGCCCATCAAAGTTTACAGTGTTAGAATCTCCATCAATATCCATGTAGTTTGTTGCTCCATCATAATCTATATCAGCATTAATAGTGTTACTATCACCATTAATAATCCAATCTAAATCAGTATTACTTGACATAGAAGCTGTTGCTAGGTCTAGCGTAAATGTATTACTACTACCTGTAGCTTGCACATTTACATTTGAACCATCTGCTCCATATGTATTAGAAGGGTCTACTTGAATAGTAAACGCATTACTGCTACCATCAAAATTAAAATACCCTGTAAAGTTATCAGCCCATATATCACCTAGAAAGGAGTTAGTATCTCCTATTTGATTTACGTCAAGCGTCATTGTACTACCGTCTAAATCGAAAGGAGTCATTGAACCTGCGGAAGATAGTAATCCCCCTATCAAGTTAGCTGAACCCAACTGTTCTAAATCTAGATTAGCAGTAGCTCCACTCTGCTCTACAAAAATCTCGTTGTCTGCGGCAAAAGTAAGTGACGACATTATGCCTAATATTATTATTATTATTTTATTCATATTCCCAATAGCCTCTATCTATTCCTATATGTATTATATTTAAAACCCCAGTCTCTATTGCCTTTTGTAAAGCTATAGAAACACTTTCATTCTCAGCAACACCCCCTTCTATTTCTACTAGTTCAGTACCAGTTTCAATAAAACGAAATATATCTTGAGAAATGCTTGTGGATAAAATACTTTTAGATACTAAAGTTTCTGTAAGTACTTCACCAGTTGATACCGAGACTAATCTTAAGGATATGGTTACAGTATCTTCTCTATAAGATTTACTATTTCCAATCCCTAAGTACCTAGCTCCGATACCTCCAGATTGCAGATTAGCCTCGTAACTAATCACGCCCCCTTGAACTAAAAGCCCTGCAAATAGTAAGGGCTTTAACTTATTATCTTCTTCAAATTCTTTACGAGTGCTTCTAATAAGTTGTCGTTCTTTTGTAAGGTCATCAAGACCTACACGTTCTACGACCCTAAAGAAATTACCGTTAGCTGTATGCTTAAAAGCCCTAATTAAAAATGCTTCAGGTGCTTGCGTAACTGCTGTACTAAACAAAGCAAACGTGCTGTTGCTTCTTCGTTGCCCTGTTAAGTCTTTAAAACTATTAGGGTATACAGCTATGGTAGGTTTATTCTTAGCGGCAGGTAGATTCTTTAATACTGTGGATTGTAAATCTAGGGTTGAGGTGGGTTGTATTTTCTTGGTTAAAAATAAATCGTCATTAGCCTCAAAGACTGCACAACTAGAAAGTAAAAGTACCGATAGGCAAAGTAATAGTCGTAGTTTCTCCATTTGAATCCGTTATCGTTAATGTTATATATACACCGTCACTTGAATAAGTAATGGTATTACCTTCTAATTCTATAGTCCCCTCTGTGCTAGGATTTTCTCCGAATAAATTTTCAACCAACTGTCGTGATAACTGTGCATAAATTCTAGACTCCAAGTTACGTACAAACCTAGCAAGTGTAGTGTTCTCTTTGTCCCTAGCAATCTCATCTTGTAAAGCTTTTAGCTCTGCCTTAAGACTAAGCTTTCTTGAATGCTCTTGGTTCTCTATTGTTAAATAATGTGAGCTAGTATTGTTGCCATTAAAACTAGGGCTTTTAAATTTAAATACTACCTCATCAGCCAGTGTATATCCTGACCAAAAAACTACCGACATACACCAAAAGAAAATACAGAACATACAATTACGTTCTGTCTTATGGCTTCTGAATGTGGGCTTTAACTTCAATTTCATTTCTAATCTTTCCTCTGGTCTTCTCTATCAGCTTTCGCTATTTCTTCTGGGTTAATTAAGTTGGGTACTCCTAGTAATGTTTTAAGTAGTACATCTTGGCGTATGGATTGATTATCTAAAGCCCTTACTCTGTCGATTAACGACACAATAATACCATACTGGCTGTCGAGTTTTGTAGATACTCTTTCTTCCATAGTATCTAAACTTGTTTGAACTTTGTCATCTAGCGTGTCTAACTTAGTTTCCATGCCGTCAATAATTCTGTTAATTAACTTCGACACGAACCAGCCTAAACCCATTGCGGCGGCAATAGGGAATCCGACTTCTGTTATAAAGGTTACTGCTTCAGACATTATTCTTTAGGGGTATGTGATGCTCCAAAATAAAAACTAATAACCGCACTAGCTAATCCACCAAGATAACCTAGTACTAAGTTAATAAGAGCTTCGGAGTTTTGTTCTGGGGGTTGTAAAGTAACAAGGAATATATATCCCATGAATCCTCCTACAACTGTAATGCCCATTATCCGAGCTGTCCAATCCTTTGAAAACTTTCCACGAGCATCCTGCTTGTCTTCAGTTTCTAATTTAAATACATCTACGTCCAGTTCTTTCATCTGGATTTCAAAAGCATTTTCAGCTTTCTTAAGTTCTAGCATTTGTTCAGGAGTTGCTTCTGCTACAGCCTTCTCAATTGCCTTGGGGGTGTTAGGACAACCGAGTACATCAGCTATCATGTTTGCCGCCATACCACCCATAGGACCACCTAACGCAGTCCCTAATGTAGGAGCTACTGCTCCCACTATGTTCTTCAATAAGTTTTTCATTCGGCTACTCCCAGTACCATTAATTGTAATTCTCTACTACGTCCACCGACTTGATTAAACCAACGACTGTCTTCCATTTCAACAGCCATCTGTTTCCAATCTCCTTCCTTACAAGCCTTAAACATATTCTTAAACTTTGCAAGTCTTGTGCCACCTAAGTTAAAACACATGTTGACTAAGACATGTTGTATTGGCTCTGGTAATCTATTAAAAGAAGGTACAGTACCATAGATATGTATTGTTTCTTTATAATGTTTATCAAAGTCATCTGCGAAATATAAGTCTACTACTTCTTGTGTTACAGGCTTTCCTACTTCCCAAGTATATTCAGGGTCTTCGGGCTGACATAAATGTCCTATGCCTAGAGTTTTATACCCTAAACTATCTTCATAGATTTTTAATACCTCACCTTCGTGCCTTGTTATTTGTTGTTTACATTCTTCTATATTCATAATCCTAGTCCTTTCATTTGAGATTTTAACTCTCTATCTTCCAAATCTTGTACTGCTTCTGAGGATGCGTTAAACGGTAATCCTGTTTGCCTGTTAATCATTTCATCTGGCTCGTCTTTTACATTAGGTACATTAGTAACGATACCACCTCTTGCATATTGTTTAGCTTTATACTTTTTAGTTTTAGTAGTTGTACCTCTTGCAAAACTTCTCATGTCTTTACGGATATCAGGCGGTATTAAACCATAGCCTGGGACATTAGTAATTATTATTTCTGGTATATTTTTTCTGTATAGTATACCATCAATAAAGTCTTGAGGCAATGGACCTGCAAAAGTTTTTAATACTGATGTCAAATCTCCTGCGTTTCTATCATACTCATTATCAAACTTTGCGGCATAATCAAATGGACCAAGACCACCCCATCTACGAACAGCCTCAAATATTATTTCACCATCATCTTTAGCCATTCCAGTTTCATAGTCTTTTAAGTTTTCACCTTGACTTCTAATAGTATTACCAATATGAGCTACACCTGACATTAATAATACAGTTGGTAAAACTTTAGGTATAGATTGCATTGGACTATTAGCCGCTTCAGTTGAAAATCTTTTAAGTATAGTGTTATTAAATACTGTAGGATATCCTGCAAACTGAACTAGTAACTGTGCTGAAGGTGTTGAAAACCATAAAGGTCTGTTAGCTTCCGCAGTACTGGGATTAAGAATAATTTCTTTTACAAATCTATTAGCACCAGTAGTATATCTTTCATGGTAAAAAGATTGTGACCGTGCTAGTTCATTATCAAACACACCATCTTTTAATGAATTTTTATACCACGAAACTGCTTCATCAACATCAATACCTAAATCACCTAATTGGTCAGTAAGATATTTTTTCTTACTTTTACTTAAATTACCTTTAGAAAGTTTTTCAGCATTCTGTCTTATTAATCTTTTACCAGTTGTAAAGGATGCAAGTTGAACAGCTTTAGTCCACTGTGTAAGTAAATTAACTTTAAAAAATCCTTGTTGTAAATTTTTTGCATAACTACCGTGAAGCCCTTCACCTGCAAGACCTTCAAGTCTTTCTTGTACTGCTTGCTCTAAAGCTAATCCAGTTTGATATAGTTCTCCCCAAGCTTCATCATCTATATCTTTTATACCTTTAACTCTTTGACGTAGTACACCTCGTTGAAAACCTTTAATACTTCTGTCAACAATACTACTACCTTCTTTAACTAATGCTGTTGCAATATCACCCAATACTCTAGGAGCATCTGATTTACCTGCTCTAGTTAAAAGCAAGAAAGGTTCTGTTACGCTTGACAATGTAGCAAAAGGAAGGTGAGCCATTTGTTGAGTTAGTTTACCCCAATCAGCCGCACCTCTTGCCCATGCATTTTTTTTCAATACAGACTGTGAATCAGTTTCAATACCTGTTACACGCCTATGCATATTTCTTAACCTATCAGCAACGGCTTGAGCTTCTGTCATGCTCATACCACTACCAGTTAATTCTTTTATAATAGGTTGTATCTGATTGTTATCAAACTCTACAATGTTTTTACCAAAGTAATTACTTCTTTCAATTGCTCTAGCCGCATTACTAAAATAATCTTCTAAGATAGTTTGTGTATCGTTTTCTAAAACAAAAGCAATTTTATTATCATCAATATTTGTAAATCGCCTAGCTTGTAAATAACCTGATGAATCTCCAACAACTTTATTTTTAGTCATCATTTTAATTTCAAAAGGTGTCCATCGCTGTTGTAACATATCTTCAACAATACGATTAGCTTTTAATTGTTTAGCTAATTCTTCATCACCACCTGCTTGTTTTAAAAAGTTTACTCCAAAAACTTCTTCGTCAATACCTACTGCATCTTCTTTAATACCTTTAACTTGTATGTTATCACTAGTTCTAATAGTAATTTCATCTATATCATTTAAAGGATTAGCATGTCCAGATTCAACTAACAATTTTTCAAACTTAGCTCTGTTATCTTTATTAGATAATGCTTTGTAATTAAATAGTCTAGGTAAAAAACCGCCTTTGTTTACAGTACCACTTTTAAATAAACCAGCACCATTTAAATCAGCATATGTATTATCTAATAAGTTTCTTAGACCTGATTGACCGTCAAACTTAATTCCAGTTTTAGTAGTTGTACCACCATAAGAAACTGCAAGGTCTTGAGTAACTGTTACACCTTTATATTCTTTGTCAATTAAATTTCTTATCCAGATTTTACCTTCTCTTTCTGCTTGTGCTTTTGTAGATACAATATTTTTATCTCTAAGTAAAATATTCATAGCATCTTGTTGGTCTTTAGCAAGCCTAGCTCTGAACCCTACACGGTCTAACACATTTAAAGATTTAGCTAATCCATATAAATATTTACCAGTTCGTGTTCCAACAGATAATCCATAAGAATCTTTTTTAACAACTTGCTCACCTTTACTTGTTAGAGTAACATCATAGTCATATCTAAACTTACCGAGTAACTCTTTTAACAAAGGAGATTTATCAACATGTGATAAAAAAGCTGTAGTTGGTTTACCTACACTACCTGCAATAAACCTATGTAAAAAATCTTTAGACTTATCAGTTTTTGAAGGCTCTAAAGGTTCTACTAAAGTATCATCAACTCTAGAATCTTCTAAAACTTCTTGTCTTGTTTTAGCATTTGCTACATCATTAATAACATCTTCGTTACTAAATTTAAATTCTAATTGTTGATGTCCTTCTGGCATTTCATTAACAGGAACATTATCAACAGAGTCATCTACTTTTTGTGCGGCTTTTTCTCCTGCTTCTTTAATAGCTTTGTTATAAGTTAAAGCACGAGTGCCTCCACCTAATATACCACCAAACCCTGCACCTAATAATGTAGAAGCTTGTAAGCTTGTAAAGTCTATATTATCTTGTAATCCTAAATCTATATCAATATCTTGGATAAAGTAATTATGTAATCCACCCCATGCCATTCCTTCAGCCGCACCAAACAATGCACTTTCTTTTAAAGCTTTAGTTTTAAGTTGTGACTTAGTAAATTGTTTTACGCCTTGTTGTGCCGCAGTACCTAAAGCGGCTCTGGCTGTAATTGATTGACCACCAGTGGGTATTGCAAATAAAGCTGTAAGAATATTTAATGGGTCAGCAACCACATCAACACCAACATCAGCTATCATTTTAAAGCGTTCTTTCCAATTACCTATTTCTGCATTGTTAAACTCTTTTCTTAAATAAGTATAGTCTTGCTTTTGTTCTTCTGTCCAGTTACCTGTTTGAAAAGAACGTGCAATAGCAGAACTTAAACTATATTCAGAGTCTCTAAGATATTCAAAGATGTCTTCATTACTACCAATACCATCTAAAAATCTAGCGGCTTTGTCAGCAAACTCTGGAGTTTCTTTAAGTTGAGTTAAAGTTTTTTTACCTGAACGTATAGGCTCTACATTAGATTGCTCTATGTTTGGTTCGGATATAAATTTATTATAACCTTCAGGTTCTGTAGAAGATGCTATATTAGAACTGTAAAGAAAATCAACTTCTTGTTCTTCTTCACGTTTTTTATCCTCTTCTATTTGCTGAAGATATAATTCAAGTTGTGTAGGCATTAAGTATTACTCGGTATGATATCTAAAAAGTCTTCTGCTCTATTACGTGTTTGACTATACCAAGCAGAATCTTTCATTTCTGCTTTTGCTGTTTTATAATCTCCTAGTTTAAATGCTGTCCAAGCTTTATTAAAATCTTTATACCAGTTTACACCTAATTGAAAGTTTAAAGATGTTAAGTAATCTTGAGGAATAGGCTTGTGTCCTGCTTCTGTTAAAATTTGATTTTGTTCTTTAGCCGCTTCTGAAGCTTTAGTAAAGTCTTCTGCAAACCAAGCTTCACGCTGTTCTTGAGGAACTACATCACCTACTTTATATTGATTAATTTCATCTCCAACTAGTAAATGACCTACACCTACAGTTGGTTTACCACGAGAATCCAAGTATACTTTTTCTACATCTCCACCTTCATAAGTACTAACAAGATTTCTAGCTACTTCAATTTGAAATTCTTTAGCTAAATCAATTTTTTCTTCGTTAGAAAGCCTACTATACTCTATAGGTTTAAGACCTTTTTCTTCTTGAAAATCTCTAAATGCAGGACTGTATAAACTAAAACGATATCCTTTTTCTACTCTTTCAAAAGCATCATTAACTCTTTTACTTGTAGTTTGTGCTTGACCTCTTTTATACCAGTTAGATATTTTAGTAGGAATACTAGCTACTTTGTTTCTAAAATCTTCTGATGCTTCTCTATTTTTATCATCTATTCTTTCAATTTCACCCATCGGACCCATTGAATATTCACGTTTTTTACCTAGTACTTCTTCAGTAGAATCAACAGATTCAGTAGGTTTTGTATTACCCATTCTTTCAGATGCTAAATTTTCTAAAAACTCTTGTGTATCTTGTCCAAAATTAACACTAATTTCATCTTCTAAAGCTGAAAGCCTTACATTTCTTTCTTGCTCTGAACCAGAGTTACGTAAGATATCATCTGCTTCATTTTTAATTGCAACTTTCTTTTGGTCAAGAGTCATGTTAATATAAGAGTTACCTAAATTAAGTTCTCCATTGTTATTTACAGCAATACCATCTCCAAGTACATTAGCTAAACCTACGCTATTATAAATAGCAGGTAAAGTTCCGTAAGAGTTATATGCTACGTCATCAATTTTAAAATATTCAGAGTCTTTAAAGCCTTCATTAATTGCTAACATTGCAGACAACTGGACTCTTGAAGGACGGTCAGACATAATCTGTTTAAACTCTGCAAAACTTTTTCTGCCTTCACCCTTTTTACCTTCAGTGTTTTGATATACAGCACGTAAAAATTTATCGTCTTCTTTTAATCTAAGACTTAATGCTGATACATCTACAATAAATGCTTCTTTTTGTGCAGGTTCTTCTTCTAATTGTTTTAGTAAATCTCTAACATTATCACCATCAATATTAGTCATTACCAGTTTACTACCTCCTAACTCACTAGGATATTCTCCTGCTTTAATATTTCTAGACATTTCTGCTAGTGGTCCAGATTGAAAATCTCCAACCTCTGTCCTTAAATTTGTGTGTGCCTTACCCCTAGCTCTTTCTCTCCAACGTGTAGGGGATTTACTAGCTTCATCTAAAGCAGTATCAACAATGTTGTTTGTCATACCTTTTAAATTTAAAGCTTGATTAATATCTCGCATAGTTGGACCAGCTAAATCTACTTCTGTAGCAGGACTAAAAATATCAAAGCCCCCTTTAGATTTATACTTGTCATTAAACAAACCAAGAACTCTTTTAAAACCACCAATTAAATTTCCTTGACTACGAGCTTCAGCTAATACTTTTTGATAGTTTCTTTTTTCATATTGAGTTAAAGTATGAGAAGTTAATCCCATTCCTCGTTCAAATAATTCTGCCCTATCTAAATCCTTTTCATCTAAAATAGACCTTAATTCAGTTTCATAATTTCTATAGTTATTATTTTCTAAATATTGTTTTGCAAATTGTCGAGTTGCTAAACTAACCGCATTGTTATAAGCACTAGTATTATACAGAGTATCATATTCATCACCAGATGCCGCTTTAATTTTTTGTTGTATAAAAGGTAATACTTTTTGAGAAAATGCTGAATAGTCTTCACTATTAGAAAACGAGTCAACACGTGAATCTAAATCTCCACCTTTATCTTCCCACTTGTTTCCAATAGTAGATACAATACTAGAAGTCATTCCTATTTGTTTAGATTCATTTTCATTATTTAATATTTCAAATTTGTGCATATTTTCTAATTCTTTTGCACGTTTCTTATATTGGTTTTTCATAACTCCCTGACCCAACATTAATACAGCTAAAGCCTGTTGAATTCTTTCATTCTTTTTACTTCGTTTAGCCGCTTTACGTGCATCCTCATCTTTCTTTTGTAGCAAAGATGAACCAAGTTCGTCAATACTCATTTTTGAATAATTATCTAATACCATAGTTAAACTCCTGTTTTACCTAATAAACTTGGCTGGTCTTGTAAGGCAGGTTTTTGTTTTTGTAAAATACTTTCTCTTAGTTTTGTACTATCTAAAGTTTTTAATTGTTCTTTAATATCTCCACCAACTGAAGCAGGATTTATTTTTTGTATTACTGCGTCTTTAAATCCACCACCTTCTGGAATCTTATTACGTTGTTGTCTTACAGACTGGACATCTAAATTAGCCCCTTCTTCATCATCGTCATCGATTTCTACTTCAGAGTCATCACGATTAAGTACAGGATTAATACCTGCCTTCTCTGCAATAGCTAACAACATATACATGGTAGGTTCTAAAAGACTTAACATCATATCAGGATTCCACTTACCTTTCTGGAAACCTGCTGTAAGTAATAAGTTAGCTATGTCAGCAACTGGAGTCTTCTGAGACATTAGTGTTGCAACAGTAGTCAGGTTGTCTTCTTTTAAAAGGTCAAAGAATATTTTTTCTGTAGCTACTTTAACAGATGTTATTTCTGGTTGTCCTTCCCAAGGGTAGGGAGTATCGGGACTATTAGTTAATGATTGTCCTGCTGTAGGTGCTTCAAATAAATGTTCTTCAGCCCCTTTAGCTATTGCTTCTGGATTACGCATATCCTCTTCCTCCTAATTGTGCTCTAAGAAATGCTTCATAATCAAATCCATATCCACCTACATCTATTGGATTTACATTACCCTGAATACCTCTATAAGCTAAGTATTGTCCAGCAGGGTCTTGTTGCGGATTAAAGTCTGCAAAGTTTACAAATTGTGGGGTTTCTTCACTCCTAGAATAATTTTGTTGTTGTAAAGAAGATTGTTGTATATCTGCTTGCCCTTTAAAATAATCACTTTTTCTTTCAGCAAGAAAAGCTTCTTGTGCTTCTGCCGCTTCTTCTGCCGCATTAATTTGAGCACCTGCACTTCTTGTAGCTTCAATAGGTTTATAAGCGGCATACTCTTTACTAGAAGTAATTCTTTCTTTAAATGAAATATCTTTATTCTTTAAAGTTTGAACAATGCTCTCTTTACCTTTATCAACTACTGTATCGGTTGCCACATCAGTTGCCACATCAGTTGCGGCATCGGTTGCAACATCTGTAGCCGCATCTTTTACGCCTTCAGTAACAACCTCACCATCAACAACAGTTTGTTTACCGTTGACAACTTCACCTACCCAATTTCTAAGACCTGTACCAATATCAGAACCTTTACTAAATACGTTACCTATTTTGTTAAGACCTCCTTCAATAGCACCTGATACTGTATTCCATACTTTACCAAAAGCACCTTTAATAGCACCACCAATACCGCCAGCAACAGTTTTAATACCTGCAAAAACTTGACCAAAAATAGTATTAGCTCCTGCTCCACCAAGCCAGCCTCCTATGGCACTACCTATCCCTGGTAATATAAAAGATAAAGCAAGAGAACCTAATGGTCCTAACTTACCAAAAGCTTTAGCTATTTTACCTAAACCTTTCTTTAGTTTCTTTCCTATCTTTTTAAATACGTTACCGATTTGTTTTGCTTTTTTTCTTAACCATCCCATTAGTCTAACCACCCATTTATTAAAGTTCCAATTGCCGCCAAATTACTGCTCCAATTACTCTCTGAAGAAGCACCTGTATCATTACCTAAAGCCGCAGTGTATATTGAAGTCTTCCTAGTCTGTTCATTATCCCAACGCCTAAAGTTAAAGTCTGCTTCGTCACGTAACTCTTGCCATAAGAAGTTTTGAGCAGAGGCTGTAAGTCCAAATGCATTTTGTGCATTCTGCCTATTAACTTCATTCTGTGCCGCAGTGTCTGCCGTGTTCGCTTGTCTACGCCATGCTACGTTTGATTGTGCTATGGCTGTTTCGTTCTTCGTATTAAACTCTTCTCTTGCAAAGTCTTGCTGTGCATTGAATTTACTTACGTCTGTTTTAAGTTGTGCTTCAAGTTTGTTAGCTTCTGCTTCGTTACCAACTCTTCGAGCTTCTGCAACATTCAAAGCTTGTGCATTAAACTGTTCCATTGCATTAGTTTGTTGTGCATTAAACTGTTCATTAGCTTGTGCTAAGTTAGCCATGTACTGGTCAGTTTGTGTTTGAGTCTGTGCATTAAATTGACGAGCCACGTTTTCAGCAGATTGATTTGATAACAACCTTTGTTGTTCTTGTTGTGCTTTCATCATGTTAGCTTGTTGCTCGTTACTAAGATTAGCCATATCCCTAGTCAAGAAGTTCTTAGCATTTTCTACTTGAAGTCTTTCTTGTGTACTAAGGTTTGCTAAGTCCATCTGTGCTAGTGCTGTAGCATTTTGCATAATAGATTGTTGTTCTGCATTCATGTTCTCAAGAGATACAGTTTGCATAAACTTACTATTAGCTAAAGCTGTTTGCTGTTCAGTACTGAAGTTAGCCATGTCCATACCAGCAGTAACTTGAGCATTAGTCATTGCGGCTTGTTGTGCATTACTTAACTCAGCTAAACCTAACTGTTGTGCTAGGTTAGCATTGTTCTGTGCCGCAGTCATCTTCTTGTTTAAGTTAGCTAACTCAATCTGATTCTGTGCAGTCATTGTCTCACTATCAGCCCTGTTCTTTTCTGTCAGGTTAGCTAGTGATACTTTCTCGCTTGTACTTAGTTTAGCTAAGTCAGCCCTTTGTAGAAGCTCTTGTTCTTGAGACATTACCTGAACTGTTGTGTTCAGTTCTTGTAGTCTCATTCTGTTGTCTTCAGTAAAGTTAGCCGCATCAGCCGCACTTCTTTCTGTTAACTCTGCTATTTCTATTTGCTGTTCATTATTAAGATTAGCCAAATCCATCTGTTGAGCCATAGCCGCATTAGTTTTTCTAAAGTCTACTAAGTTTTGTAGATTAGTTAAACGTGCTTGTTGCTCACTAGACATGTTAGCTCTAGACGTAGTGTTACGTTCAGAGAGTTCAGCTAGTTCTACTTTAAGACTTGCATCAAGATTAACTTCTTCCATACGAGAGTTAAGCTCTGCTTGTCTAGTACTTCTTTGTACTACAGCAGTTAGCTCAGATAATCTAAATTGATTATCGGCTGTAAAGTTTGCAGTATCTGTAGCGGCTCTATCTGATAGTTCAGCTAGTTCAATCTGTTGCTCATTGGACATGTTAGCCAAGTCCATCTGCTGTGCAAACTGTGCATCAGTCTTACGAAAGTCTATAAGAGTTTGTAGATTTGTAAGACGTTCTGTTTGCTCTGCGGTCATTGTATCTTTTGCCGCCGCATTCATTTCTGATACACGTTGCATCTCAA
>Ga0181419_1000353_pt1 | contig 16037 bp, 24 predicted proteins | sample 42SPOviralmetaG_FD_130144 | JGI IMG/M metagenome (GOLD analysis project Ga0181419, IMG submission 130144) | Marine viral communities from the oligotrophic San Pedro Time Series (SPOT) site, San Pedro Channel, CA, USA - 42 SPOT_SRF_2013-04-24 | ecosystem: Environmental > Aquatic > Marine > Strait...
ACTGTACGCAATCAGGCAAAGAACTTTGCCTCTACTGTGTCTCTCACTGCTTCTGCTAAGCACAAAGTTCTTATCATTGATGAGGCAGATAACACGACGCCCGATGTTCAACTCCTCCTCAGGGCAAGCATCGAAGAATTTCAGAAGAATTGCAGATTCATCTTCACTTGCAATTTCAAGAATAAAATTATCGAACCTCTACATAGTAGGACGACGGTCGTAGAGTTCAATGTCAGAGGACAGACAAAGCAAGAACTTGCTGCTAAGTTTTTTAAACGCTGTGAAGATATCCTCGGGCGCGAGAAGGTCACCTTCGCTCCGAGAGTTGTTGCAGAAGTCGTCCAGAAATACTTCCCAGACTTCCGAAGAACCCTTAACGAACTGCAGCGATATGCAAGCACGGGGTCTATCGACACTGGTATTCTGGCGGCGTTAGGTGATGCCAATATCGATTCTTTAGTTGGCAGTCTTAAGAATAAGAAGTTCAACGATGTTAAGAAGTGGGTAACACAGAACTTAGATTCTGATCCTGCTGCAATCATGCGTAAACTATATGACAATCTATCTTCTGTAATGGATGGTCCTAGTGTTGCTGCTGCAGTTCTGATTATTGCTGAGTATCAATACAAGTCCGCATTCGTTGTAGATCAGGAGATCAATCTGCTTGCTTGTCTTACTCAACTTATGATAGAGTGTAACTTTAAATGATCAAACAAATTAAGTCTCATTGGTATTATGTTTTCTGGGGCATTGCCACAGTTGCTGTAGTATCAGGACAAATCTATATCGGATCTGGTTATTATCAGATGTCAAATTCTATTAATTCTATCGTGGAGAAAATCAAATGACTGTACAGTACATCCGTCTTATCAGTGGAGAAAATGTTGTTGCTGATGTAGTTGAGGATACTGCAGAAGGTATTACTATACGTGATTCCATCACTGCAGTTCCCGCTAATGCAGAAGGCACTCAATTAGGGTTCGTTCCTTTCGCACCTTTACAAGATCCTGAGGAGAACGAGATCTTAGTCCCTAGACAGTTTGTAATGTTTGTCGTTAAACTTGCACCTAATCTAGAAGAACAGTATAATAAGATGTTCAATCGCACCAGTGTAATTGCTGCTCCTACTAAGAAACTGATCCTATGACATCGTTAAAGACACCTCTTCGTTATCCTGGTGGTAAGTCTCGTGCCACTAAAAAGATGGCACAGTTCTTTCCACTATTCAAAGACTATACCGAGTTTCGGGAACCCTTTGTTGGTGGAGGTTCTGTCGCTCTTTACATCACTCAGATGTATCCTCACCTGGATATCTGGGTGAATGATTTGTATGAACCATTATATAATTTCTGGAAAGAACTCCAGCATGATGGTCGCAAACTTCGTGATGAGTTGGTTCAACTTAAGAATCGTCATCCAGAACCAGTATCAGCAAAACTATTATTTTTAGACGCTAAGGAGAAAATAAACGATGATTCAACATCCAACCTATCTCGTGCTGTTAGTTTTTACATTGTTAATAAGTGCTCTTTCTCTGGTCTCACTGAGTCCAGTTCCTTCAGCAAACAAGCGTCAGAGTCTAACTTTAGTATGCGAGGGATTGACAAACTCCCTTACTACGGAGAACTTATCCAAGACTGGAGAATTACTAATCTGTCATACGAAGAACTTCTAACTAATAAGAAGGAATCGTTTGTATATCTAGATCCTCCTTATGAGATTAAGTCTAATCTCTACGGTAAGAAGGGTGGGATGCATAAAGGATTCGATCATGATGAGTTTTTCTTTGCATGTGATAGACATGCTTGTGATCAGATGGTATCATATAATTCTTCTAACTTAATCAAGTCACGATTCATCGATTGGAAACCATACGAGTATGATCATACTTATACTATGCGATCAGTTGGTGAGTATATGAAAGAGCAGCAACAACGTAAAGAACTACTTCTTCTAAACTACGTCGTATGAACACACAGTTAATTGATGAGTATTTTGTATACATTCCTCAGTTAATCAGCGAAGAAGAAGCAGTTAGTTATGCTGATGAATTCATTAGATATGATGAACAGTTTCATTTTCCAACAGATGATCAATTGATGAAAGCGATGAAGTCCTCTGAGAATTCTGCAGCAGCTCTGTACAATCAAATTGGTGCAGTAGAATTATTGTGTAGAATGACACCCCAGATTAGTTCTATAGTTGAGGAGACCGTTGTTCCTTCATATTCATTTGCAAGAATATATCGTAACAATGATTTCTTACCTCCACATGTAGATCGTGCTGCATGTGAAATCTCATTAACTTTACATATGAAAGGAGACCATTCATGGCCCTTTGAAATTGAAAAACCTGATGGTACAATACAATCATTTGAATTAAATCGTGGTGATGCTGTATTGTATTTGGGTCCTATTGCTCGACATAGCAGAAACACTAAGTATCAAGGAACTGAGTATGTACAGTTCTTTCTGCACTATGTAAGAAGCAGAGGTATATACTGCAACGCTGTATTTGACAGCATGACAGTTAACAATGATGATGAAACTTTATTGAAAGAGTATTATGGCTTACGATGAACGGTATCCTCTAAAGGATTATTTGAACTCTATCAATCTCAATAAAAATTATTTGATGGATGAAGATCCCCTCTGGGAGAAAAACTATCCAGTGTATGTGGTTAATAGGTGCATGTCTCAACACCTAGATACTATCATGGTCGCTAATGAAATGAATCTGCATTCTCATCTTGATAAGAAACTGCAGTACGATTTTTTTATAAATACGGTGAGACCCCGCAAGAGATTTTCTCCTTGGGGTAAGAAACAAAAAGTTGATGATCTTGAACTTGTCAAGCAATATTATGGATACTCCAGTGAAAAGGCAATACAAGCACTTAGGATTCTCACTCAGACTCAAATCGATTTCATTAGAACTAAACTGAATACTGGGGGTAAGAAACGATGAACGAAGTGAAAGAAGTCCAATGGACTAAAGATGATATGGTTGAGGTCATTCTTAAGGAGCCTGATGACTTCTTAAAGGTGCGTGAAACTCTTACTCGTATTGGTGTTGCTTCTCGTAAAGAGAAAAAATTATATCAGTCTTGTCATATTTTACATAAGAAGGGGCAGTATTATATTGTTCACTTCAAAGAATTGTTTGCCTTAGATGGTAAGAAAGCAAACCTATCAGACAATGATGTACAGCGACGTAACCGTATCATCAAACTTCTGTCTGACTGGGGACTTGTAGAGATTGTAAAAGAATCTGCAATCAAAGATGCTGCACCACTTAGTCAAATTAAAGTCATTTCATTTAAAGATAAGGGTGAATGGACGCTTGAGTCTAAGTATAATATAGGTAAGAAAAGACAGGTTCCTGAATCCTAAATAGAGCTGCCGTATAATGTAGATATATGTCAGAGTCAGTATCCAAACCTACTGAAGAGAAACCTAAAAAGAAAGGTCTTCTGGGTAAAATTAAAGAGGCGGCAGATGATAAAGAAGAACAGCTTGCGATTCTGTCTACTTTTGTTAGGCTTGGCATCCTTGTTTGGTCTGGCGGAATACTCACGCTGGCATACATCAAACTTCCACCAGCACTTGGAATACCTGAACAAAAACTAGATCCGACTTTTATTGCCTCAGTGTTCACTGGAGTTTTAGCTACCTTTGGTGTCCAGGCAGCAAAGAAAGCAGGAGAAGGTGGTGGTAATGGTGGTGGTGGTATCACCAAAGAACAGATGGAAAGATTGATTGAGAAAGCAGCACAGACTGCACCTTCACAGACTATTCGTCTTGAGCAGGGACCAATCAAAATTTCTACTGACGATTCATACAAAATGTAACGGAGAACAAAATGCAAAAAGTAATTAACGTTTTAGCACTGCTATCATTCGTAGGAACTGCTGGTATTGTTGGTGGTGGTGCTGCAGTATATCTTAATAAAGATTCTATTATTGAGAACGTAAAGGGACAAGTCGCTGCAGCAGCAGAAGCAATTGCAGGACAACTTCCTGGAATGATGGATGCAGCGATGCCAGAACTTCCTAGTGTTACTGGTGGTGCCATAGGTATGCCTTCTACAACGGGTGGTGCTATTCCGTTTGGTATGTGATCATGAAAGGCAACAAACCACCTGTATTTAAAATAGTCATTGGTAGTGTTGGAGCATTAATTGCTGTAGCACATATTGGTGTTCTTGGTCATTTACTTAATGCCACAAGAAAACCTCAGTATCCAATTATTAATATCCCTAAAGGTGACTATTCATCTTATAGAGTTGAATCTAATAGGGACGGATACAGTGTGGAATATAAAGCAAACGATCCTGCTATCTTAGAATCCCAAAAATCTTTATCTTTGGATCAAAATAAAAGTGGATTCTTTGGTGGTAATACTAACGAAGTTAGGCGAGAGTACCGTCGTGATCAATTCACAATGGACGGCACTCGCAACCTAGGAGGTGCCGTATTAGACGGCGAGGGAAAGTCTGCAAAAGAAGTAGAGTGCATCGTGGCGGACGCTGGGGCACGGTCACAAGGTGCAATGGCAGGTAGTGCTGTCGCTGCTGGAGTCGCTGTCCCTGCCCTCTCTAGCATCCCCTACGTGGGTTGGTTGGCAGGTGGATGGGCATTGCTCCTAGGACAGAAGGCAGGATCCTCACTTGGTTCTACAGTTGGTAGTGTATTTAATGATTGCTGATGGACATACCTAATATTAATATTCCGAATAATAATATAGGTATCGGTAATATTCGTAATTTAAATATTAATGTAACGCCTGATTGGATGAAAGATCCTCCACAGGCACTACCAATTTACCCACCCGTGACTACACAGGTGGGTGTTCCTATTATTAATATACCTGGATGTGTTGAGTCACATAGGGATAGTGGTGAGAATCAAACACTCAAAGAAGAAGATAAGGATGGCGTCCAAGTATTCTGTGATGCAGGGACACCTAGTTATAGTCCAATAGATTATGATCCACGTAGATTAGAAGTAACTACAACATCTCCACCACCTCCACCATATAAACCACCAGAAGCAAAAGAAGTTACTCCACCAGAATCAAAAACAAATACACCACCACCTCCTGAAAAAGCAGAGTGTCCTAGTAGAGCACAAGAATTAAAAAACCCTGTAGGAAAAATCCTAGAGGGTAATAAAAAGATTACCAGGTATGAGACAGTCGGAAAAGAATGTCTCCCTGTATTTGAGAATTTAAATATACCAGATCAGATTGTCCAGAACATACCATCAGCAGGTATGATAACTGTTACCGCCTCAATTGCTGTAGTTGCGACGACCTCTGCACTGCTCGCAAAACCTCTTGCTGATCTTTTGTTGAAAGTGGTGAAACCTGTGACGAAGAAAGTGGTGAAGAAGATTGCGACCTTACGGGGTAAGAAACCCCCTGTACTTTCTGCGACTGAGAGGAAGGCGGAGCAACGCGATAGGAATCGGGCGATAAAGATTCTACGTTCGGCACTGAAACCGAAGGGATAGAGTGACGATGTTGCTTAACTGTATTGACATTGTTAACTACAACATCAGCACACACTTTAAAATAAGGACTCTTAGGGTGGAAACTGATTCCTTGCTGCATTAACTGACCACAATTTTTAAGTCTCGCAATCTCAAAATCTAATCTTTTGTTAGCAATCATTTGTTGTTGCATTTGGATCTGAGTATCTGCTGCCTGCTTACAACGCTCTTGTAATCCACCATCAAGTGGGAAAGAGAGTGTTGCTGACAATCCAATACTAGTGCTGTAATTTCTACTATCACCAGTTCTTACTGGTTTCTTCCAGAGTTCACGACCAGGATTATCAGGCACACCATCACCTGACATTTCCATTACCATGATAGTCATATCTTGACCATCTTCAAAGGCACGGACAGTCTCACCATCTGAGTTGGTATATGTTCTATCATCATACCAAGATTCCCATGGCCAGTTCTTTACATTCTTTTGAACTTCTACTAGTTGCCCTTCAAAATCTCTGTTGTCGTATTGAGGTTCCATGTAGTGTGTCGCAAATGGATCCTTTTCATTACGAGCATGAGTAATAAATGGTGTGATATTAGCAGTCGGTCCTTGACAGGCGATACCATTACCATATTGGTTAGTGATGTATGGACCTTGTAAAACCTGAATAGCTTGGTTGGTCACTGAGCCTGAGCTATTCGCGATTGGATTTGCAGTCGCAGAAACACCTCCCACATCAGCAGCACTGACGGGAGATGCAATTAACAACCCGATTACTGGGTAAAGATACTTGTAGTATCTGTTACGCTGGTAACCTCTGTTGTTCTTTGGATTACTGTTTGATTTGTTACCCCTGGTCCCATGTAGGACTGAGTGAATTGGAATGCTGCTCCTGGTTCTGCTATCGAGAAACTTTGTCCATTTAAATCTAGACCAGAGTTGGCGCTTGTTACTTGCCCCTCTGTTCCTCCTAATGGATTCACGATTACTGAGTTTGTCGTTGGGTTGGGACTGAGAGATTGTCCCCCGCTGGTCACGTTTGTGCCCGATACTGAGTATTGCCATCCTGTTGCATAATCTATAGAGTTGATTGTTTCAGTCACCTTCGATGTTGTTTCCGTGTGACTTGTCATTGACCCCTGTGTGAAGTTTGGGACCACGGGGACCGCCAGGGCAGTCGCAGGTATGACACTTGCAACCGCCACACTTAGAGCAGACCAGAGTATTGTCTTTCCAAAAGTCATAGTCTCTGACCTTCATTTATTTAGTGCAGAATCGAGAGTTCACTTACGAACTGACCCGTAGCATTTGTACCAGCTCCTCCAGCCGTGATTGTGAGAGCACCAGAAGTAGAAATAGTACCAGCTAGAGAACCAGCAGAACCAGCAGCAGTAGATGTAATATTGCCAAATGCTGCTACATCACCAACAGTAGATGCAGAAGTTGGGATTACATCACCCTGTGTGAAAGCAGTGCTAAAAGAGAATGCTTCTCCGTTAGTTGCTGAAAGTTGATTTGCTGAAATCGCACCAGGGGAATAGATTCCACTGGTGATTGCTCCAGTTGAAAGCATGCCAGAAGTTGTTCCGTCAGAGGTGCCGACATTTGTCCCACTAATTGAGTAGGAATTTCCTAACCTTGTGACGTTAGTAGCAGCAGCATCAACGGTTAGTTGAACACTGGAAGATATTTTATGTGTAAGGGCACCTGCATTTGCTGCTGATGCTGTCATCAATAACATAACGATAGGTAAAAACTTATTCATTTTTTCCATCGAGTTTTTTGTCCTAATACTATGTAGGTGGGGTATTCTTTACAAAGAGGTTCGGTATATAACATAACAGTTTTTGTTAAATAATATTGATTGCCTTCGGGGATCACACAATACAATCTCGCTTTAATTAGGAGCATAACAAATGACGGGACTTAGAAAGTTCACGACGAAAGATCTTAATGCAGTGGTAGATGCTGCAGAGAAATACTCAGTAGGATTTGATGATCTGTTTTACAGACTGCATTCCTACGGGATGGGAAGTGTTAATGAAGCATACCCTCCGTACAACATTGTTAAAGAATCAGAAGTTAAGTGGAGAATCGAACTAGCATTGGCAGGGTGGGCACCAGAGCAAATTGAAGTTACTACAGAGAGTAATGTTCTTTTAGTCAGATCGATTGCACCAAAGAATAAAGGTGAGGATGAATATGTACATAGAGGTATCTCCACTCGCACGTTTGCTAGAGGGTTCAACCTTTCAGATGATGTAGAAATCGGCACAGTCAGTTTTGACAATGGATTACTTGTGGTAGAATTACGAAAGATCATTCCTGAGCATCAGCAGTTAAAGGTTTATGAAATCAAAAATTCTCAACTACCTGAAAGTGATAGTGTGCCATCCAGCGACACACTATAATCTGATCACGATTGGAATTCTGATTACAATAGGAGCATTGCATAACCATGCTCACTATGAAATGACTAAGGATGCAGATTCTTATGTGAGACAGTGGTGTAGATCATCAGCAGAAAACAAAAAGATCTGTATAAGTTATGGTGGGAACATGGACTATTGACTCTTACTGATGTATGATATATAATGATGCTTGTGTCAATCATAACCAATGAACGTAACTATTAAACAGCCAGATGGCACTGTCACTAGTTTTGAATGTGCCGAAGATACCTACATTTTAGATGGCGCTGAAGAAGCAGGGGTAGATATGCCATACTCCTGTCGCGCAGGTGCATGCTCTACATGTGCTGGTAAAATTGAAAGTGGTACAGTTAACCAGGAAGATCAATCCTTCCTTGATGATGATCAACTTGAATCAGGATTTGTCCTTACGTGTGTAGCTTATCCTACTTCTGATGTTGTGATTGTGAGTGAGCAAGAAGAATCTCTTTATTGATCGCTATATAATATACAACTAAAGAGACCCCGAGGGGTCTTTTTTTATTTGAGGTTTGTATGAACATCTACCTAAACCTAAAACCGAATAATTACGATGGAGAATCAGATCTCCTAACATTAGACTTGCCAGCAAACTACTTGGATGATATAATGCGTTATGTTAGACCTATTGCTGAGCAAAAAGAAGTCTCAGACTTTAAAGTCCTGAAAGACATCATCAAAGAATCAGCAACAGAAATTTCACGGAGGAGTTATGAGCGTAAAAATCGTAAGAACAAGAAACGGTGAGGATGTCATTTGTGACATTCGAGAAATCTCCGCACAAGGAGAATCAAAAGTTCTTGGTTATCAATTAATCTGTCCCTATATTGTTTGGGTCTCAGAAGGAATGACTGCTGAGGATGACGATGGTAACATTCATAAGATCAGTAACCCTGAGATTACTATGGAACCATACGCTCCTCTAGCGAAAGAGCAAAAACTCATCATCCGATATGATGAGATCATTAGTGCATACGAAACACATGACGATGTACTCAAAAAATATCAAGAACTTGTGGAGGCAACTCATGGAATCGAATCTGAAGATAATCCTGCTGAAGAACGGGAATCTGAGTGATTATTTAATTGGTACAGTTACGCAGTTGGATGAAGAACCTGCTGTGTTAATAGAGGGATGTTATCGCGTCCTAGAGGGTGGTGCTCTTGAGCAGTATCCATTGTATTCGTCACAACGTGACTTGTTCTTGACAAGTGAAGCACTTTTTACTATAGTAGAACCGTCAGAACAAATCGCAGACGAGTACAAAAAAGTCAATGGGTAGATTCTATACGAATGTTCAACTAGCAGGAAATACTATCCTTTATCGTGGGTATGAGAACGGACGACCAGTCCAATCTCGTGCCCATTTTTCGCCTACGTTGTTTGTCCCTTCTAATAAGAAGGAGAAGCATCGTACTCTGAATGGTGATTATGTTAGACCTATTAAGTTTGACACTGCTAGAGAAGCAAGAGACTTCATCCAACAATACCAAGGAGTAGAAGGGTTTAAGGTTCATGGATATGAACGGTATGTCTATCAGTTCATCTCTCAGGAGTTTCCTGATGAAGTAAACTATGATCTTAAACAGATGAAGATCTATGCACTTGACATTGAGGTCCAGTGTGAGAATGGATTCCCTAATGTAGAAGAGGCAGCAGAAGAAATGCTGTCTATCACTATCAAAGATATGGTGACAAAGAAATACTACAGTTGGGCAACCCGTGAGTTTGAAGCACCTGAGGGAGTTGAGACTCACATCTTCTGGACAGAGAATGAAATGCTGAACCACTTCATTGGGTGGTGGGTGCAGAATACACCTGATATCTTGACGGGTTGGAACGTGAATCTGTATGACGTTCCTTATATTGCTCGTAGGATTAATCGTGTGCTTGGGGAGAAATGGATGAAGAGTCTGTCTCCTTGGAACCGTGCAAATGAGAGGGAGATCTATGTCCAAGGTCGTAAAAATTATGCTTACGATATTTCTGGTGTCAATATCCTTGACTACCTGGATCTATATCGAAAGTTTACATACTCAAATCAAGCGTCTTACAGACTTGACCATATCGCTTTCGTCGAATTGGGGCAGAGAAAAGTTGATCACTCTGAATATGAAAACTTCAAGGACTTCTACACCAGTGATTGGCAGAAGTTCATGGAATACAACATCCAAGACGTTGAGTTGATTGACCGATTGGAAGACAAGATGAAGTTACTTGAGCTCGCTATTACGATGGCGTATGATGCAAAAGTAAATTTTGAAGATGTCTATAGTCAGGTCCGTATGTGGGACACTATGATCTACAACTACCTAAAGGATCGCAATGTCGTTGTTCCCCAGAAACGGGGGGAGAAAAAAGATGAAAAATATGCAGGAGCATATGTCAAGGAACCGAAACCTGGACTCTATAATTGGGTTGTGTCTTTTGACCTTAACTCTCTTTACCCTCATCTCATTATGCAGTACAACATCTCACCCGAGACGTTACTCGAATCAAGGCACCCATCGGCTACTGTTGATAAGATACTTAATCAAGAACTAGATATTGATGGGAAGTATTGCGTATGTGCTAACGGTGCTCAGTATCGTAAGGATATACTTGGGTTCCTACCAGAAATGATGCAGAAAATCTATGATGAACGGACCATATACAAGAAGAGAATGCTTAAGTCTAAGCAAGCTCTTGAGCATGCCACCACACCTAAGGAAACCCTGGCACTACAAAAGGATATATCAAAATTCAACAATATCCAAATGGCAAGAAAGATCCAACTCAACTCTGCCTATGGTGCTATCGGAAACCAATACTTCAGGTATTACAATCTGGCAAATGCTGAGGCAATTACCCTCTCGGGTCAAGTCTCGATTAGATGGATTGAGAGCAAGGTAAATACTTACCTAAACAAATTACTTAAAACAGAGGATCATGATTATGTTATCGCTTCTGATACTGATAGCATTTACATCTGTCTTGATTTACTTGTCAGTTCTGTATTCCCTTCACAGGATGTTCGTGCAGAAAGAATCGTTAACTTCATCGACTCAGCATGCAAAGAAAGAATAGAACCGTTCATTGAAAAATCGTATCAAGAACTAGCATCATACGTTGGTGCTTATGATCAGAAGATGGTCATGAAGCGAGAGAACATCGCTGAGAAAGGAATCTGGACTGCTAAGAAGAGATACATTCTTAATGTCTGGGATAGTGAAGGTGTTCGTTATGAGAAACCTAAACTCAAGATGATGGGTATTGAAGCAGTTAAGTCCTCGACTCCTGCTGCATGTAGAACATCCATTAAGGATTGTCTGGTCGTGATTATGAACCAGGATGAGGAGGCAGCACAGAAGTTTATTGCAGACTTTAGAGATAAGTTTTCATCATTGCCTGTTGAAGATATATCATTCCCTCGTGGATGCAACGGTATAAATAAGTGGTCGAATCCCACGACGATCTATAGCAAAGGCACACCCATTCATGTCCGAGGAGCATTGCTATACAACTTCCATAACAAGAAGAACAAACTAACTCATAAGTATCCTTTAATTCAGGACGGAGAGAAGATTAAGTTTGTGTATTTAAAAACACCTAACAAAATTGGTGAGAACGTAATCAGTTATTTGAATACGTTTCCCAAGGAGTTTGCACTTGACAAACAGGTGGACTATGACTTACAATTCTCAAAGAGTTTCCTAGATCCTATCAAAGTTATTATGGATACTATTGGGTGGCAACCTGAGAAAGTACCATCACTGGAGTTCCTATTCGGATGACAACAAAATTTATCGTATCATATCAAAAAGCATTCGGTGCTGGTGCATCCAGAGAAGAAAAACTTTTTGATGATTTGAAAGATGCCAAGTGGTTTGAACGTGCCATGAAACGTTCGCAACATATCACAACATTATTAGAGGTCAAAGAGTGAATTTTTTAAAGGATGTGGTTAAGGAGATCGACAATGAGTATGCAGGACTTGTTAGCGATGGTGTCGCAGCAGGAGATACTTCTGGCTACATTGATACTGGTAGTTACATTTTCAATGCTCTGGTTAGTGGTTCAATCTACGGAGGTGTCCCCTCTAACAAGATCACTGCTATCGCAGGGGAGTCTTCTACTGGTAAGACTTTCTTTTGTCTTGGGATTGTCCAACATTTTCTTGAATCAAATCCTGATGCTGGAGTAATTTATTTTGAGTCAGAGTCTGCTATTTCTAGGCAGATGATTGAAGACCGAGGTATCCCATCTGATCGTATGATGATCGTACCTGTATCTACTATCGAAGAATTTCGTACTCAGTCGTGCCGTATCCTTGACAAGTATATGGAGCAAGACAAAGCAGATCGACAACCCATGCTGTTTGTTCTTGATTCTTTGGGCATGCTTGCGAGCAACAAAGAGGTTGAGGATGTTGCGAATGATAAGCAGGTTCGTGATATGACAAAATCTCAGTTGATTAAAGGGGCATTCCGTGTGTTAACATTGAAACTAGGTAAGGCAAATGTGCCTATGCTAGTCACCAATCATACCTATGATGTGATTGGATCTTATGTTCCTATGAAAGAAATGGGTGGTGGTAGTGGTCTGAAGTATGCATCTTCTACGATTATCTATCTGTCTAAGAAGAAAGAAAAGGATGGCACAGAAGTTGTAGGTAATATTATTCGATGTAAAGCACACAAGTCTAGATTGACAAAGGAGAATTCACAGGTTGAAACACGTCTTTACTACGATCGTGGACTTGACCGCTATTACGGATTATTGGAACTGGGTATCAAGTACGGAGTCTTCGAGAAGTCAGGGAATCGTATCAGTGTTGGTGGATCTAATGTTTATCCTAAGTCTATTCTTGCTGATCCCGAAAAATATTTCACCCCCGAAGTGATGCAAGCACTTGATGAAGCAGCAGGGCAGGAGTTCCGTTATGGCAAATAGTCTTACTGACTATATCAAAGTCTATGATGATGAAATTGATATAGGGTTTTGCCTTGATATTATTGCCAATTTTGAATTTGAAGGTCATAATCATAACCCTATAGACAGGGCAAAGCGTCCTACATTTACAGAGTTGAATGTATCTCAACAGTATAATGATAGGAATAGTCGTTGGATGGAGATACAACAAAAAACCCAAGACAAATTTGTCAAGGTAGTGAATAGGTACATGGATGAATTAGATCTTCGTGTTGACTTTCCTGCCAAGTATTGTTTTGAAGAGTATAGAATCAAAAGATATTTGGATAATGGTAAAGACGAGTTTGATGATCACGTTGATGTAGGTGACTACAGTTCTTCTAGAAGATTCCTGGTAGTCATGATGTATCTTAATGCAGTGGAAGAGGGTGGAACTACAGATTTTCCAAAACTAGACCTTTCCATTACTCCAAAGTGTGGTAGAATACTTGTGTTCCCTCCAACTTGGATGTACCGCCATGCTGGTCGTCCCGTAACCATAGGATCCAAATACATTTTCGGAACTTATCTGCACTACCTATGAATCTAGAAGTTACAATCCTGAGCAATCTCATTTACAATGAGAGATATATGAGAAAGGTATTGCCTTTCATTAAATCTGATTACTTCCAAGCAAGAGAGTATAAGATTATCTTCTTAGAAGTTCATGAATACATAAGTCAATATGATGCGTGTCCCAGTCTGAACGCAATTGGTATAGAATGTCAGGAACGAACTGACCTCACTGAGGAGCAGTTTAAAGAAGTTATCCAGGTTCTAAATGTCCTTTCCGATGATCCCGCAGACCACGACTGGCTCGTTGATACTACAGAAAAGTGGTGTCAAGAGCGTGCGATCTACCTATCTCTTATGGAGAGTGTCAAGATTGCTGACGGGCAAGACTCCCAGAAAGATAAAGGCGCTATTCCTCAGATTCTTTCGGAAGCGTTAGCAGTAGGATTTGATCAGAATGTTGGTCATGACTACATGGACAATGCTGAAGATCGATTCGATTACTATCACCGAAAGGAGGATAAGATTCCCTTTGATCTTGAGTTCTTTAATAAGATCACCAAAGGTGGTATGGTCAATAAGTCACTGAACATTGCTCTTGCTGGCACGGGTGTTGGTAAGTCTTTGTTTATGTGTCACGTTGCATCTGCATGTTTGCTACAGGGTAAGAATGTTTTGTACATTACTTGTGAGATGGCAGAAGAAAAGATTGCAGAACGTATTGACGCCAACCTTTTGAATATTAATATTCAGAAACTTGGTGATCTTCCTAAGTCAATGTTCAAAAAGAAGATTGCAAACCTTTCCAGTAAGACTGAAGGAAGACTTATAATTAAAGAATACCCTACAGCATCTGCACATGTCGGACATTTTAAGTCTCTCATTTCTGATCTTGCTCTTAAGCGGAGCATTAAACCCGATATTATCTTTGTGGATTACCTCAATATCTGTGCTTCCCAGAGATATAAGGGAAGCGTTGTTAACTCCTACACCTACGTTAAATCGATCGCAGAAGAACTTAGGGGTATGGCAGTTGAGTGTAACGTACCTATTGTATCTGCTACGCAAACCACTCGTTCAGGTTTCGGTAGCACTGATGTTGACATTACTGACACTAGTGAATCCTTTGGTCTCCCTGCTACTGCTGATCTTATGTTTGCCCTTATTAGCACGGAGGAGCTTGAGGGCATGAATCAACTTATGGTCAAGCAACTTAAGAATCGTTATAATGATCCGACAATGAACAAACGATTCTGCATAGGGATTGACAGAGCGAAGATGAGGTTGTATGATGTAGAGGAATCTGCACAAGAGGACCTAGTTGATGCTGGTCAAGAACAAGACAAAGCAGATCTAGTAAAACGTTTCACAGCAAAAAAATCCTTTCAAGAACTTAAGTATGATTGATCCTAAGAAGTATGCACAATTTGTCGATGCGGTCACGTCGCAACAAAGCAAAGACCACGAAGCATTCCTTTATCGTATTCAAGAGTTGGAGGGTGTTGGATTTCCTGCCGAGCGATTGCTTACTGCTGCTGTAGGTATGTCTGCAGAAGCAGGTGAATTCACTGAGATTGTAAAGAAGATTGTCTTCCAAGGCAAACCTGTCAATGATGAAAATCTGTTTCATATGAAGCGTGAATTGGGTGACATCATGTGGTATGTTATGCAAGCATGTATGGGTTTGGGAACTGACCTAGATGAGATCATTGAAATGAACATCGACAAACTCAAGTCTCGCTATCCTGGTGGAGAGTTTGACGCACACTATTCTGAAAATCGTCAAGAAGGAGATGTATAATAAATAGTTTGGACGATCTTTTAGAGTAGAATGACTGTCGCACAAGACTTAAAAGACAATCTTGATAAGATTTTTAAGGGACCTTATAGTCTTAAAAAGTTTTTTGATTCTGTATCTACATCTGGAGATAGAGAGATTGATACTTGGGATTCATCATCTACAGAAATGGTGAAGATTCCTTCTGGTACTACTCTAGGTTTGATTCCTCGTATCAAAGTAAAGACTGAAAGAAATTGGTTACGTGGAAAGATTAAAGAATTTGTTGAAGAGAATCAAGAAAATATTATTACTAATATTCGAGAAGTTCTAAAACTCGAAGGAGTATGGGAGTGGAGCTTTGAAGAAAAAGTTATTGGTAGTTTGTCTGGATTACAATCCTATGTTATCAGTGGCGCTAAGGAAGGGAAAAAACCCACTATCAAGATTGTATTTGCATCTAAAGGTCTTTCTAATGGTGCTGGTGGTAAGAGAGAAGATCCTCATGAATTGATGACTGCATGTTTGATTCTTTCAAAAATGAAGATTGATCTCAAAGGTATTGCTGGCAAGAAAGATGGTGAAAGGTATGGTGCATACAAAAAAATTGTAGATGACTTGGCAGCAATAGCACCTAAGGTTGTTGGTGCTGCAGGATTAGGAGGATTTTATATTGACCCTAAGACTAAACAAGAACCTGATCTTATTAACTTAGCAAAGGCAGTATCAGTATCGAACTATATAATCAATTTGATTGGTAGTGCTACGATAGATGCAGTCTGGCAGACAGGAACGAAGTGGGCACAGGAGATTAAAAAATATGATGTCGGACCAAGCACGATTAAAAATTA
>Ga0181419_1000354_pt1 | contig 16034 bp, 29 predicted proteins | sample 42SPOviralmetaG_FD_130144 | JGI IMG/M metagenome (GOLD analysis project Ga0181419, IMG submission 130144) | Marine viral communities from the oligotrophic San Pedro Time Series (SPOT) site, San Pedro Channel, CA, USA - 42 SPOT_SRF_2013-04-24 | ecosystem: Environmental > Aquatic > Marine > Strait...
GCCTTATCTCGTACCCCAGAATGGTTCCAGTGGGCGATGTACGCTTCAATAGGTGCTTCATTTGGAATACGCGGCCTCAAGGGGTTCAAAAAGTAATGTCTGGGAAGAAAAGCCGCACAGGGTTATCTAATGTGCAGAATGTTAGGCTTGGTGGCCTTATCGCCGTTTTAAGCGGCAGGGAGCCGTATGACTTCATTTTGGGCAGTCTCGTGAGTGAGGGGTTTGTTGACCGCGCTGGTGAGGCTCTGAGCGTCACAGAAAAGGGTATGCGTGAAAAGGATAGGCTTGTCACGCTTGCTGGACTTATGGTGGAAAAGAACAACATGAAATTAAATTGATATTTTTTTAATATTGCTGTTGACATATGTAAACACAGTGATTAGATTATCTCTATCGACCAAACCACTATTAGGAGTTTCAAATGTTAAAAGAGTTCAAAGTTTTCCAAGTTCAGAAAAATCTAGTTGACGCTGATCTTAAAGATTCGTTTTTCAATAACATGATGCGTGGCACAGAAGAGACTGCCTTTGCACTAGCGGAAAACAACACATACAGATTTGTTGCTTGGATTAACGCAAGCGACCTTGATGGCGTGTTTCGCGCTAGCAACATGGGTGATGAAGATCAAATCGTTCGGTTTGCAAAAATGCACAGCTTATCAGTTGGCGATATTATTCAGGATGATCAGGGTGCAATCTGGATTTGTTCATCATTCGGTTTTGAGGAAGCTAACTCATTAGACGGTTATATCCGCAGATCATTTGCAGATTCAACATATCAGGAAACAGGGGAGGTGGCGTAAGCCACCGCCCACAGGCGACCAAATTTTTTGAGGAGATTTTGTAATGAATACTTTGTTTCAAATCGGTGATGATCTTGTTTGTGTAGACCAGCATAGTGCTTATATGAATCGGTCAGTCAAAGTCTATGATATTTTGATAGTCGGCAATGTGATAATTTACACAGTCGGGTTTCCAACCAGATTTCGCTGTTCTCGTACAGGAGAATATAGAGACGCAATTCCCAGTGCAGTAACTACGTTTGCCGTCAGGGAAGAGAATTTGCAGGGGGTGGCGTAATGGAAACCATCCTTTTCAATGAGGCTATGAACGCTCTGGCGGTTCCTGACAGGGGCATACCAAATTATGCTAAGTCCAAAATCGCAGAGCATACTCGCCGCCATTTGCAGATGGAAATGATTGCGGCACAGCGATTTGTGCTTGATGACAATATGACAAGGCATTGTTCAGAGGCATCATTTGATACGCCAGCTAACCTTCTCAAGTTTGCTCAACGTGCTATCCCGCCATTTGAGTCTATCTTTATTGAGTGGGATGAGAGAGTCAGGGTTTCCAAAAACATTGAAACTGGCATTAAAAAATACGGCGAGTCTTATCCTGAAACAGACAAAGATATGGAAGGCGTAGGCGGAAGGTTAGGTTATTTAATAAGGCGTATCAATGACCGCATAAGTTATAGCGCGGTATTCACGCTTGATGGTGAAAAAACAGACACAGTTTATTTCATGCCATATGGGTTTTATTTTGATGTTGATGGCACGATAACTTTTGAGGACAGTCAACATCCAACGCTAGACAATGGCATACGCTTTAAGAGTGTCGGAGAAAGTCAGAAGCATTTTGATCAACAGCAAACAGGCACATCAGTTGCGGTGCTTGGCTCAAATTGGGTCTTGCAAAACTATGGTTATCAGCTTGAGGAGATGAAGCAAAACCAGAATAGAAGAAAAGCTCTGACTGACATTGCGGATGATTTCAGCTTTCAATGGTTTCGGTCAAGAATTATGGATTGTGAAACTATGCTGGGTCTTTATATGGATGATGAAAGTTACCGCAGGGGGTTTGACTCAAACGATCCAAAGCATAGCGAGTTTGTGATAGACAATTTGAAAATGATGGATGGGGATTTGCGGTTTCTTATTTGTGCGCTGGGCTTTCTGAATTACGACAGGATTGTAACTGAGCTTGTTCAGCCTGACCGCAAAATTCAGAAGCGTAAATATGGGCGGATCATTCCTCAGAATGAATATCGTGTCGTGTCGATTGATTTACCTAAACGAGCAACAACATTGCGGCGCGGAATATTAACAGGCACAGGAACGCCAAAGAAAGAGCATATGGTGCGTGGACACCCTAGAAGGATGCCTAACGGTAAAGTGATATGGATAAGCCCTCATAAGCGCGGAAATAGCGATTATGGCATTATCTATCACGACTATCATATGCGAGGTACAGGTTAACTCTGTGGTTTGGTCATTACAGAGCGAGGGCGGTGGGCTATAGCTTGCCGTCCTCTTTATGTTCGGAGCAATACCAAGTTCGCCCATAATCAAATGAGTAACACGCTAGGTGCGACCCGCATATCTTACATTCATGATTTTTGTGTATCTTGGCTGTTGGCTTCTCGTACCTTGGCACTGCCTTTTTTCTGCTTTTCCATCTGCTCATATTCAGATTCCATCAACGCCTTCAAAGTGGCAATTCGTGATTTGAACTGCGCGACCAATGCTTGCCATTCTCTATGACTGCGTTCCATTTTCTTTTATTCTGGTGAAAGCTGTGGCTCCCATAAAAGCCGCCACGATGCCCATGTTGGCTACGACATAGGTTGATAGCAATGATGTGACCAATGGCACTCTCTGGTCTCCTATCAGCGGGGAAACCACCAATGCAATACTGACCGCGCTTGATATCACACTAACCCAACAGATTAGTCGTTGCTGGTCTTGCATCTTGTCTGCGTTTTCCAGCTTTATCATTCGCTCTTCTCTAGCGATTTCTTCATCAGTCACGATGCCATCTCCATCAAGGTCATGCTGTTCATATCTTGAGCCGCTTTGTAATTTTTTCTGTGTCATTTTATAATCACCGTAAATAATCCAACGAATAAACCTAACGCTAAAACCAATACAACCCCAGCCATAATCCACTGTTTTAGGGCTTCCTCAAATTCTCTAGCCTCTTTTATTTTTTTCCGCTTGGCAGCGGCAGCGGCTTCCTTGGCCTCTTGGATGCGCTTTGCCCTCTCTGCCACGATGCCAGACCATGTGCCGTGACCAAAGCGGAGGTCAACCAGCGTTGCCACCTCTTGCAGTGATTCTGCGGCAAGGCGGGCCTCTATAGTCTCCTTGGCTACAGTATCAATACCAAACTGGTCACCCAAACCCGCTCCACCCGATTTTTTATTTCTGGCTTGTTGCGTCTGTTTTTCACCAGCAAACAAATCATCAATAGAACTTGCAATGTCACGGATGTCATTTGCAGTTGAGATATTTGATTTTATGAACTCCACTGATTTTTGAACCAGTGCGATTCCTGTAAGCACTTCAGCAACGACCATCAGATTACCTTTTTTCGATAACCCTGATGGGCTGGTGAGTGTCTTTTGACTACTGCATTATATCAGTAAACCTCTGTTATGACTACAGGCGGGTCATAAGTCTCAAGAATCTTTTTCTTAATTTTATAGACAGGGGTTCGCGTTGCCATGCTTTTTACATCTTCTAAAACTTGTTTGCCAAGATGCGTATATTGGAAGTCACCAACGTAATGACCAATCTTTACTCCATTCACCATTAGTGGGATTCTAGGTTGCAACCGCAAGTTATCAATCTTGCCTTGCGATTCAAGTAACGCCAATATCTTGTAACGCTCCGCCTCTTTTTTAGAATGAAACGTAATGCCATCAACAATAGTTTTGACTGCACCAAATTTGTTTCTACGCATATTTATCTCATTAAGATTTTCGGGGAAATTGATTATATCAAAATATCCTGTTGCAGAATATAAATAATCTGTTTATAAACCAATATGTATCTATGTATAACCAGAGGCGACCAATATGAACACATTTGAAAAACATGATGTTATGCACTTGTCTGCAAGCACACTCAATCTATGGGTTTCTCAACCCGCCAGATGCTTGATGAAAATTGCTGGCAAATTAGATGGCGGGGTGGGTGCGTCTGCATGGCGCGGTTCTGCCGTTGATAAAGTAATAACAAGAGGCTTGCAAAACCCAGAGCTAAAGCATGAGGATTTGCAGCAAGAAGCTGAAAGGCTTTTTGACCTAGAGTCAAAGCAGTCAATATTTGAACAGCCAGAAGCCAAGTTAAAAAAAGAGCGAGGCGATTTGTCTGCGTATATAAAATCCGCAACAGAATTTTACACGAAATTAAATGAGCCTTACGAGTCCGCGCAAGGAAAGATAACGGTTATGTTGCCAGATGTGGCTGTACCGTTCTTGGGTTACTACGATCTGAGGCTTGGAGAAAAGGTGCGTGACATGAAAACTGGCAATGCTGTTAGCGCATTGTCATATGCTCATGCGCGGCAGGGTTCGATCTATGGCTACGCTCTGAAGCGGGTTCCTGTGATTGACTATATATCTAAAAAAGGCGTGAACAGCTTTGAGATAACAAATGTTGATTATCACATTGAGCAAATTCAAATTGCCGCCATCTCACTTGAAAAAATTCTAAGTTACAGCGATGACATTTTAGAATGTTGTCAGCTTGTTTATCCAGATTTAGACCACTGGATGTGGTCTGATAAAGAGCGTGAAACCGCAAAATCAATATGGCAAAGAAAGGGCGACCAATGAGCAAGGACGGAATAGTTTACAAGCAAATCTGGGACACATTCAAAGGAGTTAAATTAAACTCCAACGATGTTTCCTTTATAGAAAAAACGAGCGGCAACAAAACAACCAAGTTGCATTATTTGAGTTGGTCTGCCGCATTGAGGATTTTAACTGAGGAGTTCCCAGATCATAAAATAGAATTTGAAAGGTTCGATAGGGCTGGCAAAATTTATGATGTGATGTACTACGCCTCAGAGGGTTGCAGTGTTCACTGTACCATTACGATCAACGGTGTCAGCCGTGATATGTGGTTGGCGGTTACAAATTACAAACACGATGCGGTTACAAATCCAGACGCTAGAGACATAAGTGATTCTAAAATGCGGTGCATGGTAAAGTGCTTGGCAGTGTTTGGCCTTGGGCTGGATATTTATGAAGGTAAATATGAGGAGCCAGCGCATGAAAACCAAACAGGTTAAGAAATTGTGGAAGGGGCAGTTTGTCTCTATCCGCGATTATGAAATCAAGGCTGCAATCCAGAAAGGTGGGTTGCGGCTATTCCATAATGATCAGATCATGGAGCTTTCTGTTGAAGATTTGAAAGTTCTGAAACCGTCTGGTCAAAGTCATCAATCAAAATTCGGCGGGGCTTATCAGCTAGTCGATGTAACGTGGAAACCGCTGGTTCACGACCCGCGACAGGAGTCTCTAATATGAGTAATAAATATGAAAATTCTGGAAATCTTTTTTCTGCGGCTAACTGTGAGGTGGTCAGAAAGGGGGATGTAGACATTGAGGGCTTTAAGAATGAGGTGATGATCACCAAAACTAAAGCAAAAGACAAAAGCGGCAACCAGATAGAAATATTTGAAGGTTGGGTTAAGGCTGGTGGTCTTTATGTGAATAAGGAAATCACAGAAAAACATGGCTATAATCTTTCGGGCGAAATCACGGTTGGCTTAGAAAAATTAATGATGTGGTGCTACAAGCGTCTTGATAAAAACAATAACCCATATACTAGGGTTAGCGTTGCGCCAGCTAAACCAAAAGAAGGGTCATCTAATTCTGAGGTAAAGACTGAAGAGAATACCAAGCCTATGGATGATGAGGACATCCCATTTTAATTATGGCAAAGCGTCCTAGAATAAAGCCGAAAAGGTACGTTAATAAAAAGCACATGGATTGGATACATTCCTTTCCATGTTGCTTGACGGCTCAAGGTGATTGTCTTGGGGCGGTACAAGCGCATCATTTGATGAAGCCTTGGGATGGGGTGAGAGGCATGGGGTTGAAGGCTACAGACCGCAACCTTATCCCGCTGTGCCAGCGACATCATATAATGCTACATAAGCGGGGCAATGAGCTTGCGTTCTTTGAGGAAACGGCTGGGTTTGCTGATTACGGCAAAGTGACCGCCCAAAGATATTGGAAGCAAAGCCCACATAATGATGATGAGGAGTGATCATGAAATATGATTGGGAAGAAGGAATTGAAAATATTTTTGATTTTGAGGACATAAACAACACACTGGGTGAGTTGGTTGAGCATCACAGTCTGATAAATTTCAATCCAAGAGTTATCGGTGTAATCATGGCAAACACATTAGAAAACGAAGCCTGTTTGGTTGTGAACCCAGAATTTGACACAAAGAAAAATGTGGCGGTGGGCGATTTATGGCTGGACGCACAGGGTGATATTGAGGCTCAACGAGCAAAGGCAATGGATTATGATCACTGAAGAAGAAGTGGAAAAGGCCATAGACTATTTGCGAGATACCGCTATAGAAGCGGCACAAGCAAGGGCTGACAGGATTTATCTGGAAGAGTACCGCAAAAGTCTGAAGGCCATGATAATGAGCGAATTTGCGGGGTTAGCGATAGGCGCACAAGAAAGACAGGCATATCGTGATCAGAGGTATATTGATCACCTTGAAGCGTTAAAACAGGCTGTGTTTTCAGATGAGAAAATAAGGTTTTTGCGGGTTGCCGCCAGTGCCAAGATTGAGGCATGGCGTAGTCAGTCAGCAAACCAGAGGGCGGTGACGATATGACAGGCACAAGATTATTAAGCGCAACGGAATCATCACAATATCTCGGTTTAAGTAAGACAACATTCTTGAGGATGGTTAAGGACGGTGCTTTGCCAAGCCAGATAAGAATAACAGAGAGGCGAATCGTGTGGGATGTAAGAGATTTGGATGCGTATATTGACACCATTAAGGCAGAAAAAGCCCCTAAATTCAGATGAAAATAGGGGAGTTAAGGGAGGAAACTAATTATATCACAGTTTTATTACTTTTCCTGTTGACATATGTAAACATCTTAATTAGGTTCTGAGGGTAGACCAAACCTTAGATATATGGAGTTTTAAATGCCCTACACAAAAACATACACCAAAAACGGCTTTGACCTTAAGGCTGTGGTTTCTGGCAAAGCAGAAGATCGTGTCGCTGAGATTTACACAAACGGCGAATATTGCGGGAAGCTATATTGTGTGCATGGCTATCGCGCTGACCGCTTTGTTTTTTGGGCAGATAAGCCTTTTACAACATCTGAAGATGGTCTGTTTGATGCCGCAAAAACATTAAGCGGTAAATATCTTAGAGCAAAAGCGGGGTCTGTCTAATGACTATCCAAGCTGAATATGAAATCTGGACAGGCGGCGGCAAGGGTATGTTTACCTTGCGCCAGTTTGCAGGGTACTACCCTGATGGCAGTGAGCGTCTGGCTCATATCAAGAATCTTAGCCGTAATCCGCATGAGGCTTTACGCAAGGCACAGGATCACATCCGCACTGAAGGTGGTGACGTTGATAGTGCGCTTGTGGCCTTTGACCCAAATAATGTTTCAAGTCTTAACACATGGGGTGAGTGCAACCCACAGCGTCAGCAAGATTTGAATTTGATTGCCAAGGGTACAATGCCTTTCGGCAAACATTTTGGTCAGGCGATTGTTGATATCCCTGTTGAGTATTTTGCTAACTGGTATCTTGATGGCGACATCGACACCAAGCGTTCTGATTCTGTTAAAGAGCATATCCGCTTACAGGTTATCTCTCGCCGTGATGAGTTCATGGCAGTGGTTGAGGCTAACAAAGCCGCACAAGCACAGCGCGAAGCAGAGCTTGAGGCAAAGCGTTCAAAGTCTAGCCATGTTGGTCAGGCTGGTGATCGTATCGACATCACCGCAACCATCACAGTTGTAAAAGCCATTGATGGTTTTTATGGCATCTCTTATTTCACAATTCTTGAGAACAGCAAGGGCGATGTTTTCAAGTATGTCGGCAGTGCAGAGCTTGGTCAGAAGGGTCAAACCATCACCATGAAAGCTACTGTTAAGGATCACGCTGAATATGACGGTGTGAATCAGACTGTAATCAACCGCCCAAAATTAGGAAGGTAGGCGACTATGACTTCACCAATTCACATCAATGATATTAGGGGCGGCACAGAAGGGTTCAGAGCCGCTTTGAAATCAATTTCGCAAGATCATACACCAGCCAATGTTCAGACTGCCGTGTGTAGTCTGACTGAGGAAGAGTGCAGTACATTGCAAACACTGGTTTTCAATATTGAGAACTGCATTTATGACCGTGTGAAAGCGCATGAAAAAAGCAGGGAGCTTGAGGCTCAAGCAATCCAAAAGCTGGCAGAGCAACAGGTAGACCGTCACTGGAGATCAAATCAGATAATATCGGCGGCTCTCAAAGATGGGCGTGTCGGATTGAGAGAGAAAAATGAAACCAAATGAATTGAAAAGTATGCGTCTGGATTTAAACCTGACGCAGTATCAGTTAGCAAAAATGCTTGGGTACAGTGATCGTTCCAGCATATCACTTCTGGAATCAGGTCAAAGACGTATAAACCCGCGAGTTAAAGTGGCTCTTGAAAAAGCCCTGAAGGAGAAGAAAAATGATTAGTTGGCATAGTGCGCCTAAATTCTCTCATAAAGGCTACCTGTATCAGCCAGAGGTGGATGAGGATGAAGAAGGCATCAGGAAGGCCACACATTGCTGTGTGAGCCGCGTTGACCCATTAGACGTTATGATTGCGCCTCATCTGCCCTATCGGTTCCTGACAGAGGATCAATTCAAGGAATTTGTTTCCGCAATGCTCAAGGTAAGGTCAATGATATGAAATGGGTTATTTTGATAATGGCGGCATCAATGACCGCTTGTAGCTATACCCCTGTGGTTGATTTAAGGGCTTCTAAAGATGAGGCGCAGTTATACCAGAGGGATTTAATGGAGTGTAGAGAACTAGCGAAACAAATAGATTACAGCGTGTTCCCGACAAACCATAAGGCCGTTGCGAGATGTTTAGCGGGTAGAGGTCACAGTGTTCTTGATGACTTTGGCTCTAATAACAACTCATTTTTATTACAACAATTAGTAAAACGATAAGGAGTTCCAGATGGAAAACCGTAAATATGCAGAAATAATTCTGCCAGTAATTAGCAAGCAAGCACGTTCAGTTGATCAAATATGTGAAAAGCTAGGCAAAACCAAATCAACAATCAGCACTTACATCACTGATTGCAGAAACCGTGGGCATGACATTGTGAAATCAATGCGCGATGGGGTTGGCGTTTATCGCTATATCAGCAAAAGTAAGGCAGAAAAACCAGCTCAAATTTTGCAGTCTGAGCAACACCCAAACCCAAACCATATAGACAACAAGGTAAACAACAAGGCCAAATTTATTGCCAGATGTTTAGCTGACAGATTAAGTTTTAGCGTAACAACACAACAGGCGATTCTTTATGGGCTGCATTTAGCTGACCAAAAACTAAACCCTGATGAATTTAATGACTAAACAAATCGCCCTCATAATTGGGGGCGTTTTCATAGGAGTTAAGGATGATTATGCAAATGAGGAAATTGCTAAACATAATGGCTTCAGTGTTTTTGCTATTCATTATTGTTATACTTTTTGAATGGGCTGTTTTAAACGCTGTTTTAGGTTGCAGAACTTGGGACGAAACAAAGTGGACCAGCGAAAGCTCTTGCGTTTCACTGAAACAATTAGTGCGATAGGAGGATAAGATGAGCATGGTAATACCGCCAAAGCATAGGGAGGGTGAGTTAGGGGTAATGTCACCTTTGCAAATTGACCACAATCAATGCAAAGACATTATCGCACTTCACAAAGACCCACAGAATATTCACAAAACAGCTAGGATAAACGCTGAAAATTCAAATGTCGTGGATTTGAAAACGAGAGAAACAGAGGTTTATATTATCCATGAAAGCAATGAATGGGTTGATGCGCTAATATGCTCTGCCGCATTATCAGCAAACGAAACCTTTGAGTTGAATGTAAGCGGTCTTATGGAACGACCTCAACTGCTAAGATACAAAGCCCCATCTATCGGGTATGATTGGCACATGGATATTGGCAGAGGTGATGCGTCTAACCGTAAAATCAGCATATCAATTTTATTGAATGAAGATTACGAGGGCGGGGAACTGGCGTTTTTCTTAACAGGGGAACAGTCAATCAAGCCAGATGCAGGGACGGCTATAGCTTTCCCATCTTTTTTGCCTCACAGGGTGACACCATTAACCAAAGGAGAGAGGTGGTCATTGGTTTGCTGGATTACAGGGGAGCCTCTAAGATGAATGTGATTCCATTTTCGTTACTAAAAAAAATAAGCAAAATGCGTAATAAACCCCAGATGCACAAATGGCCTGAAAAACGCAACGGACGATATCCGCATCATTCTGTGGACAAGGTAATTTCATCACTGAATGTAAACGATTTTATGATTGCGTTAACAAAATATGATCGGATGCTGTTTTTAAATATGATGCGAATTGTTCACGGCGAGGGTTGCGCTAAAACCTTCTGGGTAAAGTCAAAACAACACTTCATGTGCATAAGAAAAAAATAGTTTCTGATACCTATGAGTTTACAGAGACAGTTACATTCTGTAACATCAATTTTCGGCGACCAAATAAACGGAGTATCAAATGAGTTTTCAAGCTATGTCATGGGCGGCGAGTCAAGACTGCCCCAATTCAGTATCAAAGCTGGTTCTTATGATGCTGGCTAATTATGCTGATGACCGCCATCAAACCTATCCATCATATAAAAAATTAGGCCAGCTTTGCTCATGCAATGATCGAACCGTAATGAGGGCTATCAATCAGCTTAAAGACATTGGTCTTTTGACAGTCACAAAGCGTTATGGCGATGATGGTAAGCAAACCAGCAATAGTTTCACCTTGTCTGTAAGGGGTGACAAAAGCGACAGGGTGGGGGTGACAAAAACAACACCCAATACTATCAGAGATATACATAATAATAATAATGGTGGAAGGGGTGACAAATACACCAGTGGGTTTAATGAGTGGTGGAATCTGTATCCGCGCAAAGATGGATCAAAGTCGAAGGCTTTTGAGGGTTGGAAAAAAGCCACAGAAAAATTCATTGGGGTAACAGAGTTGCTATCTGCAACAGGTAAATTCAAGAAGTCATGTGCGGGTAAGGAGAAGGCATATATTCCTCACGCGACCACATGGCTAAACCAGAAGAGATGGGAAACCGTCTCAATAGTAGAACAGGCGACCAGTAATAGAAATCAGCTTGCGGGGTAATTATGGAAAAATTAGTTGAACAGGGCATCAGCCTGAGAAATTTTAGTGAGGGTGATCATAAGACGATTTGCCCCCAATGTTCGCACACCAGAAAAAACAAAAAAGACCAGTGTCTTTCGGTAACGATTGAGCCTGAAGGCGGTGCGGTCTGGAAGTGCCACCATTGCGAATGGTCTGGGGCGGTTGCTGGGTCATCAAGGGCGTATCAAAAGCCAGTCCAATATAAGCGTCCAACACCACTAAAGCAGACAGAAAGCCAGCCGATGCTGGAATGGTTCAAGCGGCGCGGCATTAATAAGCAAACAGTCGAGGCTTTCAACATAAGCCGTACATCAAGCTGGTTCGGGGATGGGGAAGAGGCTTGTTATGCGTTTCCATATTTCAAAGATTCGCAGTTGGTGAATATCAAGTATCGAACCAAGGACAAAAAATTCAGACAAGAAAACGGTGCAGAGCGAACATTATTCAACATTGATGCGGTTAAGGGTCACTGGGAATCCACAGGGCGGAAAGAGGTCATCATTGTCGAGGGTGAAATGGATGTGCTTTCGATGTTTGAAGCAGGGTTCTCATATGCTTGCACATTACCAGATGGCGCACCAAAAACCGCAAAGTTTGATGAAAGTGACAAGAGGTTTCAGGCTTTGCAGTCATGTGATTGGTTGCATGAAGCTGAAAAGGTCATCATAGCAGTTGATGATGATGAGGCTGGAAACGCCTTGAAAATGGAGCTTGTGCATAGATTTGGCAAAGATAGATGCTGGACTGTAGAGTACCCAAATCATGCTGATATCAAGTGCAAGGATGCCAATGAAGTTTTGGTGGAGTATGGAATTGACGTACTCAGGGAGATTATTGAACACGCAACCCCACACCCCATAGACGGATTATACACAGTTCATCATTATGAAAAAGAGGTTCTGGATATCTATGATGGCAATATTCAAAGGCCAGTATCCACAGGGTTTGATAATCTTGATGAGTTTTACAGGGTTATGCCAGCCACCTTTGCTGTTGTTACAGGCATCCCCAATCATGGCAAATCAAATTTTATTGACCAACTTTCTGTCAACTTAGCCCAGAATAACGGCTGGAAGTTTGCCGTCTTCTCACCAGAACATTCAACAGCCAATCACATAAGGCGGTTGTCAGAAAAGGTAATCAAGAAACCCTTTGATGTAGGCGTTAGTCAACGGATGTCAAAGAGGGAGCTTGGTGAGGCAATGGCTTTCTTGGATAACAGATTCCATTTTATTGAAGCAGAAGAAACCATCCCAACAATAGAGTGGCTTTTAGGTAAGGCAAAAGCGGCTTGTCTTAGGCATGGTGTGAATGGGATCATCATTGACCCATACAATGAGATTGACAGCACCAGAGACGGAAACAAGCGTGAAGATGAGCATATCAGAGACTTGATATCGAAGTGCAAGCAGTTTTGCCGATCTCATAATGTTTCTATGTGGCTAGTTGCTCACCCAGCAAAGATGCAGAGAGGCGCAGACGGTGCGTATCCACCACCAAGTCTGTATGATGTAAGTGGTTCGGCGCACTGGAATAACATGGCTGATGTTGGTATGGTTATTCACAGGGACTTTGAAGCTGATCAGACGCGGGTAATCATCCGCAAGATCAGGGAGCAGGGCTTGTATGGTTCGATAGGCGAGGCGTTCTTCAAGTACAGCTTGGCGCGGCACGTTTATGAGTCAGAGCCTACACAGACGGAGCCTGTAAGTTACTATGGAGATAATGATGTCTGAAGGGTTTACAACAGCCCCAGATATCAGGGGTCATGAGCGTATTGTTGAATGGTTTAAAAGCACAGATTCGATTGAGGGCTTGCCAGAATACTATGCAGTTGCAACGGATAGTTACTATGCTAACTACAAGACTCACCGTAAAAAGGGGTCAAAAATCAACGAAAGCATCAATGAAGAATATATCCCAGTTGTCGGGGGTCTGGTTGAAGCCACTAAGGTAGGGCGTGATGAGCCAGATGTGTTTTATAAGATGCTGGCAAAAAAGACAGATCAGTATTCAAGTGCATTTCATGGCAACACTCACGACATAGGCTGTACTATGCTGTTTGTACGCACAGACAAGAAGCAGTTATATAAGCGAGTGTTCAAATTAAAAATGAAGGTCAGCCCAGAATATTACGATATTGTCCATAAGATAAAAAAGGACAGCCCGAAAGCTGATGCTAATTCAAGGCTGTTTATCATGGCTGGAATATCAAGCATGGATCATCATTTTGACCTGATGAAAATCAGGCAGAAAGCAAAGCGGGTATCAAAATCAAAATATGATCGCGTTCAAGCAATAAAACAGCAAACACCACGATGGGCTGACAGGTTCAAAATCAACGCAATCTATGGTGAGAGAGCTAGGCGTAACAAATCAGATGGTAAAAACACATGGCACGTTGACCACATATTCCCAATAAAATATCGAAGCAAGTGCGGTATTCAGGGTTCAGGGTTGCACATACACCAGAATCTCAAGATCGTGCCAAGGAGATATAATCTGAAAAAGTCTAATAACCATGTCGGAGAATAGGCGGGTATTTAGATTTGTATTGCATGAAGACATTAGAAAACACGAGGCAATGGGGTACAGGTTTGCCAGTTATATAGGCGGTCATCATGGTCAGTATAGTGTTATAATGGAGAAGGCTGATGGACTTGTTCCCAGAAACAATAAAAATATCGTTGAGCAAAAAAACAGGTTACTCAATGGCGAACAGACCACTAGGGTATCGCGGCGAAAAGTTTGATGATGTTTGTTTTCAAAAGAGATTGCGAGACAGCTACCCACTGAACCAACCGCCAGCAACTTTGAAAAACGCGAGGTTGATGGAAATACCATTTAGAAAAGCCCAACGATTCATTCACAAGTATGAGTGGTTAGGAACAATGGGAACAACAAAATTCAGCCTTGGTTTGTTTGTCGATGGTGAATTAGTGGGGGTTGGATGCTTTGGTTTGACAGCGGGGACAGGTGCGCTAACGGAGCCATTTGGTGATGGATATCGCAACAAAGGCATTGTTTTAGTGAGGGGTGCTTGTGCGCCATTCGCCCATCCCCACACAGGCTCGTACCTTATTGGTCAGGCAAAAAAGGAGCTTACGAAGCGCGGATATCTATTTTGTATTGCTTACTCTGACCCAGAGGCGGGTGAGATCGGCACAATATATCAAGCAACGAACTGGAAATTTTACGGCTTTACTTCACCAGTGAATTATTTGGTTAGACCTGATGGCAAAAGAGTAGACCCAAAAATCATTCACAAATATGCAAAGAAGCACTCAATAACCAGTTCAGAGCAAAAACAAAGGTTCATTGACGATGGTTACACTTTTGAAAAAGGAAGTAGAAAGTTAAAATATATTATGATGGTGGGCAATAAGAAGCAGCGTAAAGATATGCTCCGTCATAAAAAAATTGAGTTTTTTCCATATATGAAACGTGAAGTTGGCATGGAGAATCTTTATAGTAAATTTGTTGAGGCGAAGAGTTAATGATAATTCATGGTGATTGCTTAATAGAAATGCAGCGGCTGATTGATCAAGGCGTAAAGGTGGATGCAATAGTCACTGATCCACCATATCATCTGACATCTATCACAGAGAGGTTTGGCAAAGAAGGCTCTGCACCAGCCCAGCATGGAACAGATGGTGCATTTGCAAGGGCATCAAGGGGTTTCATGGGCAAGGAATGGGATGGGGGAGACATAGCGTTCCGCGCAGAGACATGGGCTTTGTGCTTTGAGCTACTGAAAGCAGGGGGACACTTACTGGCGTTCTCTGGTAGCCGCACATATCACCGCATGGCAGTTGCGATAGAGGATGCAGGGTTTGAGATTCGTGATCAGATTATGTGGATATATGGCTCTGGCTTCCCCAAAAGCCTGAACATTGGCAAGAAGATTGAAGGCTTGGAAGGCTGGGGAACAGCATTAAAGCCAGCCCATGAGCCTATAGTGCTTGCAAGAAAACCAATATCTGAAAAATCAATAGCAGATAACGTGGTTAAGCATGGCACAGGGGCGATAAATATTGATGGATGTAGGATAGAGTCAGATAAAGATGCAAAAATTAGATTGAGACAAGCTGGGTCAAATGGTGTCGCTGATATTTTGACGCGAGCAAGCACAGCTACCCTTTATGATCCTACCAATGGCAGATACCCAGCAAACGTAATACATGATGGCAGTGAAGAGGTTTTGAAAAGGTTTCCACAAACTAAAAGTGGAAAATTAACCAGTGAAAAAGTCTCAAGAACAACTAAAATAGCATATAACAGTGGGTGGAAAAAAACGGATGACAGCGAAAGAGTCTGGGGAGATGATTTTGGGTCAGCCGCTAGGTTTTTCTATTGCCCCAAAACATCCGCCGCAGAGCGTGAGGAGAGCGTTACCTCAAATGGAAGCGACAGAAACAACACGCACCCAACAGTTAAGCCAATAGAGCTAATGAGATACCTATGTAGACTTATAACACCAAAGGGGGGAACAGTGCTTGATCCATTCATGGGTAGTGGGTCAACAGGTCTGGCGGCAAAGACAGAGTGCATGGAGTTTATTGGCATAGAACGTGAGCAAGAATACTTTGATATAGCCGCAGACAGAATAAGCAAGACATGGGTACAGCCAGATATGCTCTGATACACCACAAGACGTTGTGTCAATAAAGGGTAGACAACACAAAATATTGTAGGTAAATTAGGGCAACTCCGTAGTTTGGTTTGGTCGCCTACACTACAGAAATCGAAGGGGGCTGGGCGCAATGTTCAGTCCCTTTCTTTTTAGACACAGGTGTATTACAGTAATAATTACC
>Ga0181419_1000371_pt1 | contig 15686 bp, 13 predicted proteins | sample 42SPOviralmetaG_FD_130144 | JGI IMG/M metagenome (GOLD analysis project Ga0181419, IMG submission 130144) | Marine viral communities from the oligotrophic San Pedro Time Series (SPOT) site, San Pedro Channel, CA, USA - 42 SPOT_SRF_2013-04-24 | ecosystem: Environmental > Aquatic > Marine > Strait...
ATACATCATTTTTTATATTTGTAACAATTTTTGCAATATTTAATGGATATATCTGGATAGATTTATTTAACGGATATCGTGAATATCATATGGAAACAATCGATTCATTAGAAGACGATAGAGTTAGATTACAATTAAAAATTGATGAATTAGAAAATGGTGTCAAGTTGGACGGACTTGATGTCGTGGTTACAATGTATCATCCAGTTCGAGGACAAACTGATAGAACACCAAACATATTAGCAGACGGAACCAAGATTACAATACATAAAGCATCAGAATATAATTATGTTGCGGTTAGTCGTAATTTATTAAAGCGTTGGGGTGGTTGGTTAGACTATGGTGACTTTATCGTATTGACTGGAACGAGTGGAAAGAACGGAGTATATCAAGTCAAAGATACAATGAATAAACGATTTGTAAATCGTATTGATATCTTGGAATCACCAGGAACCAAACCATATAAATTTACAGATGCTAAGATTAAGAAAGCAAATCTTAACGAGGATATAAAATTTATATCAAATTAAAAGAAAGTTCTTGACAACGGAACAAAAATGTTGTATATTAAGGTTATATAAATTATGAGTAAAGCAGAATACAAAAAATACAAACAATCAGTATGGTATAAGATAGAACGATTCTTTGATAGACACAATCATCTAATGGAGTTCATTAGAACAATATTAGCATTTGTTGTTTTATCTTTACAACTATACATTATCACGAGGTTATAATTGAGTTATACATTTGACAAATTTTCAGATGAAAAAGATTTTGACTTTGAATTGAATAAACAAAAGTTTATAGACAATATGGATATGTTGAAGACTATGTCAGTTCAAGAACAAACTCTATATAAAAAGTGGCAAGAGTTTAACAAGAGTGATAAACTTCGTTCCAAAGCAGATAAGTTAGATATGGTCCAACAACAGATGTGGACACCAACAGATTTATCTGATAAAGAAAAAACAATACAAGAAATTCAAGACTTAGAACCAATCGTAGAACACACAACCGACAATGAAACTTGGACTTTATTAAGACAAGGTATTTCGTCTATGGAGTTCGTTGCAAATCCAGGTCGTAATCAAAAGTTTTTTGTCAAAGACAAAAAGACAAATAAATACTTGGGTGTAATTTGTATGGGTAGTGATGTTGTATCTATTAAAGTTAGAGATGCATTTTTAGGTTGGACTAAAGAAAATAAATTAGATGATGCAAAACTACAACACACTGCAATTGGAACTTCAATCATAGCAACTCAACCACTTGGATATAATTTCTTGGGTGGTAAGTTAGTATCAGCTTTGGTTACTTGTTCCACAATCAGAAATAAATGGAAAGAATCTTATGACCAAACATTAGCTGGAATTACAACAACTGCATTATATGGAGTTCATTCACAATACAATGGAATACCACATTGGAAAACTCTTGGAGAAACTGCAGGACAAATCAATTTAAAACCAGACGATAGTATTTACTTAGTTTGGAATCAATGGTTAAAAGAAAACTATCCGGAAGAACATCACAAAGCTGTAAATGCAACGGGTCCAAAAAATAATGTAATCAATAGAATATTTAAACATCTTGGTATGAAAGCAAAAGACTATCAACACGGATTCAAAAGAGGTGTTTACTTTGCAGACCTTTATGAAAATGGAAAAGAATTTTTTAGAAGTAATATAGATGAAAAAGATTTAATAATGAAAGAAAAATATCAATTAGACTATGATAGAGTTATTAATTGGTGGAAACCAAAAGCAATAAGACGATATGAAAAATTGCATTCACAAAATAGATTAAAACCAGAACAACTTTTCTACTCAGACATTATGGATATGTCGTGGGAAGAAACAAAAGAAAAATACTTAGGAGAAGTAGGTAGATGACATTAACAGAACAACAGATAACAGATAATTATAAAGACTTACGAACAATTATCAACAATACATTTACAGGAGATAGATTAGAAAAACTCAACAAAATGTATGATGACTTAGAGGATAGAATGGTAGTAGCACCAGCTAGTTCAGTAGAACATTATCATAATTCAAAAGTCGGTGGATATGTAGAACACATATTACACGTGATTAAATTTTCACAACAAATTAAAGAAGTGTGGGAACAATCAGGAGCAACGATTGACTTCACAGATGAAGAATTAGTATTCGCTGCTATGCACCACGATTTAGGTAAGTGTGGTGATGAATTAGGAAATGAATTCTACACACCAAATGAATCCGAATGGCATATAAAAAATCAAGGTAAGATTTATAATGTAAATCCAGATATTGAACATATGGATGTAACGGATAGAAGTTTCTTTCTATTACAACAATATGGAATTAAATATTCTAAAGAAGAGTTCTATGGTATCAGATTAGCAGACGGAATGTATGTTAAAGCAAATGAGGCGTATTTGAAAACATCAATGCCAAGTATGATGTTAAGAACACATATACCAATTATTATTCACCAAGCTGATATGATGGCAACTTATCTTGAAAGAGATATGTGGAGAAATGGTAACAAGAAAGAAGCCAAGAAAGTTGAGAAGTCAGTAAACAAAATCAAAAAGGCGGTTGACAATGAAGTAAAAGAAAAATTCACAAAGTCAACAGACCCTAAAGATATATTCAATGAATTGTTTGGAGAGAAAAAATGATAGGATACATATTACTAAGTGTAATCGCAATCACATTAGGTTGGACTTCTTACAATCAATTAAGAAAAGTAGAGAGACTTGAAAATTGGATTGAAGATTATGCACAAAGAATACAAGATACAAAAAGAGTCTTAGAAGAAATAGACGCTAAGGGTAGTTTTGAAGCTGATGATGAAATCGGTGTAGTGTTCACAGCAATCAAAGAAGCAGTAGATGAAATTAATGAAATAACAGAAAAGGAGTTATAATGCCAAGAAAAGCAGCAAAGGGTTCACCAAGATATTACTTCCACCAAGGAACAGAAGACGCAATCATTAGACACAATAAAGAAACTCGTCCACATATGAGAGAACGAATTTATAATGAACATATTAGACAACCTTTTGAAAAGTTGGCAGAAAACATTATCCATACATTTAAATTTTATTACTTTGATGTGCCGAGTGTAGATGTTATGCACGAGGTTGTAAGTTTTCTATATATGAATATGCATAAATTTACCGAGGGTAAAGGTAAAGCATTCTCATACTTCAGTATCGTTGCTAAGAACTATTTGATTCTACACAACAACAATAATTACAAAAAACTTAAACAGACTGATGACGAATCCGTAACTGATTACAAAAGAGACGCTATGTATGAAACTCAAAGAGCAGACATCTTAGAGGGACAAAAAGAATATATGGATTTGTTCATAGAGTATTGGTCAAATAATCTGACCACCGTGTTCAAAAGAAAACAAGATATAGATGTAGCAAATGCTGTTTTGTATCTTATGGAACAAAGAAAGAACATTGAAAACTTCAACAAGAAGGCTCTATATATTCTGATTAGAGAAATGACAGAATCTAACACACAACACATAACTCGTGTTGTTAATGTGATGAAGAAACATCATTATAATTTACATAAGAATTATTTAGTTACTGGTTCAATAGAAACCAAATGGACTGGTAGTTGGAATAATTTATAACTGATGTAACAACGGGCGATATTTCTACCGCCCGTTAATTCCACCTTTATTTGTTAAGTAATCCGAGTATCACGATAAGTGATATAAACCCAGCAAATCCGGCATTACCGAATAAGTTCACTAAGTTAATCAAATTACTAACAATATCAATACCTAAAAATCCCCCTACAAATACTAATTGCACGAGAACACCTAAGCCGATTATATGAAGTAACATATCTTTAATACCAGATACACCTTCCATAATCATTTTGATTGTGTCTTTCATTTAGTTTCCCCCTATTAATGAATAAAAGTCGGGTTTTGTCCGACTCGTATAATAATTATAAGTCAAAATTAAAAAAATCAACCGATATATAAATATATATTGTCTTTTTTTGACATTTGTATATTTATTGTTAGGTAAAAACTATGGCAAAAGATTACGAAATATTCGAAGGAAAAACCTTATCAGATGTCTTTAAGGACATATACGATAATTCCAAAACCAATAAAACACAATTAGAAGTATTGATGAAAGAGGTAGTGGGATTTATTAAGGACGGAGATACAGCCGTTCAGATTATCCCTATGTTAAAAGAGTATTTAGAAATCAATGTCAAGAACGACGAACAACTTGTTAAGTTGGCAACAATCGTTCAAAGAATTACAGCAGCAGAAAATAGAGTATCAGATAGTGGAGATGAGTTCGGTCTTACAGAAAAAGAAAAAGAACAACTTATGGATGCGTTAGAATCTGATGTTCAAGAGTTACAAATCAAGCAAGACGAAATAGAAAGTTCTATCAGTAAGGAAAACTAATGCCATATTTTGACGAGGCTGGTATAAAGGCCCAAGAAACTAAGGAAAAAAATAATATTCGCTTAGAGGATAATTCTACATCTAATGATGTAGTGAATGAATCTATGCTGCGACAAAAATTAAAAAACTTAGTCCAGAAAGAATTCTTTCATCAATTAGAACCAGTTGAAGTTTTAGAAATTGTTCAAGACCAAAATAAAAATAAATTTGGAAAGATAATCGGTAGGTATGTTTATTCAGAACAAAATTTACCACTTGACGATTGTAGAGAAGGTGGTGCATTTATTCCACTTAACTCAAATATTATACAAATGCCTTTACCAGGTGAAGTAGTTATTGGATTTGAATTTGACGGAAACAAATATTATTTTTCTGCAATCAATCCAACACCTTCCAATGTAAACAACTTAGATGAGTTGAAAGGATATAGTAATACAACAGGTGCTGAAGAATATCACACTAAGTATTTTGAACAAAGTAGTTATTACGCCGACAATTCTGATAATGTAAAGGGTAGAAAAGATAATAGAGAAATAAATACCACGAGAAGAAGAGGTGGTAAAAATAGTAGTCTTGATTATGGAGATACATTGATACAAGGACGACATAATAATTTTGTTCATTTGAGTAGTGAACAAAGAAAAAATCCTAATAGTGATAGTGGTAATGTTACAATGGGAGCTTATAGAAAAAATACAAAAGGTTCTTCCGTTGAATTGACGACAAGAGAACAAATATTATATCCACAACAAGTAATAGACTTGGGTAAAGATATGAAATTTGATAGAGAAGGTAATGCAGTTAATAAAGCATTTATTGCAGGTAATGGAGAAGGACAAAGTGGATTTACAGAACCTTCAATATTTTTAAACTCAGACAGAATTGTATTGAACGCACAAGAAGAAGACATAGCTATTTTTGCAAAAGGAAATATTCACATCAAAGGAACAAGTGTTCAGATAAAAAATGCAGAAGTAGTTGATGTTAACTCAAAACAATTTGTTCAAAATGTAGAAAATGTATATAGAATTACTCAAGATGTAAAGGCGGGTAATGTAGTTTTATTACCTGAAAGAATAGTTGAAGAGGGTGCTGACAAAGCATTAGAGTATAGAAAAAATATTGGTAATTTAATAAACCAAATCAATAGTTTAATTCCTGCAGCTATTCCTGGAACAAGAGCTATTCCAAATCCAGCTTGGTTAAAAACCATTAGAGATAAAATAAAAAGTGCAAGAGAAGCTTTAGAACAAAACAAGTTAATAACAAGTTTAAAATGGTTAGACTTTAAATCTTGGAAAACTTATACCATTGATGAATTAAGAGAAGCTTGGAGTCCAGTTCCAGGTATGGCAGAAGTTATTTCAAAGTTAAGTAATTTACAATCTTTAATAGAAGATGTAGAAAGAATTGAAGAAGAATATAATGTAGTTAAATCACAAGTAGAAACTGCAAAAGCTATCATTGATGGTCCGAAAGAATATATTGCATCTTTTGCTTACGGAGCACTTAGTGGAGCAGGTGTAACTTTTGGTGGAAAAGAGTTAGTATCTTTTGAAGATGTTTTGAATAAGTATGAAGATGATGGTGGAGATTTAAGTGAAATTGAAAATGGACAAGAATTAAAAGACAGAATATCACAAGCTAAAAAAGATGTAGAAAGTCTTGAAGGAATACCTGATACAGGTGAAAATGATATATATGAAAATGAGAGATTAAGAATATTTGGTGACGGAAATCCAAATTCACAAGTCACATTTGATTCAGTAATGGGTAGATTTAAATCAGATATTCAATCAGGACAATACAATGGATTTATGATGAAAGATTTAGAATTAGATATTCAATTAGAAACTGAAACATCAAAAAGAGATTTAACTAAGATGTTGGCTGAAGCAGCAACACAACAACAAGAATTAGAACAGATTGAATTTAAATAAGGAGTAATAATGGACAAAAATAAATTAAGAAATATTATTGAATTAGTTGTTCGTAAGGAAGTCAAAAAACAACTGAGCGAGATATTTATTAATGAAGAAACAGAAATCAAATTAGCAGAAACGATTTCTAAACCTAAACCTAAAAAGGTTGTCAACAAACCTAAAAAACAATACACAAAAAACAAAGCGTTAAATGAAGTATTGAACAACACTAAACCATTAGGAGCACCTATGGAAGATGAATATCCTTCATTGGGTGGTGGTGTATTAGGTAGTGACAATATGGCAGAAGTCTTGGGTTATGGAGATTTAGGTCGTGGTGGTAATAAAGAAAAGGCACGAGAAATGGGAGCGGTTGATACAATCAGGAAAGCAGGTGTTTCAGTAGACCAAGTTCCAGAGGGTGTTCAAGATGCTTTGACTCGTGATTATTCTGGTTTGATGAAAGCAATTAATAAAAAGAAAAGTGGTGAGGATAATTTTAGACCTTAATAACAAATGGCAAAAAGTGTAAGAGAGATAGATAGAGATGACAACATTTATGTTGGTGTCAAGTTCCCATTAGAGTATAATAAAGTTGATGGATTTTTTCCACAATCTAAAACTGTAAGGGAACAATCAAAGTCTAATCTAAGAAATCTACTATTAACAAGTCCTGGTGAAAGAGTAATGCAACCAGAATTTGGTTCAAACTTAAAATCTATCTTGTTTGATAGTTTTGATGATGTTAGTTCAGATAATATTGAAGAGGCTATAAGAGAAGCTGTCAATCGTCAACTACCATACATTACTATTAACGAAATTATAGTGGTTCAAGACAGCCAAGCTGAAAATAGAATTTTAGTGTCGGTTGATTATTTTACGACACTTGAACCTGATACATTAGATTCACTTTCATTAGAATTTAACATTGGAGAATAAGAATGCCTAATACTAATATTAGAGAAGTAGATTATGGAGTTGGAAAAAAAATAGTAAAGAAAGAAGTAAACTATCTTGGTAGAGATTTTGCAGACATTAGAGCAAATCTAATTGAGTTTGCAAAAACTTATTTTCCAAACCAATACAATGATTTCAATGAAGCATCACCAGGTATGATGTTTGTTGAAATGGCGGCGTATGTCGGAGATGTATTGAATTACTATGTAGATAATCAATTTAGAGAAACACTTTTAAATCAAGCAGAAGAAAAGAAAAATGTTTATGAGATTGCACAATCATTAGGATATAAACCAAAACTAGCTTCACCTTCAAGAGTTGAGTTATCATTTACTCTTGATGTTCCTGCAAAAACAACAGGAACAGGAGCTTCAGCTATTTCAAAACCTGACTTAGATTACGCAAGTAAGTTAGAAGCTGGTAGTGGATTTACTTCAGAAAACGGAACTGAGTTTTCTTTATTAGATGATGTAAACTTTAAAGTGTCAAGTTCATTAGATACATTGGACATAGCAGCTTTAACACCATCATCAGGAGGAGTTCCTACTAATTTTAGATTAACTAAAAAAGGTGTAGCTGTATCAGGTAAAACAAGAGAACAAACATTTACTTTTGGAGACGGAGTAGCTTTTGATAGTATAATTCTAGCTGAAAATAAAGTCACAGAAATAGTTTCAGTAGTTGATAGTAATGGGAATAAATTTTATGAAGTTCCATTTTTAGCACAAGATACAGTTTTTGAATCAGAAGAAAATACAAGTCTAAATGACCCAAGTCTTTCACAATACAAAAATGACACACCATACTTGTTAAAATTAATCAAGACTTCAAGAAGATTTACAACAAGAGTTCTTGACAACAATAAAATGGAATTAAAATTTGGTTCGGGTGTTAGTGATAATGCTGATGAAGAAATTATTCCAAATCCAGATAATGTTGGTTCAGCATTAGGATTCGGTGTTTCTAAATTAGACGAGTCGTTTGACCCAAGTAATTTCTTAAAAACACAAACATTTGGATTAGCTCCAAGTAATACAACACTAACAATAAAATATCGTTATGGTGGTGCTGTAGAACATAATGTTCCAGTTGGAACAATCAATAGATTGAGAAGTATAACACTTACAAACTCAACAACAGGTTTGGTTTCATCTACACAATCTAATACTAACACTTCTTTAAGAGTAGTTAATTTAGAAAGAGCGACTGGTGGAGCTAGCACAGAAGAATTACAAGATATAAAACTAAACGCTTCAGCTTTCTTTAACGCACAGAACAGAGCAGTTACAAGACAAGACTATATTACAAGAGTTTACTCTTTACCACAAAAGTTTGGTAATGTAGCAAAAGCTTATATTGTTCAAGACGAACAATTAGAACAAGAGGGACAATTAGAAGTTATTAATGGAGAAATTAAAAGAATAAAATCGATAGATGTTATACCTAATCCGTTAGCATTGAATATGTATTTATTAGGATATACATCAGACAAAAAACTAACACAACTAAATGAGGGTGTCAAACGAAATATAAAAACATACCTTTCACAATATAGAGTATTGACTGATGCGATAAATTTAAAAGACTCTTACATTATTAACATTGGTGTTAGATTCTCAATCACGGTAAAAAGAGGTATGAATAAAAACGAAGTATTATTCCAATCAATACAGGCTGTGAAAAAACATTTTGAAACTAAAAAATGGCAGATTAACCAACCGATAGTGTTAAGTGATATAGCTTATGTGATTGGATTGGTTGAGGGTGTTGTTACAGTAGTTCCACCACAAGATAATAATCCTAATAATAATTTAGTAGTTATAGAAAACAAACATAAAGTATCAGGTGGATATAGTGGAAACATATATGATTTAGATTCTGCGACAAGAGATGGAATTGTATATCCATCATTAGACCCAAGTATATTTGAATTAAAATTCCCTAATATAGATATTGAGGGAAGAGTAGTGGGAGATAGATAATGCATTATTTTGAATTTGGAAAGAGGGACGCAACAATTTATTCAGGTGGAACAACAAGTTCTATCAATACAGGATTAGATGAGATATTAGAAATAAATAAAGTTGTTTCAAATAATGGTTCAGTTGCAAATGTATCAAGAATATTAATTGACTTTGACTATACATTTATTTCACAATCAATCATAGATAGTAAAATACCATCAACTGCAAAGTTCTATTTAAATTTGTTTGACGCTACATCTGAAGAAGTAGAGTCCGAACAAAATGTATTTGTTTATATGGTTAGTGGTAGTGCTTGGAAACAAGGAACAGGAAAACTTGACCACAATCCAATAACAGATGATGGAGTGACTTATCAATATAGAGACCACGAACAAAAAACACCTTGGGTTACAGGTTCAGTATTGACTGACGGAGGTGCTTGGTGGACAGGTAGTCAAGGTGGTTCAAATAAAGTAAGTTCATCTTACGCACTAACATTTGACAGAAAAGATTTAAGAGTTGATGTGACTGACTTAGTCAAGAACCACATATACTCAAGTTCATTATTTCCAAATAGAGGCTTCTTGGTTAAAAGGGAATCACTCTATACAGGTTCAAGTGATTTCTCATATAATCCAGGAAGTGATACTACTAAAGATGAAAGTAGTTCTGACAGATTAGGAAATCTAAAATACTTTGGTAGAGAAACACACACAATATACCCACCTAAATTAGAAGTAGTTTGGGACGATAGTTCTTGGTCAACAGGAAGTTTATCACCATTAGTAACTGCGGATTTAGAAAGATTGAAAATTTATTTTAAAAATTTAAGACAAGAATATAAAGAGGGTTCAAAAGTAAAATTTCAAGTAGTGGGTAGAGAGTTATATCCTACTACTGCATTCGCAACATCACCAGCAGAATTAAGTGTTAAGTATTTACCAAGTGCTTCAATATTTTATTCGGTAAAAGATGCAGACACAGAAGAAACAATAATTCCATTTGGAACAGGTTCAAAAATTAGTTGTGATACAACAGGTAATTTTTTCAACTTGTGGTTAGATGGGTTCCAGGCAGAAAGAAACTATCGTTTTTGTGTAAAGGTGGTTAGTGGTAGTGGAACAACCGAAACAATTAATTATTATGATGACGACTATGAATTTAGAGTAGTGAGGTAGTTATGCCGTATTTACCAAGTTCAGCAAGAAATAAATCAGAATATTATCGTAAGTTGTTAGACGCGGATATTATTGAACAAAATAATCTGATAAAGGATTTAGAACTAAGACAAAATGTTTCAGGTTCTATCGACGCATTAAATCCCACAAGAGATGATGACGGATATGTGGTTTCAATCGAAGACCCAAAAAATCCAGGTCAAGCTGCAGAGACAATCAATGAAAGTGTTCGTATAGAAAACAAACAACAATTTTTCAATGATAGGTATTTAGGTCAAGTTCAAAAACCTTTTGATTTTTTTATAGCACCTTCATCATTAGTTGAAGAAGATAATCAAATAGAACAAGAAGAAGAACAAGAAAAACAGAAACAATTTGAAAAACCTAATGATTCATTTAGGGACTTATTGATAGAATTTTTTGAATTAGGGGTTGATGTTTCTGATGAAAAAATACAATCGGAAATGACAAAGTCTGCACAAAAGGTTCTTAAAGGTTTACAAAAGGTAGTGATGTTAAATATAATCGTATCAACTAAAAATTATGCGTCTTTTATTAGAAATGTAATTTACCAAAATAACTCTTTAAAAAAAATATGGAAAGAAAAAAATCTTCCAACATCATCATTAACACCAACAGGTCAAGAATATGATTTTACAAAACAATTTGAATTTAAGGGATTAGATTTTTCAAACTTAAAAAGCTCACTTGCAAATTTAAATACATCAGGATATAGATAATGGCATTAGAATATGGGTTCACACAAAAAGAAAGAGACGCTTACTTTTTAGCTAAAAGAGTATATAGTAGTTTCGGCCGTGATAATGAAGATGACTTTGTAATGTTGTATGTATATTCAGATGATACAGATTTACTACTACAAAACATTATGGTTCCTATTGAAGATGTTCGTTTTAATGAGGATGGATTTATTGATATAAATGTCGGTAAACATCTTAGGGATGCAGGATTTACACAAGGTAATTATAGAGTTGTCTATAAATTTTTAAGAAGATTGGCTGGTGTTGAAAGTCAAGTTTTCGTTGATGACAATGGTAATATTTGGAACGGAGAAGTTTCTGAAAAAGAAGTAAATGGAGAAATAAAATATTATACATCTACAACAAATCCAGGTATAGACGAACAAGACAAACCAATTGCAACGGAATTATTTTTAAAAGACTTTACATATTTTATTGATGACATTTCACCAGACAGAACAGAATTAATTCTTGAAGTTGATGAAAACATCAAGAACGAAGAATATCGTGAAGACTTTGAAACAATGGGACAATTAATAGAATATAAATCACTAAAAGTTGATAATCAAGGTTCTATTAAGTTTGGCCAAAAAGACCCATATGTGTTAGAATTTAACATTGATGAAACAGATAGAGGGTTTACACAAAATATGGTTGGTGGAGAAATAATTATTCCTAACTTATACAAAGCAACAGGATACGAAGATACGGATAATGAAGACGCAATCATTGATGAAGTTGACGAAATAGATTTTATAGAACCAGAAGAAATAGTAGAGGATACTAACGAACCTGAAAAAGAAGACAATGTCGTATCAGATGGGTTGGGTGCTGATGTTGGATTAGGAGGATTTAGTTAATGGCCGCATCAGAAAGAGCTATAAGAAGAAACGCTGAATTATTACGACAAGGAAAAATTCGTAATAAAGCTCGTGGTGCTGCAAGAAATGCATATATTGATTGGGACATCACAGGAAAAATTAGAGGAGAGGAAGATGGACCACTTACACCAGGAGATGGATTACCATTAGGCGGACTAATAGGTGGTGGAGAAGGTTATGGTATTTATGGTGGAACTTCATCAGCAAAGTCTACCAAAGGAAAACAAAAAGTTAGAAAAGAAAAAATCATAACTAAAAAAAGAGCAAAAAAGAAAATCAATATACAAAGAGACTATGTTGCAAGAATTGAAGAAGTTTTAGATAGTAATCGTGTTAGAGTTAGTTTGTCATATGAAGACGGAGTAAACAGATATCAACATAAAGGTGATGATGATAGAGCAGAAACATTCAAGTATTGGAGAGTAAATTACGAAAAGAATAATCTTGAAAGATTTAAAACTTATATGATTTCTGGTAACCAATATTATCTAATGGTCAATGATAAATTGGGTGCTGATTTAAAATCAAGAAAAGTAAAACTTAAACAAGGTTTACAATCAAACATTGATAAATTAGATAGAGTTTATTTTGCAGAAAAAAGATTACCAGACTATGAGGAAAAAGTTAAATTAGTTCCATTTGAAGATAGACCTGATGATGGAATATTTTTAAGAATACCCAATTTAAATTCAGTAGACAATCCGATTAACTTTCAAGGAACTAACTTTCAAACTCACAATGAGTTGTTAGGAACTGATACTTTATTAAACTTTGACTTAGAAGAAAAATTAATTTCAGGTAGTTTATTAGATGTTAAGCCAAATGTCGATTATCAAAAAACTACTACAAATTTACTTTTTGATGATGACGATACAGGATTTGGTAATTATGTAAACTTTTCATCAGCTGAAACAAGACTTCGTAATTTTAAGAAAAAATTACAACTTATAGAAAATCATACTTCATTAAGTTCATCATTAACAAGTGTTACAAGTTCTCTTTCAACGATACAGTCAGAAGAAAAGAAAAGACAAAGAGTAATTAATTCTTTTGACCCGTTTGAACATTATATGTATTTTGAAAGTTCTTCTTACGCAAGTTCATCACTCGGACAATTTCACGATACATCTTGGCCTAAGATGACTTCATCTGAACCTTATAAGTTAGAACATACATCAGGTTCGACCGCAGGAACTTGGTATAACAATATGATTGCAAGTGCATCTGCATTTGACCAAGACAATGCAAATTCATTAAGAAATACACTACCGGAACACGTTAGTAGAGATGATACTAATAATGTATTCTTAGAATTTATGGATATGGTCGGACAACAATTTGATGAGATATGGGTATATGTGAAATCTCTAACTGATGTTAATAGAAGAATAGAAAAATTATCTGATGGTATATCAAAAGATGTTACGATACATTTTGCAAAAGCGTTAGGTTTAGAATTATATATGGGTAATGACTTAATAAACTTACCTGAATTTCTATTAGGGAAAAACCTTGACGGAAGTGATAAGTATGAAAAACCTTCAGAACAATTAACAGAAGAAATATGGAAAAGAATTTTAGCTAACTTACCTTTCTTTATCAAAGCAAAAGGAACAGAAAGAGCAGTCAAAGGACTATTAAGTTGTTATGGTATACCAAGTTCAATACTACGAGTTCGTGAGTATGGTGGACCAGATAAAGGAACAAGAGTTAGTTATGAGATTAAGAAAAGATTTACAAAAGCATTAGACTTTAATGCAGGACAATTTATAAAAACCAATTGGAATCTAAGTGGTTCTGGTTTGTTTGATAGTTTAACTCCTGACACTGTTGAGTTTAGATTTAGAACACCTTATAGTGTTGGTAGTTCTGGCTCAATGACAATAGTTCAAAAATCTGGTTCTGATGGTGGTGGTCATTGGGCTATATCATTACAAGATAATGGAACAACGGACGAATACGGACATTTAAGATTTACAATTAGTGGTTCAGACGGAGCAACAAAGTTTATTACATCATCACTACAAAGATTTTACAATGACGACTTTTGGTCAGTAATGTTAACAAGAAAATCTTCAAGTGGAGTTGAACACGTTTATGATGATTCTACATTTAACACATCAAGTTATGAATTAACAACAAAACAATATGACGCTACAAGACAAAAGATTTTGTTTCAAGATAGTCAAAGTATGACGATAACAGCATCTAAATTTGAAAGTGCTTTTACAGGAAGTGGTTTTGTATATTTAGGTGGTAGTGGTAGTGGAGCAGGTGTAGGAAGTTTTGGAACTGCGTTTAGTGGTTCATTAATGGAATATCGTTTATGGTCAGAACCATTGAGTGCAAGTGTATTCAATAATCACGTTAGAGCACCTAAAGCATATAACGGAAACACAAGTGCATCATCTTATGATAACTTAGTTGTTAGATATGAACTAAACGATAATCACAATATGTCAGCTTCAATGACTGAGTCGGTTAGTTCAACACAACATATCAGAACATACGAAACTGCATCACAACAAGTATTCGGATTTACTGGTAACAAATTTAGAAATATAGTTGATGAAGCTAAATTGAGAGTTCCTAATGTTGGACCAAATCGTAGGAATGCTACCAAGATTAGAATCGAAAGTAATACATTAAAAACAGGAACTGCTTTATCCCCTGATGTTCGTAATGAACAATCATCACAAGATTTTGCACCAATAGATAGTAATAAACTTGGTATTTATTTTTCACCGGTTGATGTTGTAAACGAAGATATTGTTCATAGTATAGCCGACTTATCTTTTGATGATTTAATTGGAGACCCAAGAGATGAGTTTAAATACTCATACAAAACATTAGGTGGATTACAAAGAGAATACTTTAAACGATATAGTAAATCAAACAATTTCTTTGATTATTTAAGGATACTAAGTTTCTATGATTCAAGTGTTTTCACACAAGTAAGACAATTATTACCAGCTCGTGCAGATTCTACCGTAGGTGTTTTGATTGAACCAAATATTTTAGAAAGAACAAAAGAAGTTATTGGTAAACAACCAACATTTGATAATCGTATATTTACAAATGCAAATCAATATGATGATGGTATTTTAATAACAAGAGTAATTAGTGGTAATGATGATTCATTTTTTAGCACCGCGGATAGTAGTTATGATACCTATGAGGGTAATGCTAACTTAGCATACTTTACTGGTAGTCATATTGGGTTCTTAGGAATGCCATCAAAACTTAGAGTTCTTGGTGAAAACGATAGAAAATTAGGATTTGGAACAACTTACTTACACGCATCTTCAAGTGTTTCATTAAAAAACTTTACAGATGCATTAGTTCCAATTATATCAGGTTCAAGATTATCTGAGAAAAATGAAGAAGCACAATACATATTTGGAAATGCGTTATCAGCTTCTAAAGCTAGGGATTCTATTAATCCAAAATACTACGCAGTTTCTACAAGTTTTTCAGCTAGTCAATTTGAAAGTATAGCTGATTCAAACAACTTATTTAGAAGTTTTTATATAGGAACAAAACTATCAAAGAGTAATTCATTTGACGGAAAAGACCCA
>Ga0181419_1000376_pt1 | contig 15596 bp, 18 predicted proteins | sample 42SPOviralmetaG_FD_130144 | JGI IMG/M metagenome (GOLD analysis project Ga0181419, IMG submission 130144) | Marine viral communities from the oligotrophic San Pedro Time Series (SPOT) site, San Pedro Channel, CA, USA - 42 SPOT_SRF_2013-04-24 | ecosystem: Environmental > Aquatic > Marine > Strait...
CTTAATAAAATAAGAAGTAATAACAACCTTACTTATTTACTCTTACTTATTATATATTTACTTCTTATTACTTATTACCTCTTAAAAGTATTACTTATCATCCTTTATGATTATTACAAAAATTAAAAATATTTAAAAATATAAATATATAATTATAAAAATATAAAAATATAAAAATATAAAAAATAGAAAAATCATAAAAGATAATAACTTAATAAAATAAGAAGTAATAAACAAGATTACGTCTTTAATGTAATTAAGCCCCTAATGAAAGGGACTTTTATAATATATACTTATTGTTGTTTATTTTTTAATTTATTCTCTATTTTCTTTTTTTGTTTTAGGTTCTTTTTTCTTTTGTTTTATATCTACTAAATTCAATATTTCTATTTGTTCTTTTTTAGTTAAAAATTTTTTACGATTGCGTATTTCACTAAACACATCTATTTTTAATTTTAAATGTTTTATTAATTTGTCATTATGTTTATAATTTGTATCTTGATAAAATTTGATTATATCTTCATATTGTTTTTCCATTATTTTTTTTTTTTTTATATTTTCAGATAAATCATAATAATTTCTACATTTTAAATTTTCTTCAAAATCTATTTTTTTAAATGATGGAATAAAAAAATGTTTGAATTCAAATAATTTTATAAATGAACTATTTATATCATATTCTTTATTTTTACTAAAAGTTTTATATTTTCCATTTTTATAAATTAGATTATGTAAATTTTCTAAATTTCTTTCAAAAAATATACATTCTTCTAATTGTTGTGAGTTACCCATACTTGTATTAGGTGTTGTAAATGTTTGACCCTTTTTATTTTTAATTGGTTTTTCTTTCTTCTTAGGTTTTATATTTATTGTTTTTTTAAATTTATATGATATATCCAATAATTCTCCAAAATCATATATTTTTTCTTCTTTTTTACTATCAAATCTTTTATTGCAATTATTTAAAAAACTTTCTATTGGTTGTTTAAAAAATCTCATTAATTCGGGTTCATCGTTTTGCTCTTTGTCATATTCTTTAAATCCTAATCCTTCATAATATTTAGATAATTTCTCTAAATTAAAATTAGCTATTCCTATATTGCCTGCTGTTAATGTAAAATCAGATTTTTTATTTATTTTAAATGGTTTAGAATATTTAGGAGTTGATATAATTTTTCTTAATATAGTACATAATATAAGATAAGGCATCCCTTTTTTTACTCTTGGTTTGCTTCTATCTTGTTGAGATTTAAATAAAGACATATAAAGATTATTTCTTTTTTCTATATAAAATTCTATATATACATTATTTTTTTTTCCTTTATACATAATTTTTTGATACAGATTTTCATATACTTCTTGTGTTAATTCTTTTGAATCTAATTTAAATTCAAGTTTTTCTTCTTTCTTCTTAGGTTTAATATCTTTTGTTTTTTTAACTTTATCTGATATACCTTTTAATGAAGTAAAATCTGCTTTTTTTAATATAATATCTTTTGTTTTTTTAATCCTAGATGATATATCATGTAATTCTCCAAAATCATATACTTTTTCTTCTTTCTTATTATTATTTCTTTTACTGCAATTATTTAAAAAATTTCCTATTGTTTGTTTAAAATTTCTTGTTTTACTTCTATATTCATTTTTTTCTATATCATATTCTTTAAATCCTAATCCTTCATAATATTTAGATAATTTATTTATATCAAAATCTTTTCTAGTTCCTATATCTCCTGCTGATAATTTAAATAATGAGTTTTTATCTATTTTATATATTTTAGAATATTTAGGAGTTGATATAATTTTATCTAAAATACTACATAATATATGACGTGCTAGCCCTTTTTCTGCTCTTGGTTTAATTTTAACTACTTGTGAGTTAATTAAAGATAAATATAAATCATTTTCTTTTTTTTCATTTTTAGTAATTAATAAACTTATATAAATATTATTTTTTCCTATATATTCAATTTCATCTTTTTTTAATTTTAATCCTTTTAAACTTATTTCTGATTTATCCTTTTTAGGTTCTTCTTTCTTTTCTTTTTTAGGTTCTTCTTTTAGTTTTTTGACTTCACGGTCTTTTAGTTTTTTGACTTTTTTTTATTTTTCTTCTTTTCTTTTTCTCTTTTTAATCTCAGTTCTCTTTCAAATTCATCTTCATCACTATCTATTTCATCAAATATCCCTTCTGGTATATCATCTTTTATTGTTTGTTTTTTTGTTTCTTGTTTTGTTTCTTTTGGTTTTTTTCTATCTTTAATAAAGTCGGTTACTTCTTGACTATGTGTATAAATAGGCGTTTCTTCTAAAATAAATAATAAATCTTTTTTCTCTTCTTTTGTTAAATCACCTGGAATTTCATTATATACATCAAAATCCTCTAATTTTTTAGTTTTAAATTTATAAACAGTATATTTAGGCTTTTTACCTTCTTTCTTTTCCTTCTTAGGTTCTTTCTTTTCTTTCTTAGGTTCTTTCTTTTTCTTTTCTTCTTTTTTTTTCTTTTTTTTTGCTTCTTTCTCTCGTTTTAGTCGTACTTCTCTTTCAAATTCATCTTCATCACTGTCTATTTCATCAAATATCCCCTCAGGTAATGTATCATCTTTTTTAGGTTCTTTCTTTTCCTTCTTAGGTTCTTTTTTTTCCTTCTTAGGTTCTTTCTTTTCTTCTTTCTTTTTAGGTAAGTCTTTTAATACTACTTTTTCTTTCTTTTTAGTTATTTCTTTAAAGTCAGGTATTTTATTAGGTGCAACACTTCCTAACTCTTTATAAAAATCTATCATTTCGTCTCTTTTATTAAAAGTTAATTCTAATCTACCTTTTAATTTAATTAATTGTTCTTTATTTAATTTTATAGGTTGTTTTTCTTCTTTTATTTCAATTCCTTTATATTTTGCTTGTACTTTTTTATTTAAGAAAATATCTATTTTTCTTTTTTTATTTAATTTTTTACTTATAGTATAAAAGGTTTCTCCTTTATCTCTTGTAAAATAATCTTTTCCATCATATTTTACTTTTTCTTCTTTTCCTTTTTGTTCCTCTTTTTTAGGTGCTTCTGTTAGACCTATTGTAAATCTAGGGTCTTCTTTGAATTTTTTAGCAGGTTTTACTTTTTTTACTAGATCATCAATTTTTAATTTATTAATAATAAAATTATAATTATTATCTCTACTTTTATTTATTGCTTTACTTCCATATCCTAATTTTTTTGCAATATCAACTAAATATTTTTTTTCAAATTTATCAGATGGTTCATATTCTTCTTTTAATAATTTAGCCTGTTTAACTGTAAATTGACTTGCAATAAATTTTTTTATATCAGATTTACTTATTAATTTTCTAGTTTTGTCTATTTCACTTTCTTTCTTTTTAGGTTTTATATTTTTTGTTTTTTTAACTCTATCTGATATATCTGTTCCTTCTACATCAAGACTAAATCTATCTGTATTAATTTCTTTTTGTAAAGGTTCTGCTATTTTAATAAAATCATTTAATTGTTTATCTGTATATTTATCAGTAAGGTATTTAGATTTGTTCTTTAAATATCTTACAAGTCTATTTATAGTAGATTTATTATAAAACATTGAATTTACTTCTTTATTTTTTATTCTTTTTTCTAGTTTATCAACATATTGTAATTGTTCCCTTTTGTTTTTTTTTTCTGCTGTGGTTAGTTCTTTTTCTTTTTTAGGTTTAATATCTTTTGTACTTTTTACCTTTTTAGATATATTTTTACTTTCTATATCTCCTAATAAATTTTCTATTTTTTTAAATTGTAATCTTAAAGGGTCTTTTGCAGTAAAACCTCTTCTTGCTGTTTGATATTTTTTCCCTAGTTCTTTTAATTCATCAATATATTTCTTTTTTTTAACATCTTTATCTGCTTTTTTAGGTGGTTCTTTTGTTTTTTTTATTATATCTTTTAATTTTTGCAATAGTTTTTTTTTCTCTTCTAAACTCTCTTTTTTATCTGTCTTTTTTGCTCTTTTGTCTTTTGGTACTAATAAATCTATTAATTTTTTTACACTTGGTTTGTCTTTCTTTTCCCTAGGTGGTTTATCTGGTCCAAATTGTGTCTTTTTAACAATCTTTTTTATTTTTTGTTGTTCTTTCTTTCCCCTAGGTGGTTTATCTGGTCCAAATTGTGAGATTTTAACTGCTTTTTTTGCAGTTTTCCTTTCTGTTAATGCAGGAACCTTTGCTCTTAATTCTTCTGCTTTTTTCTTTTTGTTTTCTTCTCTTTTTACCTTTCTTTTTTCTTTATCAACGTTTAAATCTTTATCAACTAATGCAATATTTTTTTTTCTATTTTCTATTGTATCATGTTTTAATGCTTTCAAGTATGAAAAATTAGGTTTGTGTCTAGGTTTTATCATCTCTTTAATTAAATCATCTTTACTATATTTATTAACAGATGAAATATTACTTCTTTTAACTATCTTTCTAAGTTGTGTTATATTATACTTTTGTAAAATATCCTTCACTAACATAATATTTAATATATATAATAAAAATATAAAAATAATAAAAATTATAAAAATAATAAAAATCATAAAAGATAAAAGATTAAAAAAATAAGAAGTAATTAAACATATTCCCAGGTATAATTGCACGTTCTTTCATTCATTATCTTTTCTCCTTTTACATAATAATAGGTATCGTGCCATACTTTTTTTAATTCTTTTTCTTCTACTATTTCTTTTTTAGGTTCTTCTTCTACTTCTTCTACTTCTTCTTCTATATCTGTTAATTCTTCTTTTTCTTCTTCTTCTTCATCAATACACATATTATTAAATAATTCTATTAATTCAGATTTTTTTAAAGTACTTTTATATTCTATCCCTGCATTATCTAGTAATTCTTTTATTTCACTTTTTTTTAAACTCTCCATTATATTATAATATATATAAATAAATAAAATTATAAAAAAATTAACATAATAAATAAATTAAAAATATTTTAAATACTTTCCAACCTACAATTTTAAATATATAATAATACATTTAATTAATAAGAAGATTTATATTTTTTATCAGGTGTCTTAATTGTTCTTATTTTATACTTCTTAATAGACTTCTTTTTAACAGGTGATTTTTTAAAACCCACATTCTTTCTACATTTCATCTCCTTACAGTCTTCATCCCTTTTAATTTGTCTAAACTCTTTATTATCCTTTTTCATAATTATATATATTAAAACAATATATTATTTTCCAAATATCTTTTTATGTAATGTAATCATTTTACTAGATGTATCTATTGCAATTTTAGATTTACATATATTATTTATCATTTTTATCTTTTCAGATTTACTATGTTCTTTACCTTCATAATGTGCTTTTAATACTTCTTTCTCTTTAATTGACATTTTTCTTAGTCCATCACATTTTTTTTTACCAATAGGACATTCACACTTCATTTTATATATAATATAAATATATTATTTTTTTTTAATTAATAAATCTTTATCTATCTTTTGTGCTTTTCCTCCCATTACTGCACTATATACCCTTGCAATTCCCCATTGTGTTGCACTTTTTACTTGTGGTCTAACTGATTGAGGATTAGTTTTAAAGGCTCCTTGACCCTTTTCTACTATCTTTTTTAATCCTTTTAATTGATATCCTGTTAATTTACTTATTTCAGTTAAAGAATGTCCTTTATCTTTTGAAAATCCATATTTTTCATTAAATTTATTTTTATATGTTTTAACCATTTTTATATATTATAACAAGATAATTATTACCATAAATATTTATGACTAAAATATTTTGCACTATCTTTATTTGTTGCTTTCCCGTGTCTAGAATAATATGCTTTTTTCCTTTTAGGGTCCCCATGATCTAAATTACTATAATGTCCTATTTTATCCTTAAATTGACCGTATCTTTTATCCCCAAAGTGTATCAATTTAGGTTTTCCAGTTGTTTTATTTTTAACATATACTGAGTATTTTTTATTTTTTGCTTTACTTACAAAAGGTTTATATAAAGGTTTATTATCCATAAATAAATATATATATAATAAAAATATAAAAAATTATAAAATAGATATTTCAAATTCTATTATATCTTCTTTTATATCTTCTTTTATATCTTCTTTTTTTAACTTGCAACAACAAAACATACATTTAATTTTAATTATTAATTTTTTTATTTTTTTCATTTTGTATTAAATAGTTAGATTATTATTTTTTTTTAGGTGGAGGACTGCTAGGAGGTTGAGGAGGGGGTTTTATTAAAGAAAGGAAAACTGAGTTATCTTCATCTAAACCAATTACAGGCTCTAATGTATTAGGATTTAATAATCTAATCCTAATTGTATTAATTTGAACGCTATTTCCTATATGTTCATATAAAACTCCATCGTCTGTACTTGCAACAACATAATTATTTGATCTATAATAATTTGTAATTATACCAAAAACATTTTTAAGGTGTGCTTGTTCTCCTGTATAATCTTGAACTAGGCCTAATCTCACTTCTAAAAGCATATATCCTCCATACGTTTTTAAAATACTATAATTATAAGCATTTTTAGCATATATTTCAATTTGTCCGCTTGCTTGTACTTCAATAGCCTCATAAGATGTTCTAATGCAGTTAAAAGTCGGATTATTACTATCAGGGCTTTCTTGTTGTCCTTTAATTATACTACTATCAAGGGTCGGGGCTGTTGCCGTTATATTAGTACCATCTTGTAATGTTTTTAAAAATAAAATTGTTTTAACTTGATCACCTTCAAAACTTGTATCCCCGTTTGTAATTTCAGCGCATAAACTACCATCAAAACCCAGCGTATCATACCAAAATTCAGCAGGGGTTAATCCAGATAGAACAATTCCAGATGATTTATTTACTACATTCAAATTTTGAGTTGAACTTGAAGGCCCCCTAGGATTATATAAAATACCAGTTAAACCACGATTATTTGCTGTTTCACCTTTATTTGTATAATATGGACTAGATAATTGTTCAAATTTAAATTTTGTTCCATCATAAGCAATACTAAAATCAGATGTTCCTATATATTGATAATGAATATCATCTGTTGCATCTTTATATTGTAAAGAATTAACAGATGGATTTGCTCCATCTACTACCGCATCTACATTTCCAGTTGATACTAATATTTGTTTAGTTGTTAATCCATTATTTGTGGTATCTTGTGCTGCTCTATAAAGCCCCGTATTTGTTAAAAGCGGGCTATCATTTAATGCTGCACCTGATAAATTAACGTGATTTTTAACTGATATATTAACTTGACTATTTATAACTTGTGTTATTTCATCACAACTATATCTACCCGCTTTTATTTTAAAAGTAATATAACTTTGTTTTAAAACTATTCTTTTATCTACATTATCGTCTGAGGTTTGAATTAAAGGATTAACCTTTAAACCGTTTGCTTTTAAATAATTAGGGCTTGTGGTCATAGATAAAGTACCTGTCATAAAAATTATACTACCAGGTGCAACTTGATAAGTTCTTGTGGTATGACAGGATAAAGGAGGTATTTGAACGGTATAATGACTAAATTCATTGCCAGTTTGATGAATTGCTTGATATTTAAAAGTTATAGTACAATTACCCCAAGTACCTGAATTTAGGATAGGATTTACTTCAAAAGTTAATAAATCAAACGTTTGTCTATTTTTATTACCATTTAAACCAGATTGAAATGTTGCACAAAAAAACATATCATTATTAGGAAATACATCATTATGATCGTATGTTAAATATTGTTGATCTGTATCTGTTGCTGCTCCTTTTCCTTTCCAATTTACAAAATATTGATAAAATGCTATTTCACAATCTATATCTTCTTCAATATATAATTCTTCACTTTGAGTTTGAACACTGTCTATAACAGCCTTTTTTAAAGATAAAGTATCACCTTCTCCAATAAATAAATTATTATTTTCAATAATAGTTTCAAAATCACCATTTGAAAAAACTTGTTTAGATGATAGCTGCCTACATTCAATAACAGTCTCTTTACTCATTTTTATTTATATAATATATACTTATAAAAAAAATTAAAAAATTAAATCTAGTAAATTATTTTTTATAACTAGATATTAAAGTCCAAGTTTTAGCACTTCCTGAATCATTTTGATATTTAAATCTTATATATCTTGCACTAACTTCTATTTCTTTATTAAAATGAGTACTACTATTAATATAAACTACTTCGTCTGATTTTTGATAAAATGTCGTATTATCGTGAGATACTTCAACAACAATATTACCTGTTGTATCATCTAAACTACCAAAAATACTAATTTTTTTAACATCATTTAAATCAACACTAGAAGAGGTCTCAGTGTTAGCTGTTGCTACTGAAACAGCATTTTTTAAAACTGCGCTAGTTGTACTCACAGCAGGGGCAGATACACTTAAAGTACCTTCAACGGCCGCTTGAACTGCATTCATACTTGTTTCTAAAACATCTTGTTTTGCCTCAGTTGCAAATCCACTTATATTACCACTTGAAATATTAACATTTACCTTTGAAGACGCTACACAACCTTCAAGCGTTTCAACGGCCCCTTCTATCTCACTTAAATGAGTTATTTGAGTATCTTGTTTAACTTCCATGGCAGTTAAAGAAGCCTCTAATGCTACTAAATCAACGTGATTAGCAAGAATAAGAGCATCTGCACTAACTTCAATTTCATCTAGTTTAGTTTTCATTAAATCAAAAACAGCATTATCTACATCCATTTTTGCTTCCATACTAGTTAAAGACGCTTCTAGAACTGCATCTTTAACGGCTAGTTTTCCATCACTATCCACTTTTAATAGGTGTGCTACACCACTATCAGAGCCTACAATCTGTATCATTGACATTTTTAAATATTATATTTATAATTTAGATTTTTTTTTTTTCAATGAGATAAAATACAATTAATATTTATATCCATAGATTGATTGTTTTTATTACTAAATCTTATATAATCAGGAGGATTATCTAAAAATATTTCATATACATATACACCACCTAAATTTTGAACTATTAATTGATTAACATATACAAAATTAATATTATTATGTGAATATTCTAATCCTAAATTATGATTTTGACTAGATGTACCCCATATCCTTAATTGTCTATATGTTCTACAATCTATTTTTGAACTATCTTGATTAGGGGCTAGTGTTGCAGTTATATTAGTACTATTAGTTCTATCAGGATTATCAATATCATCTAAATCTGATGTTGTTAATGCTTGTAAAACATTTCTATTATTTATTCTTTCTTTGTATGAAGGCATAATATAATATATATATAATAATTATATTTTTATTGTGTTTTATTTTTAAAAAAAAATATATTATTAATTATTATATTAATATAATAATGTTTAAAGTTTATAAAATTGAAACTTATGAATATTTTTATTTTGGATTTACTTATAATATTAAAGAAAGAGAAAATTGTCATAATTCTAGATTAAATGGAGGATGTAATTATAAATTATATCAAAAAATAAGAGATCATAACGGTTTTTATATAATGAATGTTTTATTTGAATATCAAACAAAAGAAGAAGCACTAAAAAAAGAAAATGAATTAATAAGTGAAAATTTATCTAATCCCTTTTGTTTGAATTGTAGAAGGAGTTTTAGAACATTAGAAGATAGAAGATTACAAAATTTAAAAGATGTTAGGAAATATAGAGATAAATTAACTGAGGAACAAAAAAAAGAAATTAATCAAAAAAGAAAAATAACATACAAAAAGAAAAAATTCAAAAAGAAAATCAATTTTTTTCAAAATTTAATAAATGAAAAAGAAAATCTAAATAATTAATATAATAATGTTATCTTGTTATTTATGCAACTCTGAGACCGTTATAACTAGTTATTTTTGTGATGATTGCAACTATATAAAACGTATTTTACAATGTTATGGAAGAGAAGAAATTAAAAATATTATTACAAAAGTATGCATAAGAAATCAAAAACAAATGGAAAATAAAATAGAAATTATTAAAGATAAAATAGAAAAACCTAAAAAGAAAGAAGAAAAGAAAGAAAAAGGAGATGAAAGTTATATGAGCCCTAACACCGATTTAATAAAAGAATTAAAAAATAAATTGAAATAAGATTGATTTTTATATATTTCAATAATTTCTTTTATTTCTTCTGTTTGATTTGAATACATATTTATTTATTATATATATTAAAAATTAAATTTTATATTATTTTTTACTGGTTTATTATTATATCCTTTAATATAATAACATTCATTACATTGTTTATATTTTGTATATCTTTTTGTATAATCATTTTTATTTAAACATCTTTTATAAGAACAGATTGTTTTATCTTTATTTTCATCTAAATTTAACCATTCATCTATTTCTGCTTGTTCTTCTTGTTTTCTTTCTTTTCTTTTTTGTTTTTCTATTTCTTTAATTAATGAATCTAAATCAATTTTATGTTTTTTTATAATTTTAGTTGTTTTCTTAGATAAATCCTCATCCTTCATTAAAAAAAATATCATATATAATCTATTTATGCAATCATTACCAATAATTATATTTTCATTATCTTTTACATTTTCAAAAATCATTAATTCCATACAATTATGTTGAGTACATTTACAACTATGATGATGATATTTTACTTTTATTTGTTTATCACATAATATATTAAACATTTCTTCTATTTCATATATACTATCTAGATTAACTAATAATTTATAAAAATGATATGTCATAAATAATTCTAAAATATTTATTTTATTTCCTTTTAGTATTTTTTCAGATTTATATAAATATAATCTATTAACAAAATAATTATATATATGTTCTTTTTCTTCTTTTAATCTCTTACATAGCCTTTTTTTTGTTTCTTTTTTTTTATGATAATCTATATATTTTTCTTCTACCCATTCTGCAATTTCATCATAATCAGGTTTATCTACAAACCACATTCTAAATAATTTATTATATTTATATAATTAAATTTATTTAAATAGTTTATTAAAAAAGGTTAAAAAATTAATTAATATAATCTATTTCTGCTATTTTAAAAACTGGCTTGTTAATCCTTCTTACTTGTAAGTTTCTTCCTTTGTATTTTCTTAATTGTATATCAGGATTTTTCATTTTTCTAAAAATAGTTGTTTGAGTTAATTGTAATATATCCATTAATTCTTTCATTGTTTTAGTATATTTTCTTTCATTATCTAGTATTAATTCATAATGATAACTATTAATTTGTTTGCAGTCTGTTTTTCTAGGCATTTTGTTTTTTAACTATATATACTAATAAGATTTTATTTAAACTATTTTAATTTATAGAATTAATTTAATTTAAATAAAATATATTATTTAAATATATTATAAAAATAAATTATTATAATGAATTATTTTGAAGTTTGCAATAAAGAAATTGTGGATAAGTGCTGTAATTTATCTATTGATGATTATATTGAATTACTTTCTAACTCAGAGAGATATGATAATATTTTAGAAAAAGATAATAATGAAGAAACTGATTTAAAATATTGTTTTTTCAATTTGATTAATTATTGTAAAAAACTAAAAAAGAATGAATATAAATTAAATGATATAAAATATAAAAAAGGTAAAAATACAACAAATGGAAGAGACTATGTAGATGGATTAGGATTACAATTAATTAATAGAGAATTTAGAGGCTGTTTAGTTAATAATTTATTTTTAGATTTTGATATGATTAATTGTCATCCTGTTATATTATTACATTATTGTAAGAAATATAATATTAATTGTTATAATTTAGAATTTTATTGTAATAATAGAAATGATATATTAAATGAATTTTTAGATAAAGATGAATTAAAAAAAGAACAGTGTAAAATGCTTTTTATTAAATCATTAAATACTGAATATAAAGTAAAAAAGAACCCTTATTCAACTAGAAACAAAAATATTAAATATGAATTCTTTTTAAAATTTGATGAAGAAATTAAATTAATACAAAATAATTTAATTGAAAAACTAAAAGAAGAATATAATACAATTACAGATACAGATAATAAAAAAGGTAAATTTATATCTTATATATGCAGATTAAAAGAAAGTGAAATTTTAAATAAAGTAGAAGAAGATATAAATATTAACGTTAAAATGTATGACGGGTTCATGATTGAAAAAGATAAAGTACAAAATGAAAAAGAGTTTATAGATAAATTAAATAATATAACAATTGAAGAAGGTATAAAATGGGATATGAAACCTAATAATATAGAAATATATAATGATATATTAAATAGTACATCTAGTAGCAATTATCTAAGTTTAATTAAAAATAGTTTAGAGGATATCTCAGATGCTTTATTTAATATTAAATATAATAATAAATTAAGTTATTGCAATGGTGTTTTATATTATAAAGATAAAAGAGGATGGATTAATAAAGAAAAAGAAATAGAAAGGATTATAATTAATGATCTAACTAAAAATTATTTATTTATTCAAAAAAATGATAAATTTATTAAAATATGTAAATTAGTAGAATACAAAGAAATTATAGAATTTTTAAAAATTAAATCTAAAATCAATAATAACTTACTAGATGAAATAAGAAATTATACATTACAGAAGATATTTTTTAATAATGGTTATTATGATGCTAAATTAAATAAGTTTATATTTACAAAAGATTTAAATACTATTAAAAGGATAGATAGAGATTATATAAAAGGTAATTTTGATAAAGAAGAAAAGGAAATATATGATAAAATATTAAATCCTATTTTTACTATAAAAGATAATAATCCTGATAGAATACAATTAAGAGATAATTGGTTATATTATATTGCAAGATGTATCCTTGGATACTATCAAGATAAATTATGGTCTTCTTTGGAAGGAAATAGAAACTGTGGCAAAGGAGTTTTAACTGATTTGATACAATCTGTTTTTTGTAATTATATACTTCAATCTAGTGCAGAAAATTTTGTAGTAAATAAAAATGATACAACAGATAAGGCTAAGTCTCAATCTTATCTAGTTGATTATATAGGATGTAGATTAATTATTGCAAATGAAATACAAATTAAACCTGATGGAAGTACATTTTTAGATGGTAATAAGATAAAATCTTTATGCAGTGGAGGAGATAAAATATGTGCTAGAAAGAATTTTCAAGATGAAATGTATTTTAATTTAGAATGTGGTTTAATGTTCTTTTGTAATGATTTACCTGAAATAAAACCAACAGACTGCAAAGAGAGACAATATCACTATAATTTAAATAGTATTTTTGTAGATGATGAAACATACGAAAAAAATAAAGATAAAGAAGGATTTAAATATTATAAACAGGACCACACATTAAAAGATGAATTAATAAAAAATGATAGATATAAAATGGCTTTTTTTAATATAATTATTAAATCTTTAAATAATAAAGTAGAATATCCTAAAACAGAAAAGAAAGAATATGAAGGAGATAATGAAAGTGATTTAGATAAATTATATTCTTTATTTGATTTTAATTCTAGTAGTACTATTTTATTAAGAGATATATGCAATAGAACAAAAGAAAATAATATATTATTTACTAATATAAAAGTAAAAAAAATTTTAATGTTACATAAAGGGGTTAAATTTGTTAAAACACGCCTCGGACAAACAGCATTAAATCTATCTTTTATTGATGAGGATGAAGGAAATGACTAAATTATCGTCACATCGTCACAACCTGTGACGCCTTTTAATTATCGTCACATACACTTCTTTTTTTAATTTTTTCATTCATTATTTTTTTATGTGACAAAAATTATTTTAATTTTTTTTTTTCAACTCTTTTCTATTATACTACTTATCTAATTTTAGATATATACTATATTTAGATTTTACTTTTTAAATTTCCGTCACTTCGTCACAATTTAATAAAATAATAATAATAGTATAGTATAAATATAGTAAAAGGAGGCTGTGACGGAAATTGTGACGGAAATTAAAATAGGTAAATTATCGTCACATAGTAATTATTTCCGTCACAATCGTCTAAAATATAATAAAAATAATATATATATATAATATAAATGGATAAAATACAAACAACAGATATAACTAAGCAAATAATAAAAGATATAGAAGAAAAGAATAATAATAAAGGTTTTATTGCAGTATTTTTAGAAAAGAATGATAAGGAGTTTATAATTAATAAACATTATCAAATTAAAATAGAACTAGATAAAACTAAATCAATATATATATATGATATAAATTATAAGTTATTAGGAATAGTTTATAGAGATTTTTTTGATAATGAATTAAAAGAAGATACTATTATAAATTTATTTAACAATGTAATAAATAATTATGATGAAGAAATAACATTTGATAATTTATTTAGTAAAGATTTTAAAAGTGCAAATAAACATTTAAAACCTATTTTAAAAAAAATTGAAAAATACTATGAAAAATATTTTTATATAGAAACACCTAAAAAGAAATTATATACATCAGATTTTAATAAATTAAAAATAATAAAAAATAAACAATTCAAAACAAATCAGCATATAGATAATCAAAAAAACTCAGTTAAAGTATTTTTTAATATAGATGAATTAAAAGAAGATAATATATATACTAATATAAATATATTAAATTATAATGTTTCTATTCCTATGCAATCAAATAAAGATATATTAATACTAGATACTAATTTATATAATTGTAATAATAAAATAAATTCAAAAATATTAAAAAATAAAATAAGTTGTATTTTAGAAAATTAAATAGTTTGAAATCCCGCTGCGTTTGATGCTTGAACGCCTATTTTATTAACTTGTTGGGCTGTTTTACTTTCAAATACAGATGCTAATTCACTACCTATTGATAAAAGGCCCGTTATTGCTAATCCTGCTACTGGAACTTCATCAAATATACTTGACCCTGCTGCCGCCGTTGCAAGGGTATCTGATAAAGCATCTGATCCATCAACTCCCGCTTGAACTACTTTTGATACCACACTAGCACCCGTTTCGGCTCCTTCTGCTCCTTCTGTGCCTGCATCTGTTATAGCCTCTCCTCCTGCACTCCCTGCACTGCCTCCTCCTCCTCCGCCTCCTTGCGGCCCTGCACTAAAATCTTCACTATTTTCAGCCGTTTGTCCTATTCTCGCGCCTACTAGGTCTTCATCTCCACCTACTAAATTTAATCCTTCATCTTGGGCTGCGCTAGCAGGAGCGCTTGAAGCATTTCCTGCTTGACTTGATGCTAAATTGCTTTGACTAGCAGCAAAATCGTCTTCATCTGTACTAATATTAACAGCTTTAAAAAGAGACCCGCTAGTTGAACTTCCTACATTTGCAAAAATATCTGAGCCTGCATCTGCAAAAGTATCTGCTTCTGCTTCTGTTGTGGCTGTTGTTGTTGTTGCATTAGTTGAAGCAGTTGAGGCTGTGCTAGTGCCATCTGTACCCGCACTAGCGCCTGAGGAAGCATCAGTTGATTTTCCTAAAAGTTGTCTAGCCCCTTTTTTAATTAATCCTGTCATGCCTTTTTTAACAAAAGTATCAGCAACTCCCCCTGCCGTACTATCTAATTTACCTAAATTCATACCAATTTGAACGGCTGTTTTA